>Ga0163109_10004695_pt1 | contig 10347 bp, 8 predicted proteins | sample CRUFie1St13metaG_FD_108704 | JGI IMG/M metagenome (GOLD analysis project Ga0163109, IMG submission 108704) | Marine microbial communities from the Costa Rica Dome - CRUD Field 142mm St13 metaG | ecosystem: Environmental > Aquatic > Marine > Oceanic > Photic zone | place: Costa Rica: the Eastern... | reverse complement strand
TGCCTTAACCTTCAAAGGCTGGAGGCCTGTGTGTAGGTCCATGGACGACTGGAAGTCTCTCATTGACCAAGCCATGCAAATCGAAACGACCGACACCATCGGTGCTCACCAAATCTACGAAAGTGCCGTGCGTGCGGCACTCGCCGATTCGCAGATGCTGCTTGGGGACGTTGAGGCTGCAGCTATCATCGAGGCGATTTACGGAGCCTTGGTCGCCTATTCGCAGACCGTTATGCTCCGAATGAAAGCCGAAGACCCGGAAGTGGGCGGACCCGACCATGCATTCCGTGCCGGGCAAGCCTACGGGGTCAGTTGCATTCTCAACCACCTCATCGATCGGCTGACCGACGTCGCTGGTATCACGGCCCTTGGCGCCCTCGACGACTTTTCGGACATGCTTCACGATGAAATCATCGTCCAGGCCCGAGCGGCAGGATTGACGGTTGAGTTGCTTGACGCAAAGGGTGAAATTCTTCTCGACTGACGCCCAGATTTCTTCTAAAAACCGTGGCGCTCCGGCGCGATAGGAGTTCAGGGCGCGTCGGTGCCTTCATAACGGGATGGACGGTCGGCAGGTTGCTTCAAAGCATCGAGGGAGTCAAATGAGCAACCCAGAACGTAAGACAAACGCCCAGTTGGTTGATACCATCAACCAGCTGAAAGCCCAGTCTCGCGACACCGGAGCTGCAGTTTGGCGAGATGTGGCTTTGCGCCTCTCCAAGAGCCGCAAAAATTGGGCCCAACCCAACCTGAGCCGTGTGAGCCGTTATGCCCCCGAGGGTGCCACCATCCTCGTTCCTGGCAAACTGCTCGGCTCTGGTGAGTTGACCAACGGTCATACCATCGCCGCCTACAGCGTCAGCAACGGTGCCCGTGAGAAGATTGAGGCCGCTGGAGGTCGAATCATGACCTACGGCGAGCTGATGAACGAAAACCCAACCGGAACGGGGGTTGTTATCCTTGGCTGATGCAACCACCTACGTGTTCGATGCAGACGGGCTCATCCTGGGCCGACTTGCCTCAGCCTCGGCCGACATTCTGCTGAAGGCAGCACGCGAAGACCGGGACGACAAAGTCATCATCATCAACGCCGAGAAGGCCATCATCACAGGCCGTCCACGAGCTGTCCTCGACAACTACCACAAGAAATACGAGTTGAATCACGCCCGAAAAGGACCGTTCTTCCCTCGCATGCCTGACATGATCCTGAAGCGAGCCGTTCGCGGTATGCTGCCCTATCAAAAGAAGAGCAGCGGCCGACGAGCCCTTCGGAACCTCCGTGTCGAGATCGGTTGCCCCAACCACCTTTCCGGTGATTTGCCGGAAGGTCATGAGCGAGGGGACGACAGCAAATTCCGCCGAGACTTGCCTGACCGCTACATCCGCTTGGGTGATGTCAGTGCAGACTTGGGAGCACCTGCTCACCGATGGACGGGAGGTGACCAGTGATGGCACGAAAAAAGAAATCTGTAGAATCCTCTGGAAAGCGAAAGACGGCCGTGGCCCGTGCCACCGTGAAGGCCGGTAAGGGGCGTGTCCGCGTCAATTCCGAACCCATTGAAATCATGCAGCCCTCTCTTGCACGTCGCAAGTCGATGGAGCCGTTGGTCATCGCCGATGCTATGAACCGACTGGGCAAGGTCGATATCTCCATCACCACCAACGGCGGTGGAATCATGGGTCAAACCGATGCCATCCGAACCGCCATCGCCCGTGGTCTTGTCCACTACAACGGCGGCGCCGAAGGCGTTGACGAAGAACTTCGAGACGAGTACCTGCGTTTTGATCGCAGTCTTTTGGTGAACGATCCGCGACGAAAGGAGCCCAAGCACCAACTTGGTCGTGGCGCTCGACGAAAGAAGCAGAAGTCCTATCGATGAGGTGAAATGATGATTATTCCAGTACGATGTTTCAGTTGTGGCGGCGTTGTCGCCCACAAGTGGGAAGAATTCAAGCAAATGGTTGCCGACGGTAAAAGCGACGCCGAAGCCCTCGACGAGGTGGGCTTGAAGCGCTACTGTTGCCGACGTATGTACGTTGGACACCTCGACCTCATCGAAGAGGTCGCACCGTTCAGCGCTGCACGCAACTGAGGATTTCCTCGGGCCCGTGGGTTAGCTTGGCCTATACTTGGCGGCTGGGGGCCGTCAGACCCCGGTTCAAATCCGGGCGGGCCCACCACCTTGCTTGCATTGTGTGAACACATCCTAGACGCGAAGCCTTGGGATTGATATGGCGCCACTCCAACGCCAACCCATGCGACAAGGGCGTGCGTTGGGCATGGTGCTGCTGCTGCTGACCGTTCTGCTTCTCCCGATGGTGAGCGGTGCGGACAGCACCGTTTCGACCAACACCACGTGGTCTGGAAACATGGTCCTCTCTGGAAACGTCACCGTGGCCAGCGGTGCGACCCTCACCGTATCCCCTGACACCACGGTCGATGCCAAAGAATACGCCATCATCGTCGAAGGGACACTGGTGGCAGAACAGGCCGAATTCTTTTCGTCGATCATGCCCGAGACGCAGGGGTCGCACGGTCAGGGGTTGTGGCCCGGCATCGTGGTTGAAACCGGAGGCCAAGTCAACCTGACCAACGTTATCGTCGCTAACGCCTCTGCGGGTGCTTTGGTTCGTGGGAACTTCAACGGGACCGACGTGGTGTTCAACGACGCCTACCGCGGCGTCTCGGTGGTGGGCGGTGAAGCCGTTATCACCGGTTTTGAGGCCAACCGAATCGATTACGAAGCCTTGTATGTCGAAAGCGGCGTTCTGAATTTCACCAACGGAACCGCCACGGAGGTGGCCGTCGGTTTGGCCAACCATGCTACAGCCAACGTTCTGGAATTTACCGTCGCCGAGGCGGGTGTCGGGGTGCAATCCTACGCCGGCACGCTCGACCTTCGCGACCTTGGTGTGCACAACGCAAGCGTTGGTCTGGCCACGGCCTCGGGAGCCTCTTCTGAGGTTCAGACCTACCTTGGCACGGGTCTTGCATTGGCCGTCGATGCTGGCGATGCTGATGATTTCCAACTGCATGGGGCTTCCCTCGAAGGAGAGCGTTTGGTGGTCGGCCAAGGCGTTTCTTCGATGCACATGGAAGACGTGGGTTTTACCTCAACCTCCGCAACGGAAATGCGACCGACCGTCGACGTTCGTTGCGAGGGCGTTTGCACCTTGCAAAACAGCGTCATTGAGGGCCAGGCGCGCACGGGCATCGCTTGGTCCGGCACAGGGACGTCCCAAATGGAAAACATCACCGTCCACGCCGCTGAACAGGCCGTTGATGCGATGGGCAGCGGTCACTCAGCATGGAACAACATCACCGTTCACGCGGCGCACAAAGGGGTGTCAGTTCAAACCCCAACCAGCGCACTGTCAGGTATCATCGTTCACCTCGCATCAAACGACGGCATCGGCGTGGACGTCCTCGGGGGCATCCACGAGTGGTCCGACATCACCGTTGAGAAATCTTTTGTTTCGGCCGATCAAACCTCGGTCGGTTTGAAGGCTTGGTACAGCGACCTCTCGATTGAACGCTTCACTTCTCGAAACGTGTCAACCGGCATGATGATCGAAGACAGCACGGTTGTTGCACGAACGGTGGAAGCCAACATTGGAAGCCTCGCCGGCGTACGCCTCGTTGATTCCACCTACCGGGGCACGGACCTCACGACGATTGCGCAGGATGAGGGGGTGCTGATGGAAGGGGAAACCGAACTTCACCTTTCGTCTTGGACGGCACAGCTCCACGACACCCCGCTGATGATGTCCGAGGGGAGCCTCGCCACCGTGCGAAGTTTCACGCCCCTGAACACCGCCCCTACGTCCGTTGATGCACTTGGCGACGGCACGCTGTATTACGGTTCATCCATCAACCCAGCCATCAGCACCTCCACATCGTATCGTTTCCTCGAAACAGATGTGACGTTCACAGACCTTGCGGGCCAGCCGGTTGAGGCCCACGTCGTCGTTCACGATTTCGCCTTGATGAGCAACACCAACGGGGCGCTTACGCTTCCGCTGGTGAGCAGCGGCTCCGTGGTGGATGCAACCCTCGACGGGGCCGGTGTTCGCACGACCCTCTACGGCGGCCAAACCGGTCAATCGGTCCAAGTTCCGGTCATTCCCCAGGGAGATTGGACCATCGCATCAGGTCAGGCTGTTGTGCTTGGCCCCCGCCCCGACGGGCAAGCCCACCAACTCTCAGGTGATTTGACGGTCGCCAACAACGGTGTCTTGACGTTGATTTCAACGCAAGTGGTGCTCGCACCAGGGCACACGGTCGCCGTGGAAGGCACAGGGCAACTCATCGGAGAGGATGCCACCGTTTCGGCTCACACCTTCCAGGCCAGCGGGCAAAGCACGGTGACCGGTTCGGAGGGCGGTGCACTGACGCTTGATACGAACGTCCAGTGGGGCTGCTTGAGTCCTCGTGAAGTGCAGCACCTCAACATCCTCGGTTCGTTGACCGTTCAGCCGGGATGCGAAATTGACGTCATGGGCGGCACCGTTGAAGGCAGCATTACGGCCATGACGGGTGCGGTGTTTACCAGTTCCTCAACCCTTGACATTTTGGTGTTGGACAAGGGAGAGCCGGTTGAAGATGCGCTGATCTCCATCGAAGGTGCCGTGGGCATGACGGACGAGAACGGGGCGTTGGAGACCGAAACCGTGGCACGGCGGGTGACCGATGTCGGCCAAACATGGGAAGGCATCAAGACCGTCACGCTTCAGCGGAACAATTTCTCCGATTTCGTCACCTGGGACACCAACCGCTCATTGACGCACACGTTCATGGCGTCAACGGTGCCCAGCGGTTCGGTATCGGGCTGGCTCGTGCTCGAGCGCCAGTGGAGCCCCTACACGCTCGATCACTCGCTTGTGTTGGAAACCGCTTCCACCATGACGGTGCAAGACGGCGTCTCCTTGCGAATTTCAGAAGGGGCCACCATCACGGTGAACGGCATCCTTGATGCGGGTGAAGCCACGCTTTCATCAACGGGCTTTGGTGCTCGCTGGGGCGGGCTTGCACTCGGCGAATCAACGGCGGCCACCATCGAACTTTCGGGTACGCAACTCATCGAGTCGGCACCTGCCTTGACGGTTTCAGGATTGGGTGCCGTTCAGGCGGATGGTGTGTTTATGGCGCGCTCGGCCAGCGACCCGTTGATCGTGGTCGAATCCGGGAACACAGCTTCCCTGGTCCTACGAAACAGCAACCTGCAAAACGGCAGCGGGTGCATCCAAATTTACCCTTCATCCGGCCTTGTTTCCTTGACCAATGTGAGTTTGGCCGACTGTGAAGAGCAGGCGATTTGGGCTCAACAGGCCGCCCTGCAATTCTCGGACCTGACCTTTGGCGAGGGTACGAACTGGGGATTGGAGCTAACCGGTGTCTCGGGTTCGGTGAGCGGTTTGGATGCAACAGCCTTCCAAGGTACGGGCCCCATTGTTTCCCTCAACAGCATCACTTCGGATTTCTCGCTCACCGACCTGGTCGGAACGGTATCGGGTCTTGCAGGGATTGTAGGGGAGAACAACGAAGGCATCACCGTGGAACGGGTGCACCTCACCGGTGCACCGGCCATCGATGTCGATCGCACCTCGGGCCTTTTCTCCGACATCACGCTTGAGGGACAAGGCAGTGGAACCGCTTTCATTTCGCATCACGGACGTTCCTCCGATTCGCTGGTGGTGGATGATCTTCACATCACGGGCTACAACGTTGGCGTCTCCCTTCACTCCGACCCCGGAGAAATCAGTTCTCCCTTGGTGCTGCGAAACGCACACATCGTGGTCTCCAGTGCGCTGGCGACCGAAGAATTCCCCGTTCGGATGGAAGCGTGTACGCTGGTTGGTGGCGTTGATGTCGCCCAGACCACCGTGGTGGCGGTGGACGGTCAGGTTGGTCCAGTATCTGTGGGCGAGGGCGGCGAATTTTCGGCCTACAGAACCATGGTGCTCGATGCGCAGCGGGCGGGAGTGCCGGTGTCGGCGCTGTTTACGGTCAGTTATGGAAACGAACTCCTCGAACCCCTCACCATCGATGGTACCACCGTTGACGTTGAACTCCTGTTGCGTACCATCACGGCAACACAGGAATCCGCTGCCTCTCAGTGGGCGGTGAAGGCCGTTGTCGCCGGCTCTCCTCCAGCCGAATTAAACGTGGACTCCCCGGCGACATCGCCTTCGGTGTTGGTGATCAACGTGCTCGTCAACCAACCCCCGGAAGTGGAACTGCTCGAGCCGTTTGCCGGTCAGCGCGTGATGGAGGGTGATTTCATTCGTGCCTCTGCGCGGTTCAGCGACGACATGGATGCGAACGATGCATTGCTCGTGTCGTGGGAGGTGTACGACCTTGCAGGCAACCTTGTTTTGCAGGGAGGAAACGAACCGGTGTTCAACATCACGGATCTCACCGCCGGCTTCTACATCGTCGAGGCCACGGTGACCGACACCTACGGTGAGCAAGCAACCGCTTCAAGGGACTTCGAGTATACGTTGTTGGATACGGATAACGATTGGTCGTCTTCGTGCTCCTCCGACACGTGGTTCGACCCAAACACAGGAAAGTCATGCGGGCCGAACATCTACGACCAAGACGATGATAACGATGGCTTCAGCGACGAGAAGGATGCGTTCCCTCTCGACCCATGCGCACAAATCGATACCGACGGCGATACCCAACCCGACGTACTGGACTGCCCCCCCGGTTTCACCAGTTGGTTAACAGAGGACATGGACGATGACGGGAACGGGGTTCCGGACATGCTGGAAGGCGTTGATACGGAAGATGGCGACGTGAACGTGAACGCCCTCATGGTGGTCATCGCTCTCTTTGTGGTCCTCGCACTGCTGTTCTTTGCTCGTTTGCGTCGAGGGGGTCCGGGTGACTTGGCGTCACTGGACCAACAACATCTCTGAGGTTGAAGCATGGTGGAGCTCCCCTCTGCAGAGCACGTCGCGACGGCGGCTGTTTTGGTTCTTGCAGCCATCGTAGCATGGGATGCATACTGGCTGACAAAGCAGCGACGGGATGTACCGGAACTTGGCCCGCTCTCGGGTGGGGGCTTTGCTTGGGCCAGCGAAGGCGTGCACGAGATGGTTCGACAGTGGGGCAACCTCGGTTCCATGGCTGCGATGATGGTGTTGCCTTGGGCGCTGTTGGAAGCGAGCAATACGCCGGTGATCTATGCGATTCTTTGGGATGTGTTCCTGGGTCTTCACCTCATTTCTTTGTTGATTCCAAAACGCTACGCCATTACCTCAACTCACTTGTTTGCCGACGGTCAGCGCTATCCGTGGGAGCGCCTTCGTCTGGCCAAACGTCAACCAAAGCGCCGCATCATGCTCCTACGAAACGGTTGGGGACCGTTTGGTCCACTGCCTCTCGGTGGCGACCCTCAATCCCTCGGTGTCGCTCGAGAATACATCAAGGCCATGGAACAAGCACGCCGCCCTGATGTCCCAAGCGACGAGAACGAGTGAACGGCAGTCTCATGACCCGCCAACGCTGGCCAGTGACATGGAATGGACCAGAAGCGGTGATGACCTGTTCGTACGACTGGACCCAGGTGAAGAAATCCACGCCTCGCTTCAGGCCCTTGCGGACACCGTTGGCTTTGATGCTGCAGCCATCACCAGCGGCATCGGGCGAACAAGGGACAGCACCTACGGCTACATGGACGATGACCACGTGTACCATCGCGTCAACATCGCCGAGGGGGCTGAACTTGTCACGTTGCAGGGTAACCTCGCACGACGAGAAAACGGTGAGGCCTTTACCCATCTTCACGCCACGTTTTCCGATGATGAGTTGAAGCCCCATGCCGGCCATTTGTTCTCGGCCATCGTTCACGTCGTTGCAGAAATACACCTTCGACTTCTCACCGAAGCGATCATGACGCGATGCCCTCTTGTGGACAGTGAATTCGTGGCCCTTACCTTCGGTTAGGCGAGTGAAAAGCGATGCTTCTTAGCCTGTGACTCCCCTGTTCACCACATGGGCGAAGCGGGTGCTTTTTCTGAGGCAGAGGAGGCGCGAATCGCCGCTCTCGCCGAGAAGATTGCCCACCATTCGCATCTCTACTACAACCTCGCACAACCTGAAATCAGCGATGCTGAATTTGACCGGTTGTGGGACGAGTTGAAAGCGCTCAGCCCGGAGCATCCACAACTGCTTCGTGTCGGGGCCGACGTCGCCCCGGGCAGCGTCAAAGTGGAACATCTCTTTCCCATGCGCAGTTTGGACAAGGCCACCTCGGCCGAGGAATTGAATCACTTCGTCAACACCACAACGTCGGGGGCGACCCGTTTCCTCTCTCAACCAAAACTGGACGGTTCGGCGCTTTCCCTTGAATACCGCATGGGTCGATTGGTCCGTGCAGCGACCCGAGGCAGCGGTGAACGCGGGGAAGACGTGACTCGAAACGCCCGCAAAATCGCCAACGTCCCGCACACCCTGCCCCTTCCCGTTGACGTCCATGTTCGGGGGGAGGTCGTCATGCCGCTGGCTGTGTTTGAAGCCAAGTACAGGGAGGTTTCTCCAAACCCTCGAAACCTTGCCGCAGGCGCTCTACGACAGAAGCATGCCCACGGAAAAGCCGACGCAGCAGACCTTGTGTTTCAAGCCTACGACGCCCAAGTTCCCACGGGCAAAGACCGTCATCCAGACAGCCAACCGGTGCCCGAAATGGCCAACGACACCGACATGCTGGTTTGGATGGAGGACAACTTGGGCATCGTTCCGGCACCTTGGGAACTCCATGACGGCACTTCTCCTTCTGACACGGCACAACTCTTGGATCAGGCGACCGTCGAATGGACGGCCAAGCGCGGCGGGTATGCTTTCGAAATTGATGGCGTGGTGTTCAAACTGGACAACCTCGTACAGCGGACCCAACTTGGCATGACGGCCCATCACCCTCGCTGGGCCTTGGCGTGGAAATTTCCACCCGAGGAGGCTTATTCGGTGTTGTTGGATGTGGAATGGCAAACCGGACGAACCGGCAACATCACGCCCGTCGCTCGTATTGCGCCGCAGCGGGTGGGCGGTGTGACCGTTGAGAACACCACCTTGCACAACGTGGGAGAGGTCGACCGTCTCGGCATCAACCTTGGCGACAAAGTTCTCATCGTTCGGCGCGGGGACGTCATCCCAAAGATTGAGCAGGCTCTCGGTCGAGCATCAGAAGCCGATCTCAAGGGTCGATTCCATGCTGACGGTGAAGCGTTTACCGGTGTATTACCGGTTTCTTCTCCCATTTCAACGCCGACGGCCTGCCCGGCTTGTCTCGGGTCGGTTGAGGTTGAGGGCGCTTTCCTGAAGTGCATGAACCTCTTTTGCGAGGCTCGAACAAGCCGTTCTGTCCTCTATTGGTGCCGTGCACTGGAACTTGATGGTGTGGGCGAGAAGCTCGTTGACCAGTTGCTGGAAGCCAACCTCATTCGCTCTTGCGCTGACCTGTACCGACTGTCGTTGGACGATCTCCTGGGTTTGGAACGTATCGGTGAAAAGTCGGCAACGAACGTCCTTCGAGAAATTGACAAAGCCCGGACGATGTCGCTTGGGAAATTCCTCCACGCCCTCGGTCTTCCTGGAATTGGACCGGAGTTGGCCTCGGCCATGGCTTCCACGCTGGGAGATGCGCAGGGCATGCTCTCATGGCTGGACGATGCTCACGCGCAGCAGGGCGACGCTCGGTTTGGGCCTGAACACGACGAACTCGGCAAGCCTCACGGCCACAATCAAGCCCTTCGCCAAGTGCTCGACCTTGACGGAGTTGGCGAAATCGTCGCCCTCCAATTCCGAGACGGTCTTCAAATCCGTCGAGCGCTGGTGGAGGATTTGGTCAATCTTCTCGCCATTGAGCGAGAAGCGGTCAAGACAGCGGTCGGGCCCTTCGTTGGGATGACGTTCTGCGTCACGGGCACACTTTCTGCTCCCCGCAAGGAAATTCAGCAACGCATCATCGACGCCGGAGGCAAGGTCGTCGGCAGCGTCTCGTCCAAACTCAGTGTGCTGGTCGCCGGTGAGAAGGCGGGCTCCAAACTCACCAAGGCCACCAATCTTGGCGTCGACGTTTGGTCGGAGAACGACCTCAACGGTCGCATCGGTGTAACGCCGATTGAAAACCCTCCCGAAAATGAGGAAACCAAGGCGTCCGCCAAAGAACAATCCTCGCTCTCAGATTTCCTCGGATGATCAACCGTAGAGCATGGCGTTGGAGGCCGGGCTGCCCTTGTCGGACCCTCCGGCCGACTCCATCAAGGCTGAAATCTGGGCTTCGAGCATCTCCGCTTCGGCCAGCAGTGGTTCTTGCGGCAAGTCAATCGACGGCAACAAAG
>Ga0163109_10004694_pt1 | contig 10347 bp, 11 predicted proteins | sample CRUFie1St13metaG_FD_108704 | JGI IMG/M metagenome (GOLD analysis project Ga0163109, IMG submission 108704) | Marine microbial communities from the Costa Rica Dome - CRUD Field 142mm St13 metaG | ecosystem: Environmental > Aquatic > Marine > Oceanic > Photic zone | place: Costa Rica: the Eastern... | reverse complement strand
GATTGCACCCAAAGACTCAAAGACCTAGAAGATAACTCTGTTGACGCGGTTATCTGTGATCCACCTTATGGCATTAAAGTATTAGAAAAAACAGATTGGGATAATTTAGGGTCTGGCAAGCAACAGAGTGGGTGGCATCGTGGATGGTTAGCTGAAGTACATAGAGTTCTTAAACCTAATGGTGTTCTCAAAGCGTTCTCTAGTGCTAAAACCTTGCACCATTTAACATCTGCTATGGTTGAAACAGGTTTTTTAAACATAAAAGTAGAGGCATGGGTTTATAGAGGTATGCCTACTGGAAACTATGACATAGCCAAAGGTATAGAGGCGACAATTTTATTTGGGAACGCAAATTCCCAAACATTTAAAAAACTTAAAGGAACTCGAAAAGAAGGTAAAACTGGGATAAATAAACTTAGAGTAGTGCATGGTATTAGAAACACAGATTATGATCTTTCCTCTAGTGCATTTGACCTTGAACCTCAAACTAACGAAGGTAAAAGGTTTATGGGCTATGGCACTACCCTTAAGAAATCTTGGGAACCAGTTTGCATAGGATTTAAACAATGATAGAAATCAAGATAGGTGATTGCACCCAACGACTAAAAGACCTTGAAGATAATTCAGTAGACGCAGTTATCTGTGACCCTCCTTATGGACTCAAGTTTATGTCAAAAGGTTGGGATAACATAGGAAACGGAAGTCAGCAAAGAGAATGGCACAGAAAGTGGCTTACAGAGGCATACAGAGTTCTTAAGTCTAATGGAGTTATTAAAGCGTTCTCTGGGTCGAAAACTTTCCACCATCTGATAGCAATGATGGAAGAAGTAGGTTTCTCAGATTTGAGAATAGAGGCTTGGGCTTATGGCTCAGGATTTCCTAAATCTCTAAATGTAAGCAAAGCGATTGATAAGAAATTAGGTGCTGAAAGGATAATAGTAGGCTCTCAAAAAATGACAGGCACTGCTCGTAAGATTAAAGGTACGAAAGCGCATGGTGGGAAAATGGCAGGCATTGACCAAGATTACGAGGAGACAAGCATTGAAATAACTGTCTCGTCAAGCAAAGAGGGTAAACAATGGGAGGGTTGGGGTACAGCTCTTAAACCCTCATTTGAACCAGTATGTATAGGAGTTAAAAGATGATAATTACCATATTAAGAAAACCTTTAGAGAGTTCTGTAGCTGACAATACTCTTAAACATGGGTGCGGAGCTTTGAATATAGATGACACTAGAGTAGTCTACGATGAAAATGAAAGTATAAAATTTGAAGCTAGGCAAAAACAACAAACAGCTTCCTACAAAGAGAGCGGGTGGTCGGGTCATGTTGCTCAAGTTGGCTCTGATATACAGATGTATAAAGAAAAGGGTAGGTGGCCTGCTAACTTTATCTTAACAAATAATGTTAAATGTGTGGGGTCGAATTTCTTTAAACAATTTAAGGAAATGGAAGAAATGATTGAATACTTTAAAACAATGATTACCCCCCCTGTAGAGGGCGCTTGTGTTATTGTAACTTCCCCAACCGACATTGATTTCTCTGCGTACAAAAAGGAAGTCTTTGAAGAAGGTGCTTTAATCCCAATAACTGAACCAATGGTGCATGGGATTATCTTACTTGGAGAACCGACTGAAGAACAATCCAAACAGATTATAGACATTCTTAAACCAGGTGCCCATGTGGTGATGATTCCAGAGAACATTGGGTATAAGGGTGTTATTGCTCTTGAAGACACAGGGTTTGAGGTAAGAGATGCAATCTTTGTAGCTGATGAACCAAATAGCTTTTGCTATACATCAAAAGCGGGTCGGTCTGAAAGAGAAGCAGGACTAGATGGATTTAATAAAAATAACTCCGAGTTAACGAGTAGGAAAGAAGGTTCTGCGGGCACGAGTGGTCAACAACCTAGAGCAAATATACACCCAACAGTTAAACCAATAGGAATTATGGAATGGTGTGCTAGAGACATAGCACCTAATTCAAAGGTTGTAGACCCATTTTTAGGTTCTGGCACTACTGGAATTGCCATGTCCCGCTTACACCATGACTTTGTAGGTATAGAGCTGAATCCCGAATATGCGAAAATATGTGAAGCTCGTATTCGCCATTGGATGCCTATCGGTACTGAGATTGAGTCCGAAGCTAAAGTTGGTAAAAGAGAGCCTAAAGAGGGTGAACTTATTTCTATCTTTGATCTATTTAAAAGATAACTACTTCCGACCTTTTTTAGCTTTAACTTCCGCAAGAACTCGTTCAAGTTCCTCTAGTGTGAGATTGTTCGCATTAAAATGATACCCTAAGTCTGCCATTTCAACTTCAAATTGAAGACTGCGAGTAGCATCAAAAGCCTCACCATTACGAGCTCTAATTTTTCGGCCTAAATATGAAATCAAATCATTGCCGTTTCTCATAGCTGTGGGTGTAGACCAGTTCTTTAATCTATTTGACACATAAGTTTCTACATCACTATCTGGCATATTTTCATAGTAATCTTTAACCAATAAATAGATTTCTGTTGTGATTGGGTAAACCACTTGCTCGGCTAAGTTAGAACTTGATGTACGACCTTTTCTTGCACCTTTAGTTGCTTGCTTGATTGTGGCAACCACTGACCTTTTAATCGCATGGGAATCCATAACTGTAGGTGTTCCCCAAAGTTCACTATGGTTGACTGCAATGTTTAGCGTCATAGGAACTTTGAAACCTTTCTCTTGATTTCTCTTTTCCCAATGTTCAGGGCAATTAGCTAATCCTGTTCTTTCACCATCTAAAGTAAGTGGTGTCGGCCAGTTTTTAGTTGACTTGTCTCCACAAAGTTTTGATTGCTCGTTCTGCTGTTCTTGGAACAACCCCGTTCCCGAGTAATCTAAGTTCATCTGTTCGATTAGTAAAGGATTCGTACAATTCGGTGATACCCATCCAATAGGCAATCCCATCAGGGTCTCCACCCATCGTGGATTCAACACTTTCTTTTCCGCTACTGGAGTTCCCTGCACTCGCCCCAACATTTGATTCTCTAGCCGATTCTCCCACCTCTTGTCCGTCTCTGGACTCGATCCCCCCATTGCTGCCATCGCTGTCCTTGGGGTCGCCCATGTCTGTGGTTTTGGAGTTCTTAACTGTTCGGGGTGGTTCCCAAGAATACTGATTTTCACCTCGTTTTGCGGGCCAGGATTCTGGAAGTGATCCAAATTCTCCATTGTATTCTTTTGGTCGTTCAAGTAATTCGTTGATGTAATTAACCCCATCTTGCTTAAGTTCATCTGCCTTAGCAAAAATGAACAATCTCTTGCGCTGGTGTGGAGCTCCAATTTCACTCGCTGAGAATACTCCCCACGTCGGTGTGTAATTTCTGCGTTCCAACTCTCTAAGGATATGTAGCAATACTGGAGTTCCTTTGATGTCTGCGCCCCAGTCTTGTCCGAGCTTTGCTCCGATGATTCCTTCGACATTTTCAAAGAAAAGAAGGGAAGGTCTGCATATCTCAATTCCTCTGACGATGTGGGGCCAGAGATGTCTGGGGTCTTGGTCTCCTGCTTTTTTTCCTGCGGAGCTGAATGGTTGACATGGAAAGCCACCACTGAGGATGTCCACTTTTCCGCGAAACTGCTCCCATGGGAAGGTTTTAAGATTCGTCCAGATAGGTGCGGGTTCAATGATCCCCGCTTCCATTTTCGCAACCAAGTTTGTTGTGACAAAGGTTTCGATCTCACTAAAAGCGATTGTTCGCACATTTCCGAGAGCTCGTTTAAGTCCGAGATCAATTCCGCCGTATCCTGCACATAAGCTGACGTGTGTAAGTTCTTGGGTATTATCCACATTATTTGCCTTTCATAAATTAAAGCCACAACATTCTTTATACGATTATACCTCTTAATAGTTTATTTATCATCACATTGTTTAATGTAATCTTTAAAGCATATGGCGGATAAGAGGTAAAAATGAAAGACTTACTAAAAGAATTAGAAAATCTTCAATCCGAAGTTAATGAATTTATTGAGGATATGGATGTTATCCAAAGCAAATTTGCATCACGCATTGCATCTTTAGATGATTATTACAATCAAGAAAGAGTGCTTCAAAAAGCTCGATCTATTCTTTCTAAATACGAAGCATTAAAAGCAGAACTAGAAGCAGAACTAGATGGGGAAACAGACTCTTTCCTAGCTAGTCAACTTGAAGGATTAATTGCTAACATTGATGTGATGAAAACTGAAGTTTCATCACTATCTAAAACACTAAAGCAAGTTGGAAAAGGACTTATTCCAAAAACCCTTGAACAATTTGCTAGGAAAATCAAAAAACAAGTTCAAACTTATTTTGATAAACCTATGGTGTCACACACTAAGAAAAAAAACCAGATTCGAACGGATTTAAATGGTGCAAAAGGCAGGAAGTTTTTCCAAACCACTTTAAATCTCAAAGGTAGCAAATTTGGTATTATTGTTGTAGAACCACTTGATGGAGATTACACACAAAAAATGCCCAATTCTGGAAATGTATTTTGGAAAGGTAAAGACATATCTACCATTGAATCTTGGGTAAAGAATCACTTTAAAGGTAAAGGTGTACTAAGTGCTGTAGTTGATCCTTTGACTTCAATAGGAAAAAACGCATTACTTGAACTCAAGACTGAAATAAAAGGTTATGGTTCTATCATTACAGGTAGTGGTCAAGAGCCTGATAAAATGTATCATTTTAAACCTGGAACAATTCTACAGTACACATCAATGAGATCAAGAGGTGATTTTTTCCTTAAAGTTGTAAAACTTAATGCGGGTAGGGACAATAAGTATTCTGTTGGTGAATCAATCAACACGAGTTGGTTTGGACCAATGGAAAATATTGATGGCACTAGGAGAAGTGCTATAGGTGAACACTGGGGAAGTATGTATGTTATGAGAAAACATATTCATGTTAAAAACCCTGGTGCTGGTTCTGGCGGAAACTTTGATCCAGGTCTTTAAGTCTCTGACCATCTAAAGAAGCGATCATCCTCTTTATGAGTGATCCCTTTGCGTTTCACTTTACCTGCCTTCTTACCACGCACATAGCGTTCAAAAGAGGTAAAGTGTTTTCGCTCTAAATCTGATAAATCATCCACCGTGATTTGTTCTTCAACTAAAAGCCAAAATCTACTTGCAGCCTTAGCAATCCAAAAAGCATCCGCTTGGTGATTATTCCATCTTTTAGCACCTTGACCTTGTGTGGCTTGCTTTGCGGCATCTACCATATCACCTTTCCCCATCTTCCATCCTTTTGGTCGATTTAGGAAAGCGGCTGCATGAGCTTTAACTTGTCCAGGTGATAAATAAACAGTATCACATTTTTCAAGCATTAGCGCTTCATTGCTATATAAGAACAAACCATACATACCTTCAGAATAAAGGTCGTTAAAGATAGGTGATTCGATTCCAACTCTTAGAATTTCATCTGGATGATCCGATCTTACTTTTTGGACTATTTCTCTTAATCCTTCTCTTAGTGTTATGTATCTTTGAACAAACATGGTCTTAGTGTCTGTATGCATTGTACCTTTATCCATAAAATGACCATCATCACGGATAAGTGTCCAACCAAAGTTTCGGAGTGAGGGGTCGAGTCCTAAAATCATGTCTAGTCCTTAATAGTTTATTTATGGTTTGTTATTATAATGTATTTATATGATACCTATAGGAGAGAATGAAATGAGACATGATAACAGTTATCGTAGAGCAAAACGCAATCAACGCCAAGCATCAATGACCCGTGAAGCAGCAATGGTTCGCGTTGCTGAACTTGAACTAAAAGTTGCCGCAATGGAATACCAAGCGGGGATGACAGAATCGCTCAAAGGTATGCTTCTTAAATATGTTGTAAACCCGATCAACAAATTCCGTCGGCATCTTGATCTTTTTACAATGCCAGTTGATGATTTGATGGATGATGTTATCGAAGCGATTGCACCTGAATATGCAGAAAAACTCATGGAAGTTGAAGTTGATGCTGATTTTGAAGAATTTGAAGCAGGCGCAAAACAACGCAACATGGAAAGAGCAATGGCACGAGGTGGATACAAACCAGAACTCGACCCACCTCGTGGGAAAACACCTGAATACATAGAGGGTTATGAATGGGGTGATGTTAATGAATTGCCTATTCCAAATGCGGTTAAAAGAAGAATTATCGAAGAAGCAGCTCAAGAACATGATAAAAAAGTTGTGGAAAGATCATTAAAGAAAGCACTTAATGTAATTAACCCTGTTGAAATCATTAAGCACGCTTTCCATATCATTAAAAAGTATGGTTGGGATGCAGACGCGGATAAGCAATGGTATGTTAAATGGCCAATGCGATTTTTCAAAGTTGTAGTTATGGCTATTGCGGTTGCCATTGTTGAAACAATTGAACACTATTTACTCCCTGCAACTATGGTTAAGCTCACAGGTGATCCTGCTTGGTGGGGACTTGCTTCTATCCCATTACTCGAAATCATCATGCCTGTAGTTGTTGCTTTCTTTAAGTCTTCTAAAGGTGATGTTGTAGATGAACCAGGTCACCTTGATTGGTACGAAGAAAACTATGGTGAAATCGAGAACGCATTAAGAGACGAGAACGCATTTAGAGGTCGTCGTGCTAATCGTTTTGGTGATTTCCTATCTGAGTATGTCAAGACTAGACACACTAGCCGTGTCGCTCGTGGTGATTTAGATAGAAACACCGCGGAAGAACTTACTGACATGATTGAATACGAATACGAGGATTATGGTCTTGATGGTCGGTATGCCGAAATCGAAGAAACCGCACCTGCACGATCACAAGAAAGTGTAGTATATCACATCGTATCTTTAGAAGGGTATTATGGCATCCTTTCAGATAGTGGTGGTGATATGGAAGTTGAAATGGTTTCTAATGACTGGAATGATATTAGTCGTAGCTTCAAGCGCTGGACTAAATAATTAAGGCAATACGCAGAGTCCACGACTCGCATTGTGAATTACTGGAAAACACTTTCCACCCGCCACAATGATAGTCCCAAGCATTGAAGGGTCTTTGGGGTGAACTACATTATCCGTAGTTATCACCTCAAGGATTCCTAGATCATTCATCCTTTTCTCAGCATTGGAAAAGGACTCTTGTTTTACGCCCCATTGGTCTTTTTCACCCCTTTGGGTAGTAAGGCATACCATAGTGTCTAAAATATCACTAACCGACGCATCAATGCCCCAGGTGAGAACCGATCCTCTATTCGATGGTTGCTCTACCCATTTGAGTAAATCACCACCTTTAGGATTCCCAACTAATAAGGGCATACATTTAACAGGTACATCTACTTCCATAAAAACAGGTGTTTTACCCTTCACTTGTAATTCTACTATTTCAATCATTATCATCGTCCTGTGTATTGTCTATATCATCTGCTAGCACCCATAATAGAGCAGCCACATCGGGGTACTTACTAGCTATCTTACCTATGTCGCCCTCATTTATGATGGAATCAAATTCAATCTCAAATTCTTCTTTGATTTCTTTTTCTGTTTTACAAGGTTTAAAAAAAGGACAGTTGTTGGGGACAGATGGATCACAGATTACACCATCCCATTCTTTAGGTTTACTTGAATCTAATAGACACACATAAAAAAGGGGATCGTTAGCGTTTCCTTTGACTTGGCCTGAATGTGTGCAATTACAAGGCTTTTTAGATATGCCGTTTCTTATAGCTTTTTGTATTAAACGAAACTTTACTTGTTTGAGTTTCTTTTTAACGGCACCAGGACTTTTCATTACTTAATTCTCTTTAATTTCGCCCCATCTTTAGAAGGAGTTATTTTGTAACCTAAATCACAATTATCTGCTATTGTTGGATCATGTGTAATACACAATATATCCATATCTAAGCGTTTACAGAGAACCTTAAGAAATTCAACTAAAATCTCTACCCTGCTTTCATCAACCGCAGGAAAGGTTTCATCAAGAATAAGCAACGGCCTAAGATTCCTTTTAAGGATAAGAGAAATCCTAAGTAAAAGACTTTGAATTGTCGTGACGGCACCACCAAAAGCATCCATTCCATCACCTACTATTTCAAGACCATCTTGTCCTTTGAATGTAGTTTTAAGGTTCACCGCTACTTTCCCACGAACCCTACTTATGTTAGCCGTGAGACCAACTTCTTGTTCGGGGAAAATAGCCTTTAATCCCTCTTCTAAAAGAGAAATATAAGCAGATACACCACGCTCAACTTCGTCTTGAGCAAGTGTATCAAGAATGATTCCAGCCTCAGTCTTTTTATCTTTATCGAGCTCTAAGAAAGCAATCTCATTTTCAAGATCATCTATGCGTTTTTCGCAAGTTTCCTTAAGAGTCTTTAGTCTATAAAATCGTGAGACTAGATCATTCATTACACCATCCAACTAACAATAGCTACACTTTGAACACCAGATGAATATTCAGACTTAAAGAGCATATATCCCCTTTTAGCTTCTCTTGAACATCCAAAAACCATTATATTATCTTGAGAGTCAAGAACCTTCTTAACTGACATATAATTGAATTCAAATGATGGAACATCATCACCCTCACCTGCTTCACGCAAACGAGTAGCATACATCTTATCACCTAAATCGGTGATACTATCAATGTCTGTTCCGTCATCAAAATCAAAATCTGGTACTTGTAAGTTGTAAGATACGGGATTACCACCACCCTTCATCGAGATTTGCGGTGGTAATAAAGATTCATCTTCAGGGTCTTTAAATGTGACTTTTAAATTTGTTTTATCAACAAACGCGGTCAAGAAATTAAGACCCTTAAGGAAGTTTTCTTTAGATAAACGCCATACACGTCTAGGTGTCCAGTCAAAGGCTTCTGCGTATTGTTCTGTAATAGGTGGATAAGTGTAAGGCAAATCCATCACACCAAATGCGGCACCATCTTCAGCTCTAAAGAATGTTGCTTGATCACCCTTTAAAATTTCAATTGCATTACCATCGTATGCTTTCAAAAACTTTTGTAGTGGTGCAATGTCTTTTTGGTGAATCTTAAGGTTTAAGCCATTCAATTCATCATTGCGAGAAATGCCTAAAAGGAAACCATCACAAGCGTATCCTTTTCCATTTTCTACAACAAGCATAGAAAGTTCTGGTCTACGACTTTCATCAGTAGACACATAAGTCTTAAGAGAATTCAAAATGTCATAAAGAACAGTTGATGAAATGCTTTTCACAAGTGTAGCTTCTGACAACTTAGTGTTCCATGGCGGAAAAGATTCTGGATCAAGTGATGAAAAAGTACCATCGCCAAATCCAGACTTAAAGTTAATTTCTTTTGTTTCTTCGTTAAAAGAAAGGTCAAGAGCGCCTTCTACAGCACCAACCGCTTTAAGGATTTTTTCGCCCTCAATAGAAAAAGAACCTGATTCTTGAACCGTTGCTCCAATCAAAGGGATTTTAGAGAATTGGCGTGGTGGTGAACAAGACATTACATTTACACCAGTTCCTTCAGTTGTGAAGATAAAGTGCTTGGTAATATCACTGTTTGAACCAAGTGTGTTTGAAGCAATTCCGAGTGATTCCTTCAAGTCGGTTGATGAAATAGTAATCTTCATAGACTTTCTACCCTACTTTCAATTCTAGTTATAACTTGCTCTGCTTCTAACAGTGCTTCATTAAGTTTTGTGATTGCCTCTTGCCTTTCAGCTTTAAGGCGCGTGATTTCTTGTTCAAGTGTTTCAGGATTAATGCCCCTGTCCAAAAGCCTCTTATCAAGTTCTTTCAGACTTGACCTTGCCGCTTCAAGTTTACCAAGCAACCGCTCCCTGCGGCGCTCAATGTCAATCTTTTTGTTTACGAGTTGTTCAAGTTCCATTTGAACATTCCTTTCAAAGTTTGGTTGTCTTTCTTTATATGATTCATTTCATATTAAGATCGATAATTCCCGAACCTTGTGATGTTGGGTCTGGTGTCTTTGTTTTACCAAGACCACGCTTTGCTGCGTTTCGTTTCTTTTGTGCTTGTCTTGGTTCACAAATGTTTTCAAACTTACACCATGTACAATGTTTAGGCATTGGGTTAGGTTCAAACACACCACGATGTATCGCACGATTGGTTTCAATCGCTTCTTTACCTAATCGTCTTATATCATCATCTGTGATCTTTACTTCTACAAACCCAGACCATTCAGCGTCCTTATCTGCAAAATGCTTTTCTGGTGGATTTGAACGAGGATAACGGAAATAAAAGAATCCAAGACGATCAGGAACTTTTCCATACTGCAATCTAAAACAAAGCGCATACCACCTTAGCTGATCTTCGTCTTCATACTTCATTGGTGTGCTGGCGTTTTTTCCGTCAAGAAGATGAACCTT
>Ga0163109_10004693_pt1 | contig 10347 bp, 3 predicted proteins | sample CRUFie1St13metaG_FD_108704 | JGI IMG/M metagenome (GOLD analysis project Ga0163109, IMG submission 108704) | Marine microbial communities from the Costa Rica Dome - CRUD Field 142mm St13 metaG | ecosystem: Environmental > Aquatic > Marine > Oceanic > Photic zone | place: Costa Rica: the Eastern... | reverse complement strand
GGAATTGGTTAATCAATGGATTTGCCGATCTATCCTAGATGCTATTAGGATGGATGTTACACCGCTTTCGCTAAGGCTGATTTTCGACTATGATATCGATTTTAAGACAGATCATTTACTATTCGACGGAGGAGTAGTAGAAAGAGAGGCGATCAGTAATGAATCTGAAGACGTATGAACATACCACTCTCATTATCTGCAGCTTTGTCTAGGCGATACTTGATGGTTTCTGTTCCACTCTGATTGTCATTTACATCCGTTTCGATGAAGGTCTCGGAGTTCTGCCAACTTGCGAGGTCAGCTGAGGTTTGGAGTGTGAATGTGAGACTAGTGCCTTTGCGTCGGGTGTATGTGATCTCAATATATTTCTGGTTTACTTCGGTGGCAAGGCTAGGTGCTAGATCTTGTTTACTGGGAAGGTTGGGGTCGGTTGCGAGAGCGTATTCAATAAGATTGACGATGCCGTCGGCGTCAGGATCGGCTGTTGGGGCGGTGCCATTGACGCCAAAGTGTTCTTGTTCCCATGAGTCAGGAAGACCATCGGCATCGGTGTCCGCAGAGGGGGAACCTTCCTCGACGACTATAATAACAGAGGTTTCGGCGCGGAGAGTTCCGGAAAGTTCAAGATCGAAGGACAGGTCCGAACTAGTGGCATTTCCCTGATGAACTTCTGCGGCGATTAGGTTATCACGGGGCAAAAGTAGTGCAGGGTCAAACTGAGCTTCAATGAAGGTGTTTTCGTCGGGTACGTTAGCCGTGGCATAGTCGTGATGCCCCGCGTTGCGAGTGAGGTGGTTATCTCGAAAGATTTCTGCACCGTTGAGGTATAGTGCAGCAGCGTCATCTCGCTTAAAGAGGAGTCTTGAAGAAAGAGCCTTTGCCCCTTCTCGCAGAGAGAAACTGTGGCGGAAGTAGTAGGTGGGAGTTTTTTTACGTGAATCGCTGCCAAATGAGAGATTCGTTTTTTCATCATTGTCACCATATCCGAGTTCAGCGAGACCTTGCTTCCATGTGCTGTCTTCAAATTCAGTAGTGTACCAATCAGGGTTTGGAGAGGCAGCATCGTCTCTATAATTCCACATGGCACCGCGTGAAATCCAGCTTTCCGACGATACTGCGTCGTCCCAAGGATCCGAAGTTATGTATGTAAAAGTGTCAGTGCCTTTGAAGCCTGGATTTGCTCGGTAGTTGAAGGAGCCGTCTCTTTGGAATACGAGGTTGCCGTTTGCTGGTTCGGTAAGAATACGTGCAGAGAGAGAATCCTGTTCCTGGTCACTATCGTTACTCAACACTCCTTGATTTTTGGAAACAGTAAGCTGAACACCTGATACAGCGGTGTATATATCAGGATTTGCGGTCGGTGGCTGGTTTGCACGAGTGGTAAACAAATTTGCGGTGGACGTCCATGAAACGCCTCCTCGGTTGGTGCCGTAGAATGCGTAGTAGTAGGTTGTGCCTGGGATAAGCTGGTCAACTGGGATCGAGAAAGTGTCGGTGGAGAAGGTAGGTAATTCGACATGGCGTGCCCATGCAGATACTGCTTTTCCTTGGTCGGCGTTATCAAGTACCAGCGTTATAGTAGGTTGTTCACCGTTTTTACGGACGACTCTTCCAGAAGGCTTGGCCGTAGTTCGACCAGCAATTCCAGAACCAGTGGCTTCTATTGTGGAGGGGTTTGGAGCTATTGGAGTTCCGGCTGAAGAGAGTAGTAGAGTAGCGTCGAAGAGTAGGTCGGAGCTATTATTTTTGTCGTTCAGAAGTTGTACAGCGAGGACATTTGTTCCGTTTGACAGTATTTTGATCTCCGAGGTGAGGTCGATTTCTTCATAATTTGCCAGAACGGCTTCATGTCCAGCAGTTGCGGAAGAAGTGTAGGTTGGGTTAGGAGGCGCGTTGTGTGATAAGATTTTTTGGCCATTTAGGTAGACAATGCATCCGTCGTCGTATGCATAACGAAGGCGAAGTTCGCCTACGGCAATGATGTTCGGAACTTGAAAGGGAATTCGAGCAAATGCGGTGGTAGCTTTGTTTCGCATCAAGGTGAGTAGATCGGTGGAGATTACATCATCATAGTCGGCGTTGGTGTCATAGCCTAAACCGAGTTTACCAGTATCCCATTCTGAATCATCAAAATCGGTTTGCATCCAGATATTGTCTACTGAATCGTCATTAGGGACGAGATAGAGCAATGATGAGTTCCTTCCTACAGCCTGTCTGCTAAAATTGATTCGGATCTTGCCTGTGCCGGATAGACTTGGGTGGCCAGTATCGCTGGCACGAACAACGAGTGTGCAGCGTGGTTCTTGCAAGGGATCAAGAGTTGCTTGCTTTGCAATGGAGAGTATTCCGTTGGCATCGATAGTAAATAGTCCATCTTCGTTGCCGCTTGTGATCTCAAAGAGAAGGCTGTCACCTTCGGGGTCGCTCCCCGAAATAGGGCCGACTAGTTCACCAGTTTTAAGTGTGTCGCCGAGGTTGAAGGTAGCGTCGGCAACAGTAGGAGCTTCGTTCTGGTCAACGATGTAGATTCGGATTTCTGCGTTGTTCTCAGGAGAAGGATTACGTTCATCAGTTACTGCTACGTTGAGAGTGTGTGAAGGGGTGGTTTCGTAGTCCACTTTAGCATCGGGTCTAAGGGAGATTCTACCATCACTAGGTTCAATGGTGAACAAGCCGGTTTCATTACCGGCAATGATTTGAAATATTGGGGTGTCACCATCTGGGTCCTCGGCTTGGAGAGTACCGACTATCGTGCCGGCAGGGCTGTTTTCTTCTAGGTATAATGTTTGCTGGAGGATGTTGGGTGGCTGATTTCTAACAGTCACTGAGAAGTTGGTGTCCGTGAAATTACCTTCTCTGTCCGTAGCGCGTATGGATATGTTTGAGGTACCGAGTTGTCCAGTTGCGGGTATCAGGTGTAAATTGTCAGGATCCCCCTTAATTTCAAGTCTCTGAAAGAGGCTTGGCTTTGAGTTGGCTGTTATTGAGAAAGTTAGTTGGGTATCGGTGTCCTGAAGATCTTCGAAAGCTTGGTGAAGATTGATTGCTTTGGCGTTCTCGTTTTCGTTCAATGTGAGGTCAGCGATGCCCAGTGCCATGGGTTTATCATTGTTGCCGTTGACGTGTTCAATTTCGAGATCACGGAAGGTTTGTATCTCACCATCGTCGGCAACTAGACGAATCTTGTAGTCACCGATCTTCCCAAATTCGATTGTCGGGGTAGGGGAGGATGCGTCATTAAAAGTCAGGCTTCCCGGACCATTTAGCAGGCTCCAAGAATAGGTGAGTGTCGGATTCAGGCGACCGTCATCTTGCACAATAGGCTTGATTAGTGAGAGATCGAAAGGATCGAATGGAGTCACTACTTTGCTGGAAGGCAGAGAGAAGGTAGGTCCTCGGTTGGTGTTGGCGTGTGAGAGGGCTTCGATTTCTGCTTGAAAAAGAGGACGAGAATAAATGCGGATGTCATCGAGTTGGCCTTTAAAGAAGTCACTGGGACCGGTTGAACGAAGGGAGCGACCAAGTTGTAGCGTGTTACTATTCCAGACAGCGTTGAAGAAGGGTAGAGTGAACTGTCCCTTCCACTTTCCATCGATGTAGAACGAAGCGTTTTTGGCGGGATCAACATTTAGGAGGATGTGGTGCCACTGGTTGTCTGTGAGTTTTTTATCTGCTTGGAATGGAGTTGAGTCGGCGTTAGCGTCACTGACAACTTGATGGTGTGCTCGTCCGTCTTTCAGATATAGCTTCCATTCGCGGTCAGGGTCCAGAGTGTCGGCAGCAGATAACAGCGTCATGCGGCTGTTCTTTGAGGTTCGAATCCACAGACTGACCGAACCTTGGCTGAGCCTGAGGATTTCACCTGCTGGCTTAGTGAATGCGGAGAGTTCAAGATTAAACCTCGTGTCAGAGCTTGTTGCATTGGCCTGATGTACTTCAACCGCGAGCGTGTGGCTTCCAGCGGTAAATAAATCGGAAGGTATATGAACAGATTGCCATGCATTTTCGTTTGCGATGGTTGAGCTCGCATAGGTTTTGAAGTCTGCGTCCGCAGGAAGATTGCTGTCGCGGAAAAGCTCTTGGCCATTCAAGTAAACAGCAGCAGCATCATCTCGCTGAAAACGTAGGCGTGCAGCTGGATAGTTCTCTACCGCCTCTAATTCAAGGTGATGCCTGAAATAATTGGCTGCATTCTTTTGAGTAGGGCTTGGACCTTGGTCTAGGATAGTCTTCTCTCCATCGTTACCGTAGCCCAATGGTGTCGGTCCCTGTTCCCATGAAGAATCGTCAAAATTAGTTTCCAGCCATGTGTCGCCCGGGTCTGTGCCTTCGTCATGATACTTCCACGTGGCACCAGTATGGAGAATAATCTGCTGGATCAGGAGTTCCGCAAAATCGTCGTTACCATCGAATTCAAGAGCTCCTCCCAGCAAACCATCCCTCCAAACGGGACCATTGATAGTTCCATCGAACTTGTTTACGCCAGAGTCGCTTACAATAGAGCCCTGCTCTTCATCCAACTTCCAGTGGGCTGCTGGTTGGATTTCTGAGTCGTCACTGTTAGTTTTGGATGGTTCAACTTTGACTGTGATTTCGTCGAAAGTTCCGTAACCCCCATCATCGCTTGCAGTGAGTCGGAGTGTGTAGGTACCTGGTTGGGAAAAACTAGAGCCTGTAGTCTGGTTGTAAGGATCATCGAAGATTACGCGGCTGTTTTTGGGACTGGAGACGATGCTCCATTGAGTCGATAGCTTGCCGGAGAGGGGAGGTTCCGAAATGGCGTGTGTAGTTCCTGATAGAAGTAGCCCAGAGTCTTGTCGAATAATTGCAGTATCCACAGATGGAGAGGTAATCGTAACGAGATTGAGCAGTATGACTGTGGTCTCTGTCTTTCTGTTTCCAGCGGCATCCTCGATGATATACTCAATGCGAGCAAGGCCTTTGGCGCCATTCTTGGGCTCAAATTTAAGGAAGCCAGAATTGATATCCGCCTTTTGGGAATCGACTGTGAATGGAGTGGTTTCCTTTGTGAGAGTACCTTTTTCATCGTCGAGCAAACTGGCGCTGATTAGTTTGAAGCCGTTCGGTAGTAAGTTCTCGCCAGTTGTGCCTTTTCCGTTGGTGCCTACGCCGAGAATTGGCCGAATCGGTTGCGGCTGTCGAGTCCCTGGGATTTCATCGTTAAGCAGAGGATTGAAGCGGAGTTGGTCCTGTGTAGTGTCAAATACGTAGATATCCGAGCGAGTGACGGGGCCAGGCTCTGCGTAAATGATGTCGACGGGGTAGTTTACGTTATTTTTTCGGTAGATGAAGGTATCCGTGCCAGTCGCATTAGCATTAACACGGATTACGATGGCTTGCTTGTCGTCTGCTGAGCGGTCTGCGCGCGCTTGCTGAGGTTGGGATTCCACGGTGAGGTCGCCACCTCCGGATGGGTGGTGGATGTGGGAGTCACCAGGTCGCAACGTGAGCTTGGTGTTGCTTGGTCCTGAGTGGACCTGGATGGCAATATCCCCTTTATGGTACCAGCCTTTAGAGTTGTTGCCTACATCACCTTGGAGGGTGTAGCTGAACCATGCGATCCCAGTGAAGTCGCGTTCAGGACTGAAAGTGACCTCTCCTCCACTAAAACTGGCGCTACCTGCACCAATTGGAAAGACCGCTCCCAATTCCGCAATACTGAGCCTGTTTTCTTGGCCGTTAACGACTGCAGTTAGGTCATTTCCAAGCGGTTCGATTGTTACGGCTTTATTTTTGGATGTCCGGGCAAAATCATTTTTTGCGAAGGGAATTTGTTCTGGATGGCGAAGGGGAGCAGTACCCAAAAGACGGCTCTTAGCGTGGTTGTACATTTTCTTTGCCGATGTCTCACCACCATCAATTTTCTTGAAGAAGTCTCGAGCTCCGCGTCGCCAACTCGCATTCATTACTCCACCGTCACTATGTCCTGATCCAAAGTTGTGACCCATCTCGTGTCCCAGCAGGGCGTGGTCGTACCCCGGGCGTACGATGCTGTAGCTATGGCTTCCCTTAAGGACACTTACGTATCCAAGTCCGAGTGTAGAACCAGTCAGGCCATTTCCTACTTTTGTGCCCAGAGTACGTGGGAACTGGTTTCTGGGACGTTGATTTTCCGCCCAACTGCGAAAGTCTCCAAGGCTGGCTGGAATGTCGTTGTATTCATCGGTGTCTGGGGTCAGGAGAAGTTCTTGGACTAATACACGGCAGCCGATCTGGTGTTCGTAAAGGGCAGAGATGTTGGCCATTCGGCAAAGTTGAAGAGAGGCCTTGGAAGCAAGATTATCCGTTGTGTTTACGCCAGTAGCTGCTTTGTCCAAGGCAACTAGAATCAGGGCGTCTTTAAGTGAAGCTTCGTACAACTGTCCTCCAATTATTGTATCGAGAATCTTGCTGTAATTACCGGTCGCGGGATCGGCACCGCCTTGTGGCATTGGGACCGGAAGGATTTCTACAGGTTCTGAAGGAAAGTCTTGGGAGAGGATAGCAGCGTCCGATGATGAGATAGCGGCTATTCGAGTGCGAGGGTCGAGTCGACACCTGTAGGCTCTATCTTGTTCGTTTCGGGTAGTTTGCACAAGTTGGCCGGTGACCGGGTCAGTATGAATTTCATAAACGATGCCATCAGGACCTGTTAAAATAGCCGCGAAACTTTGGCCTACGATAGCAAAGTTGGCGTGAGTCGGTTGGTCTTCGTTCCATGATGCGCCTTCGTAGATCAAGGGAATGTTTGAAAGCACTGAGTCTCTTTCAGTTCCCAGCGTGATTTGAAAGTCATCGCCAACAGCTTTGCGAGGTCGCATCCAAAAAGTACAATCCCCGCCAGTTGGAGTACGTAACACAACGGGATCTCCGCGTTTTAGGGCCTTTGTCAATTTGGCCCAATGCGGTGATTGTCGACTTGAGCTCTGCTTATTAGGGTGGGAATTACTCGATGTATCTCGCGAGGGGTTATCTATCTTTTGGAGTGTCTCGGTAGGCTGCAGACCTGAATCATTGACCAAATTCGTACCAAGTCTTTGCTTTGTTGATGGCAAAAACAATAAAACACCCAGCAAAAAAATTAGGGTTAGGGGTACTAAGGTTCTGGCAGAACGCATTCGTAATTGACCAGTATCACTTTACAAACTTACGTAAACATCGCAAATGTTTTCTTCCTCCCAAACCGCGTTTCTGAGGCCTCTTCAGGTCCTCTTTATTCTACTAGTTTCTTATCTTTGCTCCTTCGGGGTTGGAGAGTTGGTCAGATGCCGTTTGTGCTTTGGTAAGGTTAGCACATCAGCTTCTAACTGCATCCATTGTGGAGAGCCTGATTTCAAGCCACCCCAGCGAACTATTGACCTTCACCAACTTCAGGATCGAGATGAAATCTTCTTTGCCGTCAATGGGGAGGAACCTTTTACGGGTCTAGTTGTTGATGGCCGTTATGCAAGCGGACTTCCTAAGTCGGTCCAGGAATATAAAGATGGAAGTAAGCAAGGCCAGCGCACCAAGTGGTATGAGAATGGACAGATTATGCAGGTCTGCTTCTTCGAGGAAGGAGAACTGCATGGGGTTATGGAGGAGTGGTATGAGAATGGCCTTCGAATGGCCGAGGGAAATTACCAGAAAGGCAAACTTCACGGAATTGTTCGGCGTTGGCATAATAATGGGAAGCGGGAGGCCGAATATCCTTATGAGGAAGGTAAAATTGTAGGTACACTTATCCAATGGAATCGTGCTGGCAACATGACCGCAAAGAAGCTTTATGAAGATGGGAAGTTGAAAACCCGTCTCGCGGTTGATCCGCCGCCCAAAGTCGAGGAGGAAAAGGAGCCTGACCTCGAGAATTCTACTCCTGCCAATCAAGGTGAGGACCGGAGCAAGCTCTTCGACGGTTTGGAGTTTCCCTGATTTATGTCTTGGAAGCAGAGATTCTTCGCTTTCCTAGGTGTTGCTGGATGCCTTCTTTTGGGCCTTTGCTCCCAAGAGGCTAGCTTCAATCGTCTTCGGGACATGCGCGTAATATCCCGCATTCCCGAATCACAAGTCAATTGGGTGATCGAGGGCGAAGTTCAACTTAATGGTGAGGCTCAGATCGCGAATAAGATACTTAAGGCTCCACATACTCGGACTCCATGCCTCTATTATCGTTATCTTGTTGAGGTCTTAGAGGAGGACTCCGACGGCGATAGCTATTGGAGGACGATTAGAGATGATCACGCGTCCGTGGACTTCGATCTCCGAGACATAAACGGCGACAAAATCCTCCTCCGCGCTAAGGCCATCTCCCAACTCGCTGAAACTTTCAACGTTGACTCGGACTTCAGTACTCGCGAGGGCGACATGCGTTACACCGAGTACCGAATCGAGCCTGGGACCCAGGTGTTTGTATTTGGGTTTGCAAAGCTCCTTAACGGAGGCCAATGCGAAGTCGATTTTCGCGCTGAGGGCCTCTACCTGCCCATCATTTCTGAACGCACTGTCGACGAGGAGCGCCGTCTGCGAGCTGCTAGTAGTATGGGGCTTTGCTTTCTCTCCTTGTTGTTTTTGTCATCTTCCTTCGTCTTCTTGTGTTGGATCCTTCACATTCACCGCGTGCTCGCCTTTCTTGTGCTCGTATCCTCTGGTCTAGCCTTTGCCTTGGTCTGGTATGCCACTAGCATGATGCACGATGACCTCGTATCTGCTCGAGATCGAGTCATACTGCACAAAGAACGCGCATCTCGTACAATTGCATCTATGCTCTATGAAGGTCGAGTTGGCTACTGGTCTGGCGATTGGTATGATATGCTCCCGCTACAGTCTGCACTTCATGACCTTTCTGAAAAAAAAGTCGACCGTATCCACGGCATTCGCAATGGGCTTAACGCTGGAGTTCGTCGAACCAACGAAATTCGTAATCGTTTTCCGGAAAATATCCTTGCGCCAGTCTGGGGTGTAAGACGAATTCAAGAAATCCCGCCATTAGGGAAGGATACTGTACCAGAAAAAGAGCATTCTCTCGAGATTCAACGAGTTCCTCTTTCCTTTATCAGTCTGATTTGGATGTTCCCTGTAGCGCTTGCACTTGGTGGATTCTGCATCCCATGGGGATTTCGAAAAATTAAGACCAAGCGATATATTGAGAACATTCCGACCTCTCCAACCGCTGGCTTAGTCCATGGTCCCGGCGAACTTTCTGGTACCGTAGAGCTACCCGAAGGACAGCCTCCGCTGGAGAGCCCCATACAGTCTCTGCCCTGTGTATATTACCACTACATCGTCAAAGAAAGGCGAGGAAGTGGTAAGAAGGCCAAATGGGTTATTATAACTGACCGAACACAGTCTATGGATTTTCTCTGTCGAGATTCTGAAGGTACTGTCCTCATTAACCCTCAAGATGCAGAAATCTACTCCAAGCACAGTCATAGTATTCGCAGGGGGAACCGCATTTATATTGAGACTTGGATGCAAGTCGAAGATCCCCTTTACGCACTTGGTTCAGCTGAACTAGACACTGAGCAGATGGATCGTCTTATCCTTCAGAAAAACAAGGATTTTCCATTTCTCTTAGCCAACCTTCCCGAGCGCCAAGTTCTTTTACGGAAAAGTCGTGCCGCTATCCTTACCACAAATTTAGGCCTCAATGGTGTCATGCTTTTAGTGCTGACTCTTTTCGGTATTTCCGGTTCTTACGCTGCTACCGACTACCTTTTCGCTGCTTTGGTCGCTCCAGCCTTCTGTGGATTTATGATGGTAGCGCTAATGTTTAACGACCTCATCTTTCTGAGGCAGCGCGTCAAACGAGCTTGGGCAAATATCCAAGTCTCCCTTAAGAAGCGCTCCGAACTTGTGCCCAATCTTCTTGAGGTAGCCAAAGCCTATCAACTCCACGAACAAGAACTTCAGGAAACTTTAGTAGATCTTCGCGCTGATGCCAAGCGTGTTGGTGACATGAATGCCTCTGAAGCAGGGGAGTTCCTTGGTGCTGAGTCCGCTGTAGTCACTAAACTACTAGCGGTTCGAGAAGAGTACCCTGATCTGAAGGCCAACACTCTTACTGAAGACCTTATGCGCCGCATTGTCGGGCTCGAAAATGAAGTGGCACTGATGCGGAACGGTTACAACGATAGTGTTGAGAGGCACAACACCAAGATCCTTCACTTCCCAGAAGTCGCTATCGCAAACTTTTTTAAATTCAAGTCAGCAGAATATTTTCACGCCGACATCGAACATCGCGACTTCACCAAAGTCGACTTCACTACCGATGACTCGCCTCGTATTCACGAAGAAGTCGACAAAAACAATGACCCTGAGGAGAACTCTGAGGAAGATCCATCGAACGAAGATTAAACCTAAGCCTATCCG
>Ga0163109_10004692_pt1 | contig 10348 bp, 20 predicted proteins | sample CRUFie1St13metaG_FD_108704 | JGI IMG/M metagenome (GOLD analysis project Ga0163109, IMG submission 108704) | Marine microbial communities from the Costa Rica Dome - CRUD Field 142mm St13 metaG | ecosystem: Environmental > Aquatic > Marine > Oceanic > Photic zone | place: Costa Rica: the Eastern... | reverse complement strand
TTTGTATTTTATATAGCTTATGGTTTTTTATCTCTACTACTACTATTTGGTTTGTTAAGACTTGGAATGCAATAGAGGTATTAAGATCATTCCTTTATATTGGAAGATTTCCTCTTAATTCATTTTCATTATCTTTAAGAATTTTTTTTAGTGTTTTCATTCCTATTGCTTTTATAACTACAATTCCTTCTCAAGTTTTTTTAGGACTTTCTCAATTGTGGAAAATATTGCTTGAAGTTATTGTTGCGATAATATTTCTATTTACCTCTAGAAAGTTCTGGTTATTTGCATTGAAATTCTATACATCAGCTTCTAGTTAATTGTTATTTAACAACCTCCCTACAAAATTCCAAAATTTTTTGTTTATTTTTCAGTTTAGAAAGTCGAGATAATTTCTTAAAATTAGGTTTAGATTTTTCAACAGATAAAATTTTACAGTTGTAATCGATTTGATAATATCTCGAAATAATTCCTAATTTAAATGAAATATCACAAAAGATAATTATTAGCGCGAGTTTAAAAGAAGTCCTTAAAAAAGATGCCAATGAATTTGAATAATTTTTATTTTCAGTTTTTAGTTCAAGCTTCATTATTTAACTATATGCTGAGGGCATTTAATTGCAGCAATAGCAACAGCTGTAACCTTAAAATTTTCAGACTTCTCTATGACCTTTTTAACCTCTAATGCTCCAAATTTATAACTTGCATCACTATAAGAAAGAAGCAAAGATTTATAATTATCATGACCTAGATCTCTATATTCACAGAAATTATCTCCAACATAGTTTAAAAGAGTTAGTAATGTTAATTCAATCATCAAAGCTTTTTAACTTACAAATTCCCTACAAATAATACAATGCATAAGATTTTTAACAACTTTAATTACTAAAAAACACTTTAAACTGGATATAAGATCTTTATTTATGAATTTAAAGATTTAAAATAATTTCATGATTGTGATATCAACATATTCGAAAATCAATCAAGCACTACCTGTAGTGTGCTTTAAGTCATTAGATTGCACTACAGATAGGGGGTTGCTTTTTTTTAGAAATTGGTTTAAAAATAAGGTTCCCCATCACCCGGCCCCACAATTGTGAGGCCTTTTTTTTCGTATTTTAACAATAAGGTCTATACCAAGGTTTTGTTTTTCTAAAATAGTATTTCATTAAAAATCTAAATTAAAAATTAAGACGAAAAAAACTCATAATTGATTTTATAAATAAACTAATCCCAACAAAAAAACAGACTATCGTAAAGGTCTTTTTTATTAAAGTATTTCCTTTCAACTTCGATAAATGAGCACCGAAATATCCTCCTGTAAAAGAACCAATTATTAAGAATATTAATATATTTGATGAAACTGGCCCTATTTTACTCAAAAAAATTGCCCCTGTTAAATTCCAAAAAATCCCCACAGTGAAGAATGTCAAACTTATAGCACGTAGAAAATCCATTCCAAAGGTTTTTATTAAAAGTATTGTTACCAACAATCCAGTTCCTGAAGAGATAGAACCATTCAAAATACCTATAAGGAAAATAAAAATCAAAAATCTAATTTTATGAATTAAATTGGGTTCTTTACTACTAGATGACAAACCTAATTCTGATTTAAACAAAGAGTAAACAGCTAATAATATTGAAATGACTCCTAAAAATAAGTATAAATACTGTTCGGATATAAATTCAACTATTGAAGCTCCAAAAATCACTCCAGGCAATCCAAAAAATAAAATTTGCCAAGCGACAAAAATATCATTCTTCAGAGATTTGTAATTTCTTAATGAACCGCCTAGACCTAATGCTACTGTTGCAAATTTATGACTAGAAAGAGCCTGATAATAAGGCACACCAGATAAAATTAAAGCTGGTAATTGGAGTAAGCCTGCTCCACCACCAGAAATTGCTGAAAACGTATTTGAAAAAAAGGCAATCAAAAATATATAAATACTTTTAATAAAAGAATAATCAAAGCTATTAACTATATTTATTAACAAATAAACCATAAAATCTAATTTCTATTTTTTGTAATTCATAAATTTTCTAAATAAAAAACTTCTACCTATTAAGCCTTATAAACCCATTTAAAATCATATTTAAATAAAAACTGTTATTATATATAATTATCAAGAAAATTATGCATAAACAAGATGCGATTTACCTTGATCAGTTATGTCCAAAAATAAGTAATAAAAGTTGGAAAGAGTCAATTTATAAACTTACTAAATATAAATGTATTTATTGCGGTAAACCATCAGAATCTCTCGATCACTTACATCCAATGTCAAAAGGAGGTTTAAGCAGTACAAGTAATTGCGTTCCCTGTTGTTTGTCATGTAATGGTAAAAAATCCGATTCAGAAGTACTTAGTTGGTACAGGAAACAACCTTTCTATGATCCTAGAAGGGCTATGGCCATACGAGCATGGTTTAATAATGATTTAAAACTAGCTTCAGTTCTTTTGAAATACTTAAATTGAAACCATAATTAAATATAACTTCTTGCTTAAATAAAGAATATTTAATTTATTTAAATCATACCTTTACCTTCAGAATTTATATTGTAGATACTAAAATTCGAAATATTAGAATAATCATCTTTCCAAATTATTGGTGAATCTATAACTTTTCTTTCAGGAGATTTTACTGAAAAAATTAATCCAAAAACAAAAAGAATTGAAATCAAAATTATAGAAATTACTAATTTGTCTGAAATATTATTCATTAACTTAAGCTATCTAGAAAAATTTTTGTCAGGAGTTGTTTTTTCATAAATTTCTAGAAAATACGATTTAAAATAATCAACTCCCTCCTTACCAATTAATCCAAATGACCATCCGCAATCATTTACTACTTGTAATGAAATTTGATTTGCTAAGTCATTTTTCTCAATCCATTTTTTTTGAGGATTGTAAGAAAAAGAAATAATATTTTCTGTTTTAACAATAGCTGATTTCATTGCTTCATCCTTAGAAAAACCATTTTGAACAGCTTTGCAATATTTTCTCGAGAAATTATTAGATATCCTATTTTGAAGTAAACTAACACTAGGGTCTGAAGAGTCAAAGGCTAAACCTGTTAGAGGATTTAATAAACATACTATAAAAAAAAATAGAACAGAAAATAACTTTAACAAAAGCCATAAGTCAGTAACTAATTAATATCATATTATTTTTTTTGCTGTTTTATCAATTGAAACTTTTAATTTTTAAAAGCTATATTAAATTTCAATTTATTAAATATTAATAGTATTGCAGTAAGTTCAGTAATAATAGTCAGAGGTTTATCTGACTACAAATATGTACGAATCATTGATGACACTGCTATTTTTCCCAGACTGGTCAAGCGGACTTCCCTCTGATTTTTTAATACTTCATTTTTTTGTTGGAGCTGTAATTTTTCCTTTTAACATGATTCATGCAAAAGCAAGAAAAATTGATAGTCAAAATCCACAGGAAGCCGCTAATGGATATAAAAATTCTGACAATAGTTCATTCTTTGGTTACGAAGAAATCAACTAGTTTCAAAAATAAAGTACTTGAAGGAATTAATTGATGATAATTTCCCTAAATGCAGCTTTAGATCTAAAAATTTTTAGTCCTAATGAGCCTTTAGGCTTACTTATTCTATTTATAGGATTAATATTTACCGGTATGATTTTCTATATCATTTATGCTGTTAGCACTAATAAAGAATCACTGGAAGATAAAAAGTTAAGAACAAAAAAAGAGTTTTTGCAACAAGAAAAAATAGGTAAATTATTCCCTAAGAAAAAATAAATTTAATTGTTTTATTTTTATAAAGTACTTTATTTATATTATTTATTATCAAATCGGTAGGGTCCAAAAACATTAGTTTTAACTCATTTAAATCAAACATGTTTATCCAAAAGTTAACCATAACAAATAAATTTTTTTTATGAGAAATTGATATCATACATTGCAAGTAAATATTTTCAAAACTTAAAAAAAAATGTTAAAAATGGAGAAATGATTTGTAATTTTGGAGTATTCACCTCAATATCTATTTTTAGCAAGTGGAGTAAAGAATGGAGAGGGTTTTTGGATTGTAGGAGTCAAAAATTGTGATGAAGACATTCTTGACGATAAAAATCTTCTAGATTGCCATAGAAAAGAATTAATAGGAAATGAATCAGCAAAAGATATTCTTTTTGCTATAAATTTAAACATACATAATCTATTAAACGAACTAAAGAATAAGGATTATCTAATTGAAAGACCTAAAATGGGTATTTCTTTTGATATCCCATTAAATATATTGGAAAGTATTTTTGATTTTTGGTTGAATATTTATAAAAATCAAGAAGACTGGGATACTTGTTTAGGTCTTCTTAAAGTTAGAAAAAGAATTTCTCTAAATAATCTTATTGAAAGCGACAGCTTAAAGGGAAACTCTAAAAAATGGGCTATTGAAGTTGAAACCTTACATAACTACATACCTAATTCACTTAAGCTTGAAAAGCTAAATGACCCTATGTGGAAATAATTCTATTTTTATTTATCAATATATTTACTTCGTAAGTTATTTAAGTAAAAATAAGATTATTTAATTATTCAAGATGAATAAACCATATTCTTTTAGCAACGATCAAATGAACGGAATTGTCGAAGATACTTACGCCAACATAATAAAGGAATGTGAAAATTTAAAAAAAAATACTAATTGCCCAAATGAGCAGGTAGTAGCACTTTTAAGTGTAATAGCATCAAATTTTGCAACTACAACTAATAAAAACAAAAATTAGGATGATAAATTATTTTACATGGCAGGCATTTGATAAAGCCGTTGAACAAATAGCTAATAAATGCAAAGATTTAGAGTTTTCTGGAATATATGGAGTGCCTCGTGGTGGTTTATGTCTTGCTGTAGCATTAAGCCATAAATTAAGGTTAAATTTAATTTTAGAACCGAAAAAAAATTCACTCATAGTAGATGATGTTTATGAAACTGGTATTACCTTAAAACCCTTCAAAGATATTGAGGGAGCAATGTTTTTTGTATTATTTAGTAAAAGTCAACCTGAATGGTGGAATTCTGTATTTATAACTAAAAAAAGCGAATGGATAGTTTTCCCCTGGGAAAACACATTGAATTCAAAAAGTGACCGCAATGAATACAGCAGTAAAAGAGGTTTGAGTTGAAAAAAAAATTATACTTAGCAAATCCATATGGATTTTCAAAACAAACTAAAAAACTCTTAGATGAATTTATTAATATCTTTAATGATTTAAATATAGAAGTTTATGAACCTTTTGAGAGGACTCAACACATAATACAAAATGATGGTGAATGGGCATATGATCTCGCAAAAAGAAATTTCAATGATTTAAAAAAATGTGATTGTATTTTTGCAATTGTTAATGGAACACCACCTGATGAAGGTGTAATGATTGAATTGGGTATTGCGATTGCGCTAAAAAAGAAAATCTTTTTATTCAGGGATGATTTCAGAAATTGTTCTGATAGCAACCAATATCCATTAAACCTTATGTTATTTCTTGGACTGCCAAAAGATAATTGGGAAAAATATTATTTTGAATCCTTACAGGATATAAGGAATAATAGGAAGGGATTTATTAAGTGGGCAAAGGAATTAAGCTAAAGTATAAAACAAACTTGAGTTATAGTTTTAAATTAAACATAACTCTGATAAGATGATAAGATATGATTTATTTAGAAAATTTTGACACAAGTTACAGTCGGAGAGAACGAGGGTATTGAATCTGCCCTTAGAAGATTTAAAAGACAGGTATCCAAATCTGGAATTTTTGCAGATTTAAAGAGACTTAGGCATCATGAAACCCCTATTGAAAAATATAAAAGAAAGTTGCAACAAAGGAGAAAAGCAAGAAGAAGATAATTTGTTACTCCTAAATTAAGTTAAGAAAACTTTTAGTTTTGAAGAATATAAAAATTTTATCATTTTAGCTTTTTAAGCTTTTTAACAAGATTTATTCCAACACCTGATACCGCAAGTAAATCTTTTTCATCTGCAGCGATGACAGCTTTTGTTGTTTTAAATCCAGCCTCATATAAAGCCTTAGCACTTTTAGCTCCAACACCAGGAAGTGTAGTTAAGGTTTCAATATTTTTTTTTGAATTGGCAGTTTTTGCTTTTGTTTTTGTTTTTGTTTTTGTTTTTGTTTTTGTAGATTTTGGAGACTTAATTGATTTTTTTTCTTTCTTTAAGGAAGTTTCAGGGGATACTGCACTTTTAAATAGAATTGATTTTAGTTTATTTAGAAATTTAGAAATCATTGCAATATATAAGTAATAAAATTAAATCTTCAATTTCAAAATTGTCAAAATCCACGAGGGAATTAATAACAAACTCTGAATAATTGAATAAAATTAATTTATTTACATTTATATAAAGACACATTTTTAATATTTATGCAAGCTTATAAGCAACTGCAACCTTTTTTAAATTACTCTATGATTTCTGATAAAAGAAAAAATGTACTCTTCAAAAATAAAATTAATTTCTATTAATAAAATAAAAGCTTTAAAAGGGAGCAAAGATTAGGAAATGAAACTTATATTTATAAGTGGTCCTTCTGGAAGTGGTAAAACAACTTTATCAAATCAAATATTAGTAAAAATTAAAAATGGTTTAGTTTTGCGCACAGACAATTATTATAAAACAGGTTTTCAAAGTAAAATATTCTCAAAATTTCTAGAAGGTTATTTCGATAGAAATATTAGTTTCAATTACAAACTATTTAAAAAAGATTTCAATTATATTTTTAATAATGGTACTTCAATTAATGAGCGTAATTATGATTTCGATAAAAAAACAATAACTAATTTTTTCTATGAAACAAATAATATAGATACTTTAATTATTGAAGGTATTTTTGCTAAAGAATTCTCAAGAAAATTATATAATCAAAAATATTATTTTTTAGAATTGAAAATTAATAAAAATGAGTGTCTGAACAGAGTTGTTCAAAGAGATATCAATGAAAGAGGGAAAGCAATAAAACAAGCTGAAAAAGATTTCTTAAAATCATGGGACATTTATTATAAATACAAAAATAAAAATATAAATAATAATGCAAATCAATTTACTATTACAAAAAACACTAATATTGATCAGATAATTGAAATTTTAGGTGAATGAGTATTATATTTTTCCTCTAATAATAAAGCACTTAGAATTGAGCCTTCAATCCTACCAAACCCTTCTCCTTCAAACCAATCTCCGCAAAATCCAATTCTATATTTTTTACTAAATTGCAAAGATAATGGGACGGCGCTTCCAGAAGGTTGTGAGGCTCTCCATTTCATAATAGAGATTCCCTCATTACAGGTTAATTGATTTACTAAAGTATTATTACAGAATAATTCATTGAAATTTTTAAATATTGTTTGTTTAAAAAGCTCTTCATCTTTTGAATTTATATAAGAATTAATAAAATCTATATTTTTTGTGTGTATTACAATTCCTAATTTATTATCGTCTTGCAACTGAAAAATAATTCTTTCAAATTTATATTTATTCTCCAGACTTTTACTTAAATAGAAATACCTATATTTCTTAGAATAAAAATCTTTATAACGATAATTTTTATTTGTATAAATTAAAAAAGTAAGCCTAGGAATAAACGATTGTTTATCTAAAAAATTTAAAAGCAAATCAATTTTTTTATCTTCATTTTTAGGAATAGCTTTTCTTAAAGGAATTTGATTAATGTTCAATATCTTCAGGGACCTTTTATGTAACAACAAATTAGTTGAACATATAAGAAATTTAGATTTCAATTTATCTCCATTTTTAGAAGTTAAAATCCATTCATCATTATTAAACTTCAAATCAACAATTAAGGTTTCAAAAAATAAATCAATCTTACCCCTCAAATCATTAAACTCAATTATCTTTTGTGATAATTCACTCATAGAAAATGAAGGAAGATAACTATCACCGCAATAAAACTTAGAATTTTTAATAGTTTCTAATTTTGTTTCATCGCCAAGAGAAACAAATTCTGAATCATCAGTTTTAATAAGTTTATTTTCTAATAAATGATCAATATAATTTTTTAATAAAAGATTATTACTTTTGCTTATATTAAAATTTGGTGCGCCATGGTTAAGTTTCCAACCTTTAAATCTTTTGCTTATTCTTGTACTTGATCTCCCTCCAAATCCGCGCCCAACCTCAATTAATGCAATTTTTTTTTTAATGTTATTCTGAAGATACTTTGAAGCGAAAACACATGCAGATATACCTCCGCCTATTATCAATACGTCGTATAAACCATCACTTTTCATAATTCTTAAATTGGTAGACATTATCTATAATTTCTAAAAAAACTATAAATAGAATCAAGTTTTTCTGATGATGCAAAATCAGTTTCAATTACAGGAGTAATATTATTATTTAAATAGAATTGAATTAAATCTCTTGTAAAATCACAAAAATCATTTGTGGAACATAAAAAATTTTCTGTTATATAAACCCCTTTCCAAGGACGAAATTTAAACCTTGCTATAAATTGTTTTGAAGGTATTAATAAACTACCAAATAGTTTTATTTTTTCATATTTTGCTGCTTTCCTAAGATAATTCACTTCATTCTGAAGTACTTTAATATCTGTTCCATATTGAAACCAAATTGAATTTATTAATCCTGAAGAAAGTTTCCTCTCAAACCTATTTCTTTCTGAAGTAACTTTGTAGTATTTTTTCAAATATGGATTATAAGCTATACCTAATTTAACTTTTAAATTCCTTTCTTCTTTTATTTTACTTAAAACGTTTATTACATCAAAGTTTTTTTTCTTATTAGATCCTGACACAAGTAGAATTTCATAATTTGTATTTGAATAAGAATTTCTTAAAAAATGCAAAAGATCTTTATATGATTTTTCTTTATTTTGAGAGTATTGATGATATAGACTGTAATGATAGGTTACATTTAATTCATTGTGATATTGTGATATATGTTTAATCGTAGAATTAAAAAAATCCTTCTTAATAAGACCCTTACAAGGTATGTTGATATTTTTTATTTTATTAAATTTACAGAAAGTAAGTTTATCTTCTAACTGCGAAATATTTTTAAATGACAATTCAAATCTTAAATTACTAATCATCAATTAGTACACAGAATTTATATTTGATTATCTTAACGAAAACATGCATCTGCTACGACTCTTATTTTTGAGGTCATATTTTTTTTATTACTATTAATTAAATAGCTAGGAGAAACTTCCATTACTGCTTTTATAGAGATTTTATCTTCTGCTGACTTATCAATAATCTCTTTAAAACATTTCCAGTTCTTTGAAATTAATATTCCTGGCCAGGAGATATAAAGACCTATAAAAATTCCAGAAAACAAGAACAAAAGAGATCTCATATTGTGAAAAATATAATATTTATAAGTATTATTAATAATAAAAAAAGGTACAACTTTATGAGAAATATTTAATTAATTTTTTATTGTTTTAGCAAATCATTTAACCATAAAAGATTTTAATGAACTCGAGAGGTTAGAATACCAAAAAAGTAATTTTAAAAAATATGGCAAGCCAAGATTATCTAATTGCGGTGGCATTAATAGAGCAAAACCTCGTTAGAGCAATGCCTCTAGGAGGAAAAGAGGTTAAAGATAATTTAGATGATCCAGAAAATTTAAAAAAACTTGGAGAAGAAGTTGTTTTAAATCTTCTGCTTAGAGTTTTTCAAAGGAGTGATGAAGGTGCATTGAAAAGGGCTTCTGAAGACAAAGGCTTACTTTTGGTTCATATGCACCCAAAAAGGATGCAGAAAGAACTTCCATTTATTAAATCTGAATGGATCAGAGACGGAGATACACAACAATTCTTAAAATACCTTGGAAATCTTTCTAAAGAAGTATGGACGGTATCATTTATTAAGTACAAAGGGATTGAATTTACTTCTATCTCGAAGAATGATGAGATCTAAAATATATTAAATATTTTTTTCTTTTCAAAGTATTTCTTTCTTTACAATATTATTTTCCCTTGTAACTCTAAAGCAGCTTTTACCATTACCAAAATCAATTGAATAATAGTCAAAATCATTTTTAATATGCAAGGCACAATTGCCCTCAATACATATACAAGATTCAATAATTTCTTTCTGAATAAGATCATTAACGTAAGGTTCCCTCTCTTTCTCTTCATCGAAATGCGGGCAGGCAATACCTTCAACCATACCTAAGCAATCAATTATGACTAATTCTTTAGCATAAGAATCAGTTATACCTTTATCAAACCAACAAATAGCACCAGCACTTACACCACTCATTACAATTCCTTTTTCATAAGCATTTCGCAAAATTTTATGTAAATTCCATT
>Ga0163109_10004691_pt1 | contig 10352 bp, 9 predicted proteins | sample CRUFie1St13metaG_FD_108704 | JGI IMG/M metagenome (GOLD analysis project Ga0163109, IMG submission 108704) | Marine microbial communities from the Costa Rica Dome - CRUD Field 142mm St13 metaG | ecosystem: Environmental > Aquatic > Marine > Oceanic > Photic zone | place: Costa Rica: the Eastern... | reverse complement strand
AGTTGATGTTAAATGGAAAGGTAAATGGTTAGAAGTTATGGGTTGTGGAATGGTTGATCCTATGGTTCTTGATAAATTGGGCATCGATTCTGAAAAATGGACAGGATTTGCTGCAGGTCTCGGGGTTGAAAGATTTTGTATGGTTAGACATCAAATTGATGACATAAGAAAATTTTATGCAAATGATTTAAGGTTTCTTGAGCAATTTTAGTAAACTAAAAATTTTAAAAATTAGCTTTTGTACAACAATTTAGTTTAGAGTGTAAGAGTAATATTTTCCTCGATTGGTGCGAAGAGCTGGCCTAATCGTCAATGATGCGAAAGAATTAGCTGTAAAGACGGCTGTTTCAGTCCAACAGAAGTTGGAAAATTCTGGTTATGAAGTTTTAAGAGTTAGTAGCTCTGGGGGTATGGTTGGGTTTGCCAACCCAGATCAGCATATGAGACCACTAGGATACTCTACTTGCGTCCCAGAGGTTTTTAATTCATCAATTGAATTTGCAATTGTTCTTGGTGGAGATGGAACGGTTTTATCTGCTGCCAGGCAAACAGCTCCTGCAAGTATTCCAATTCTTACAATAAATACTGGACATCTTGGCTTTTTAGCCGAAGCATATTTAGCTAACTTAGAAGATGCAATTGACAAATTAATTAAAGGTGATTGGGAAATTGAAGAAAGGAAGAGTTTGATAATTAGCGTTATGAGAAATGATCAAAGACGATGGGAGTCTCTTTGTCTTAATGAAATGGCCTTGCATAGAGAACCTTTGACGAGTATGTGCCACTTTGAAATATCAATTGGAAGGCATGCACCTGTAGATATATCAGCTGATGGAGTTATATTATCCACACCAACAGGTTCAACTGCTTATTCGCTTAGTGCTGGAGGGCCAGTAATAACTCCAGATTGCCCTGTGGTTCAATTAACTCCAATTGCTCCTCATTCATTAGCTTCCAGAGCTTTAGTATTTAATGATTCTGAACCTGTTACGGTTTTTCCTGCTACACCCGAAAGATTAATAATGGTAGTTGATGGTAACGCTGGATGTTATATATGGCCAGAAGATAGAGTTTTAAACAGAAAAAGTAGTCACCCAGTAAAATTTATAAGACTAGAAGAACATGAATTTTTCCAAGTTCTAAGAAATAAATTAGGTTGGGGATTACCACATGTTGCAAAGCCTGATAAGGAATAAATATTTATTAATTAATTTTTTTCGCTTTTATTATAAAAACTGGGTTATTTGGTTCAAATCTTGTCCCCTCTGCAATAGATAACCCTTTGTGTATCTGTATAAGTGTAATGTTAATTTGATACTCAAGTTTTTGAAAAATTGATTTAATTTCTTGCAGTATTTCCACAGTTATTAAAGGAAGCACGAAGATATCTCCCCTCACCATAAATTTTGATAATTTTTTTATAGTATAAATTTTGGTTTCTTTATTACATCCACCAATAACAACCCTATTAGGGATTTTATTGGTATCACTTGGATTTATTTCAAGAAATTCTTTTATATCCTTTTCATAAATTTGTTCTGGTTTAACGTCAATTCTTAGAGCATTTTCTGAAATAATTTCTTTTGTTCCAAATCTTTTATCAATGGAATAGAGTTTTAATTTTGGTCTAAGCTTTAGTGCCTCCAAGCCAATAGTTCCACTACCAGCACCAATGTCCCAAATCACTCCATTTTTAGGAAGTTCTAAATCTGCAAGTATTTGAATCCTAATTTCCTTTTTCGTTAATAAATTTGGCCTATCATTGAAAGTTTTGAACAAAGAATCATCTAAACCAAATAAGGGGTAGGTATTTTTGTAGTTGAAGACTTCTTTTTTTGATAAAACAATAATATGTAAATCAGAAATTTCTTTTGGTAATTCTTCATTGATTTGTAAAGAGGTTATTTTTTCTCCTTTAAAACCGAGGTCTTCGCATATCCACATTTCATAAAAGTTATCTAGTTTCAGTTCTACTAGATTTCTTCTGATTAGTGCAAGATTATTTTTTTTGGGGTCTGGAATAATTGCTAAATTATTAGTTCGAGATTTTAGTGCCTTTATCAATTCATCTGTTTCTCTCCCGTGAATACTTATGCATTTGACACTTTGCCAAGGTTTTTTTAATTTTTTAAATGCAAGTTGAACGCAAGTGATCGAAGGATAAAAAAATAATTCCTCTTTAGAAAAATGATCAAGCAGAATTCTGCCTATCCCAAACCATAACGGATCTCCCCTTGATATTAAGACTACATCGCTTTTATTATTTTCTAACCACTTTATTAGTTTATGATTACTGCCTGAGGAGAAGAGATTCTTTGTATGATTTCCCGACTTATTGAACCAAATATTTATTTCATCAAAATAAGACTGAGGGATTGCTATATTTTTAATTTTTCTCAAAAGAGATTGAACGTTTGATGATAATTCTTCAAATTCAAAAGAATTTATACCTATTACATGGATCTTTCTGTTTTTGACTTTCATAGGAGTTCCAATTTCAGATTTAGTCTCTTAAATTTGTATGAGTGTATAAATTATCCTATTATTAAGCGAGTGATTTACAAAGAGACTTTTTGTCTGATAGAAGAAAACGATTACATGAACTCTTAATAGCTTTGATAAATAAAGAAGCTAATTTTGAGTTAATAGAAGAAAATTCTGACGAATTTACTTCAAATTACCCTAGTGATGAAACAGTCAATTTCTCAAAAGTTATTGAAAGAAATCGTAAAATCTTGAAGAAATATCAGTCACTTGTTAGATCAGCAGTAACACTTGATGCTCTCATGGATTCAGAAAATGAAGAAAATTACAAACTTAATAAATAAAATTTCATTTAAAAGCTTCTTTTTTAGCTTTTTAATGGGTTTGTTTATTTTAGCCCCGATGCAAGTTTCAGCTGAAATAGCAGAAACTGATATTAATGGTGGAATGATTAATGCAAGTAGTGAGTTCCTTCGAGACTTAGATTATGAAACATGGCAATTAGTTGCTTATAAGTCTTCATTTAATGAAGATAGATTAATCTTGAGGGTTATTGGGTATCCAGGCAGTTTAAGGATAGATCATCCACTTAATTTAAAAGTAGAGTCCGGCAGAAAGGAATGGCTATTGGCTGATAAAACTTTACTAAACAATGAATTGGCTAAAGATAGTAGACAAGCAGCAGCGGAATTTGATCTCGAGCAACTAATTCAAGATATTTCTCAGAATAGGCCATTGAGATTATCTTTGGATGGGGTCTTTTCAGAATTACCTGTTCCTCCTTTTTTAGTAAAAGAATGGAGATCTTTAAATTGATTGAAAAAGTGGAATGAACATTGATAGTAAGGTCCATTTAAAATGGATGAGAAGAGCTATTGATTTAGCGTTATTAGGTAAAGGTAGAACAAGTCCTAATCCTTTGGTGGGAGCCGTTATTCTTGACAAAAATGGTGAATTAATTGCAGAGGGTTTTCACTTAAAGGCAGGCCTACCCCATGCAGAAGCAATGGCTTTTAATAATTTGAAGAGAAATCCTAAAGGTGGCAGTATTTATGTAAATCTTGAACCATGCTGTCATGAAGGCAGAACACCTCCTTGTGTAAAAAGAATTATTTCTTCTGGATTGAAAAAAGTTTTTGTATCTATTAAAGATCCCGATGCAAGAGTCTCAGGAAAAGGGCTTGATCAGCTAAAAAAAGCAGGTATAGAAGTTAATTTAGGTTTATGCGAGGAAGAAGCTATTTCAATAAATAAGTCTTTTATTCATAGAAATTTAACTGGTCAATCATACGGAGTTCTTAAATGGGCTATGAGTATGGATGGAAGGATTGCATTAAAAAATGGAAAGAGTCAGTGGATAACAGATGATTATTCTAGATCAGTGGTTCATTCATTAAGAGCTGACTTTGATGCAATTGTTATTGGAGGAAACACTTTAAGAAATGATAATCCTTTATTAACAACTAGAGGGCAAAAATTTCCAGAGCCTTTGAGAGTGGTTTTTACAAAGACTTTAAAACTCCCTAAAGAAAGAATTCTGTGGAATTGTGAAAAAGCAAATACCCTTATAGTTTACGATGGTTCTTCAGCTAACGAAAAATATTTATGTGAACTACCTAAATGCGTTGAGATTGCAAAAATACCCTCTGATGATCCAAGACTCCTTTCCAGATTATTAGCTGAGAGAGGTCTTAATAAAATTTTGTGGGAATGTGGATCAAGATTAGCAACTTCAGCATTTCAAAGTGGATGTATTCAAGAAACAGTTACCTTTATAGCACCAAAAATCCTTGGAGGCATAAGTTCGATGACACCCTTTGCAGATTTTGATTTTGAAGATATGAATGAAGTGAAAACTTTAAAAAGAAGCAGCGCAAAATTCTTAAATAATGATTTTTATATAAGATGTTCTCTTTAAACAAATAATGTAAATTATTTTACATATTAAATCCTTACGGTTCTTACACAAAATCAAATCCTCTTCCCGTTAAAAAATTAAGTAGATTATGATAGTGTTAAATAAAAAATTGAAAAATGCCTATTAGACAAGACGATAATCAACCAAATAGACGTTTTGGAATAGTTAATATTGTTCTTATAGGTGTTGGGGCTTTACTTTTATTTAGCAGCTTATTCCCTAATCAGAATATGCAAATCCCAAGAGTTCCATATTCATTGTTTATTGATCAAGTTAATGATGGGGAAGTTAAAAGAGCTTATATTACCCAAGAACAAATTAGATATGAATTAAATGGGGCTGAGGAAGGAGCTCCTTCTGTCTTAGCTACAACTCCCATCTTCGACATGGATCTTCCTCAAAGGTTAGAAAACAAAGGTGTTGAATTCGCTGCAGCGCCCCCTAAGAAACCAAATATTTTCTCAACTATATTAAGTTGGGTAGTCCCACCTTTGATCTTTATTTTGGTGCTTCAGTTTTTTGCAAGGAGAAGCATGGGAGGTGGAGGAGCACAAGGTGCATTAAGTTTTACTAAAAGTAAAGCAAAAGTTTATGTTCCTGATGATGAATCAAAAATCACCTTTGATGATGTTGCTGGTGTTGATGAAGCAAAGGATGAGCTTACAGAGATTGTTGATTTTCTCAAAAAACCTGAACGATATACTGATATTGGAGCAAGGATTCCAAAGGGAGTTTTACTTGTCGGTCCTCCAGGCACAGGCAAAACATTATTATCAAAAGCTGTTGCAGGTGAAGCTGAGGTGCCCTTCTTTATAATTTCTGGTTCTGAGTTTGTTGAACTTTTTGTGGGTGCGGGTGCAGCAAGAGTTAGAGATTTATTTGAACAGGCAAAGAAAAAAGCACCATGCATAATTTTTATTGACGAATTAGATGCAATAGGTAAAAGTCGTTCAGGTTCTATGGGAGTTGTAGGAGGAAATGACGAAAGAGAACAAACACTTAATCAGCTTCTTACGGAAATGGATGGATTTGCAGCATCTGATAAACCAGTTATTGTTCTTGCTGCTACTAACCAACCTGAAGTTTTAGATGCTGCATTATTGAGACCTGGTAGATTCGATAGACAAGTCTTAGTTGACAGACCTGACTTAATAGGTAGAAAAACTATTTTAGAAATTTATACAAAGAAAGTTAAACTTGCCGATGAAATTGATTTAGATTCAATCGCACAAGCAACTTCAGGCTTTGCTGGTGCAGATCTTGCAAATATGGTAAATGAAGCAGCTCTTTTAGCAGCTAGAGGAAATAGAAAGAGTGTTGAGCAACAAGATTTAAGTGAGGCTATTGAAAGAGTAGTAGCTGGACTTGAAAAGAAAAGTAGAGTATTACAAGATGATGAGAAGAAAGTCGTTGCTTATCATGAAGTAGGACATGCTATTGTTGGTCACTTAATGCCTGGAGGCTCAAAAGTAGCAAAAATATCAATTGTTCCTAGGGGTATGAGTGCACTAGGCTATACACTTCAATTGCCCACTGAAGAACGCTTTTTGAATTCTAAAGAGGAACTACAAGGGCAAATAGCCACACTACTTGGAGGTAGATCTGCTGAGGAAATTGTTTTTGGGAAGATCACAACAGGTGCTTCTAATGATTTACAAAGAGCTACTGATATAGCTGAACAAATGGTTGGTACTTTTGGAATGAGTGATATTCTTGGTCCTTTAGCTTACGATAAGCAGGGTGGTGGTCAATTTTTAGGCAATGGTAATAATCCTAGAAGAGCTGTTAGTGATGCTACAGCTCAGGCTATTGATAAAGAAGTAAGAGACTTAGTTGATAATGCGCATGAAACGGCATTAAATATTTTAAGAAATAATTTGCCTCTTCTTGAATCTATTTCTCAAAAAATACTTTCAGAAGAAGTTATTGAAGGAGAAGATTTAAAGTCTCTCTTATCCGAATCAAAAATGCCTGTTTAAATAATTTTAAATGTTCGAATTCCCAAAATTTGGTGATAGAAATTTCTTATCTAGCGCAGATTTAACTTCTAAAGAAATATATAACCTTCTCGCTCTAGCAAAACAATTTAAGAATAAACAGTTTGATATAGAATTTAAAAAAAAAGTTTTAGGTTTAGTATTTGATAAGCCTTCTACTCGTACTAGAGTTAGTTTTCAAGTAGCAATGTCCAGGCTTGGTGGCTCTACTATAGATTTAAATCCAAATATATCTCAAATTGGAAGGGGTGAGCCTATCAAAGATACAGCAAGAGTTTTAGCTAGATATTGTGACGTTATCGCAATAAGGACATTTAGTCATGATGACTTAGTAGAATATGCAAAATGGTCAGAAAAGCCTATTATTAATGCACTAACTGATCTTGAACATCCATGCCAAGCACTTGCTGACTTTTTAACTATTCAAGAATCTTTTAGTAGTTTTGAAAATCTAGTTTTGACTTTTATTGGTGATGGAAATAATGTGGCTAACTCCTTGATACTTTGCTGCTCTTTATTAGGAATCGAGATCAGGGTAGCTTGTCCAAAAGGTTATGAGCCAAATGAATTAATAATAAAAAAAGCTAAAGAAATTAATAAAAAAAGTATCATAAAAGTTACTGATGATATTTATAGTGCTTCTTCCGGATCAAATATTTTGTACACAGATGTATGGTCTTCAATGGGTGAAGAGGATGAGAAGTTAGAAAAAGATAAAATCTTTAAAGGATTTACTATTGATAAGAAATTATTAAGCTATGCGAATTCAAATGCAATCATATTGCATTGCCTTCCTGCCTATAGAGGAAAGGAAATAACAGATGAAGTAATTGATTGTTCAAACAGCAAAATTTTTGATCAAGCAGAAAATAGAATGCATGCACAGCAAGCTCTTTTATCTATGATTCTCTCTTAGAAAGACTTGCTTTATTTTAATATTGCAGGTACAAATGTATTAGTACCGTTAAAATATGACTAATTCTTCCGGGTTGGATCTTACAGATGCTCAAAATGAGCTTTATGAGTGGATTAGAGGCTATATGAAAGACTTTAAACATAGCCCCTCAATAAGACAAATGATGCAGGCTATGGGACTAAAATCTCCTGCCCCAATACAAAGTAGATTAAAACATCTTCAGGAGAAAGGATATATTTCATGGCAAGAAGGTAAAGCAAGGACTTTACAACTTGTTGATGAGATTATTGATGGGATACCAATTATGGGTTCAATTGCTGCTGGTGGATTAATTGAAACATTTAACGATGTGCAGGAAAGTTTTGATATTTCAGAAATTTTTAAAAAAAAGGATATTTTTGCCCTTACAGTAAACGGAGATTCCATGATTGATGCATGTATTGCTGATGGTGATATGGTTTTAATGGAACCAATAAAAGAAATTTCAATGCTGAGAAATGGTGATATCGTTAGTGCTCTAGTGCCAGGTTTAGGTACTACTTTAAAATATTTGTTCAAGTCAGGCAATAAGATAACTCTCAAGCCAGCTAATGATAACTATCAACCAATTGAAATTGATAAAGATCAAGTTATTATTCAGGGGAAGTTATTGGCCGTTTGGAGAAAAATTTAAGTTTTAATTAAAAACATAGTTGTAACAAAATATTTTTTGTTTAAAATTAATAAAAGCAAAAATTCAAAGATTGTTTAATTTTAAAAAAATATTTATAACTTTAAATCTTTATGGATTCTTCTTCCTTCCTTTAGTTGATTTATTTTCTTTAGAAGTAAAAAGTAATTCATTAAATATTGAAAATTTGTTGTTTAATAATGAACAATTAAAATTTAAGGAAATTTCAAAAAGTAATAATTTTCAAATTGAAAAAGCTTTAAAAAAAGAACTTAGATATATGGAGAAAAGATTATTGCAGTATTTAATTGCGGAAAATGAAGTTAAAGATGATATCTCTCTAGATATTGAATCTGATACTCAATACGATATTGATAATATTTATTATGCGGAAGGTAATGTTTTAGTTAAATTCTCAAATGCAGAATTGAAATCAGATTTTCTTTCATATGATAAAAAAAATAAATTATTGACAGTTAAAGGTGGAGTTATTTTTAATAAGGGAAATCAATATTTCAAGGCAACTTCTTTAACTTATAATTTTGGTTCAAAGAAAGGGACTATAAATAACATTTATGGGATTCTTGATCTTAAAGACTTTGATATTGATTTAGATATAAAAAACTTTTCTAAAAAAAATAAAGCCAAAATAAAAAGAGACTTAAGTAATCCTGAAGATTTAGCTCTTTTAAGTACTAATACTTTCAAGTTAAGAAATAAATTATATGATACTTTTGACGCAGAAGTTCCACCAATCACAAAATGGCGATTTAAAGCAAAAAAAATAAATATTATTAATTCAACTTTTAATTCTAAGTTAGTATTTTTTACAAATGATCCTTTTAATAAACCACAATTTATATTAGAAAGTAAAGATTTTTTAGGTGAAATCAAAGATAGAAATAACTTGGTCCTGACAAGTAATTCAACATTTATTCGTCTTGATGATTTTATAAAATTCCCTATAGGTAAAAGAACTATTCAAGATGAAGATTTTAATGCTAGTTGGGGATTTGGATATAAAAAATCAAAGGATGGAGTTTATGTTTTAAGAAATCATACACCTATTAATTTTGGAGAATATACATTAAAGTTAGAATCTCAATATTTGCTTCAAAGATACTTAAAAGGAAATACGGATTCATTTAGAGAAACGGATTCAAGTTTCATAAGTAAAAAAACTAACCAAAGTATAAGTTATCCAGATTTATTTGCATTAAAAACAAATTTATCTGGTAAGTTATATGATTTTGATCTTGATTTAAATGCATCACTTAATTCTTTTGATTACGGCAGGATTAATGAGTCATCTACAGCAAATGTTACTCTTCAAAAAAGACTTTATGAAAAAGGAAATAAAAGAAATTTATTATCTAGTGATTTTAGTTTTTATGGTATTTACGGACAGGAAGAAATTCAAAATGCTTATGGTACAAGATTAATCAATACCTATTTAATAAAAAATGAGAATTCGGAAAAAGGTTTAAGCCTTGGATTTGATTTGGGAAATTATTTTGGAAAAGATATAGACGAATATAAATTTATGAATACTAATAGATATGGATTTATTGCATCAACTTACTATACCTTTAAAGTATTTGATTTTGGAAAAGATCAAAATTACTCAGATAAATATAGGTATATTCCTTCAAAAATATCCGAGCAATTAAATTTTGGATTTAATATTGCAAGTTCTTTATATGAATATGATTCAAATAAAAGTCAAAGTATTTTTTCCTTTGCTTTTGGACCTAATTTAATTTTAGGAAATCATAAGAAAAACTTACTAGATTATACTAATGTTTCTTTTAATACGCAATTTATAACAAAAAGAGGTTATAGCCCTTTGAAATTTGATGATTTTGATGATGAGTCAAGATATTTAATTAAAATCGAACAACAAATTATAGGTGCAATTACCGCAGGTTTTGAGTCAAAAATCAATATGAAAAAAGGTTATTTTTATGATAAGGTCTATACCCTAAACTTTAAAAGAAGGGCCTATTCCCTTAGTGCGTATAAAGATGAATATGATAATTCTTATGGTTTTAAATTTAATATATTTAATTTTGGTTATGAAGGTAAAACTTCAGAATTTTAAAAAATAGTTTTTATTTTAGATAATAAGATATATTTTGATAAAATTTAAATATGTGATTTGGGGGCCATAGCTCAGCTGGTAGAGCACCTGCATGGCATGCAGGGGGTCAGCGGTTCGAGTCCGCTTGGCTCCATTACTAATCAAATTATTTTTTAAGTTGCTTATTTTAAAACTTGTGAATATATTTTTGCATTAAAAAATTAGATAATTACTTACTAAATCTTTTTTATCCTATTTTTATTTATTTCTTCATAACGACAAAACTT
>Ga0163109_10004690_pt1 | contig 10353 bp, 14 predicted proteins | sample CRUFie1St13metaG_FD_108704 | JGI IMG/M metagenome (GOLD analysis project Ga0163109, IMG submission 108704) | Marine microbial communities from the Costa Rica Dome - CRUD Field 142mm St13 metaG | ecosystem: Environmental > Aquatic > Marine > Oceanic > Photic zone | place: Costa Rica: the Eastern... | reverse complement strand
CCATACAACAGTTTGTCTAAGTTTGCCCAACCAGTGCTATTCTGACCATTGTTGTCTTTTAGTGCCGCTAATCTTGCACGTGGATCTTCAAAGTAGTCTGTACCCAAATCTTTTGTAAGTGTAATTTGAACTGCATCTTTAATCAACTTTTCAACAGGATCATAGTTGCCTTTTTCCAACATGTCTGCACTTTTCAATATTGCACGTTCTAGCTCACTGCGTCTAGTAAATGCTTCAAACTCTTGTAAGAACCAATCAGTGTGTCCACTGTTGAGATCTGGAATCTCCAACAGTTCAATGTTTGTAACTGCTTTTATCTGTTTTCTATCCGGAAGTGTTTTGTGTTCGTTAGCATGATCATAGATAAACTTTGCAGTATCTCGCAAGTCTCTGTCAAAGTTTTCTGCATTGAATATGTTTTGCACTCTTAGGAAACTCTGTGCATCATGCATCATCATTTCTAAAAATAATTTTTGTACATCATATGTGTATTCTGTCATACTATCCTCATTAGGCGTTTACGTGCCATTTCTATTTTTATCTTACTGCGTTCTGCGTTTGCATGTATCTGTTGCAGTGTTTCTGCTACACCAAAACGTATTACTGCATCATTAACATCTTTTACATCTTCAGGCCACTCTGGTATGCTTACTTCAAACTTATGTTCTATTGCGGCGTCAATTATACTTAATCCTGCACGGTCCTGATCAGGTACTACTATAATTCTACGTTGCAACTGCTTCAACAACTGTGCTTGATCTTTGCTTATAGTTTCATGCATACATGCCAAGCCGGATATACTTAGTGCATCAAATATACCTTCAACAACTATTGCACTGGTCCAGTCTGATTTTTGCAAATCATAGCCAAATACATATCCTGGTTGTTGACTGTTTATAAACTTTGGCGTACGATTGTCCAAGTACCGTGATGTGTGTCCTACTATCCTGTTCTTATACGTATAAGGCACAACAATTCTATCTCGCGGCCCACGTTTCTTATCTACTAGGAAAGGATAACCAAATACTATACCACGTTGCTTCAAGTACTCAACATAATGAAAGTGCTCTCGATTGTTTTCATCTATGCGTTCAACACCAGCAGGTATTTCTACTTCATCAAAGTCAATCTGCTTTTGTTTGATTGTATTACGTTCAGCAGTTAAGTCTAACAAACTTTTACGTTTCAAACTTTCTAAGTTGAGTCTTTCAACGTCAGTTGGATCAACACCTAGCCATTCTAGTAACTTACGTGCTTTGTATGTAACACTGCGTCCTGCAACAAAACTTGCAGTAAAACCACAGTTGAAACAGTGATAACTCCAATCATCTTCTGTTTGTTTTATGCCACCACGTAAACGTTTGTCTTGTGATTCACCATTATGTGTACAACATGGAGCATTGAAACTCACCCAACCAGAACTTGTGTGTTTCCGCTTTTGCGGAATGTAACTTAATAGATCAATCATTATGTTAATATACTAACACGATCGATGTAAGAAATCAAGTATTTAGATATAATTTCATGTCCGGTTTGATTAGGATGTTTGCCTGGAAATAAATGTTCAGGTTCTAGCATCTCACGAAAACTACCGTCGTTGGTTATAACGTTTGCGTTTTTATACGGATTAATCAAGCAGTTAAATTGTACAACATTTGGTAAGGTACTGAATAGTCTTACAGTTTCCCAATGATTGTGTTCTGCCCAACGAGTATCAAAACTGTTAGCCGTCCATAGTTTGTTTAGTTCATACCATGTTGGGTTTATTGTGCTATTGTCTGTCTTTAACCATACGTTATGCACATGTTGATTCCAAGGACGTTCTGGTTGATTAAAGTTGAAATCGTAATCAGCATCTGACTCAATTGCATTATACCAACTTTTACGTGTGCTTTCTGTAAGACCTACTAGCCAAAGTGTGTCTTGTTGATTGTGGTTTTGCAAATGCCAATGCAATAACCAACGCATGCTTTCAAGGCTTGCGCCTGGATAACCACAGTTCTCAAGTTCTAAACCATAATGATCAGCAACCAATCCTGGGTAACTTTTTTGTAATCTTTGTTGTTCAGGTAGTTCAGCACCATAGGTCCAACTACAACCCACTGCAACTACTCGTTTGATAGGCAATTGTACTCCTAGCGGTAAAGGATTTGTGTAATTTCTCCATTGTCAATTTTAACAGTGGGTGCTGTTATATATCCTTGTCCGCCATTGGTGACTGTAATAGTTCCTATTTTTCCGCCGTCTACAGTCGTAGTCGCAGTTGCTCCAGATCCAAAACCTTCTAGTTGTACACGTGGGTTACCAGGTCCATACCATTCACTGCCTGATCCGTTGCTTGAGATTGTGGTAACTGATCCGTTTTGAACTTGTGCAGTGGCGTTTGCACTTATGCCATACTGGTTGATTTCTAGTCTCAACCAGTTATGTCTACCATCAACATTTATATAGGTTCTTTCAGTTTGGTTGGTGTATTCAACTTGACTACCAACATCGTACCAGTCTGGTCCAATTTGATTTTCGCTGGCTTGTATTTTGACATTGCCTGAAAAGTTATCAAAATCCAATTGTAAAGTTGTAAGTGTATTATCAGCAGTGTAAATTGCACTACTGTGTACTCTGTTTCCGTTTGATTGTGCTGGTTGATCAAGTGGTTCAGGCATTGTCATAATTTTGCTTTCAACAAAATCAGGATACACACTATCCACTATCTCTACTTGTCCTCGGCCGCCACTGTAATCATCGGTGTATACTGCTTCATACAAGTTGCCACTTGCACGTTCAAGACTGTATGTGGCAGTTTGTTCTTCAATGAGATCAAGTTTTTCACTTGACAGTGTTACCTTTGCTCTTCCAAACGCACTGCTTAAATGCACTAGATCTTCTGCTATTAGCAATTCATCGCCATCAGTTGACATCATCCTAAATGTAATTGTACTTCCTGAAATGTTAACAGGTTTTTGATCTTGATTAATAAATTCAAACAATATGACGTTGTCAACTCCTCTGTTGACCTTTAATTTTTTTGCATACACTGGTTGCCATCTCCTTTGAAAGTACGCACCGCTGGTATCTACTAATAGTACCTGTTGCTTTTGCTGATATAAATATGCGGTGGTAGAATACATTTAACTATAACTCCATTATAAGGTATTTATGGGCGTAGAGCTTTTCGAAAAGATTGCAGAACGATATCCCTTCATTACATTTTGCACATATGCAGGCAATGAATACGTTGGTGTAATTCAAAATAGAGACGATCAGATAACAACTATCTACGACTTTGGTGGAATTGTAAATGACCAGATGAAACGTGACTTTTTAGAACTGGCAAATACTTGGTGGTGGGAGTCAAATCGCAGTATACCGATTAACATATTTTTGAAGGCAGACTGGGAACAGTTTAAACCATTCTTAAAAACATTTATCAATAAAGATCTAGATATAATACTTGGCCCTAGCACTAGCCTTCAAGAACTTTCTCGTAAAAAGATAAAACGCAGAAGTATCACACTTGTTCGCAAAGTAGATTAATATGCAATGCAACTAAACGTGCATAACTTACTGCATGCGATTTCTTAAACACAAAACCAGCACTATCATCACCATCCCAAACAGTTTCAAATACTTCTTTCCATGGTTTGTGTTGTAGGTGTGCTTTTCCTGGACGTATAATGCTTATAAAGGCCGCCATTCGAGTTATTGAGTTAGGCTGCATTGCTACTTGCAAATCGTGGTAGTTCCCTATATGCACTATACGTTCACAGAAACTTTTGTCGTTTAGTCTATGCCATTCTGGTTCTTTGTCTAGCATCGTATCATAGTGTTGTTGATCTCGAATCAACGTGTACACACTTTGATTAAGCAAATCTAATTTAAAATACCCACGTTGTTCGGCATATTCAAAGTCTATACTTGCACAACCATTTGGTGCATCAATAGGTATTGGTGTGACATACACGCCACTGTTGTGTTTACGTCCTTCTGCATTTTGTCTTGCAGGTGTACACTGGATTAGATTAATAATCTGTTGTCTGTCCGCAAAGTCTATGTCAACGTCAGCACTCATTACATAATTCTTTTTCCAATGCCAGCAACTTCGCCAATAGCAAGAGTTATTGCGGCCATTTCAATTTGTCCTATGAGCAACATGTAACATGCACCAATACGTATAGCACTTTTAACCATGTCCATATAAAACCCTGGATCTTTTAACTTTGGCTTCTTTTCCATCTGGACTGCTTTAGGTCTTGTTAGTCCCATCTTGTTCTCCTCTTTGGGTAGTGTTATTGTAATCTTCTCTGTATAAAACATAATACTATAAGTCTCCTGGTTTGTCAACATGTATTCGCAGTTGCTCTAACATAGGTATATAGTCATTTAACCGACTGGTTCGTGCTTTGTCAAGTTCGTCATTGTACTCAAAAAATTGTCCAAGAGCCTTTTTATCAATTGTACTGTGTTCAGCACTTTGTATTGTTCCGTCAATAAAACTTTTGAACATTGCGTTATTGTGATAAATTTTGGTTGTGCGAATAGATTTGAGGTTATCGATTTGCTCTTGCGAATATTTAAAAACAAATGGTGATCGTCGATCGGCATATTGCCCGTGTATCAAACAATCTGGAAATTCATTGTCAAGAAAGTGAATAAGTTTGTGATAATCAAATACAGTCCACAGACTCAGCACCGTATTAAAATGTATTTTATGTCCGTTGTTCTGCAACTGATGTGCATTGTCTATTATTGTTTCCCATTTACGACGCCACCGAGAATAGTCATTGTGTTGTTTATAACCGTCAATGCTTATTATGTACTGCAAATTTTCAAAATGTGACCCAAGTTCCAGTAATAACGAGGATACCTTCATTGCATTGGTATTAACAATAAACTCAAAGTCAGTGTATTTTCGTCGAACACATTTTCTTAAAAAGTCATAGAACTCTGGCATGGCGGTTGGTTCACCTCCTGCTACATACAATTTTAATAAATGTTCTATTTTCACAATGTTAAAATTACTGTATTCTTCTGTGTATTCTTGTGGTATCTTACCTAACTGTTTTTGTTCTTTTTCGATTAGACTACTAAACATAGGTGAACACATTCTACACATTAAATTACAGGTATTGCTTGGTCGAACTTCGTAGTACACTGGTTCTGTAATATCACGAAGATCGTCCACTGTTTGTAGATCAAGACGCATTGCCCATTCTACTGTTTCGTCCTGACGAGTAGAGATAATACCTTTGTCTTCCAGGTTGTAGCATAACTGGCAATGCTCGGGTAAACTTTCTCCTGATAGCATTGATTTACGTATTTTTGTATATTCAGGATCTGTTGCAAAATTTTGTAATTTATCGATACGTTGTACAGGTGTGGCACTTCTACAACACACTGTTGTATGTCCATTTTGTGTTAGCAGTTCAATGAAAGGAAATATACAAAAACTTTTATTAGTCTTAACCAAATCTTGCCAATACTCTAACTGTAATTTTGCATCTTCATTTTGCCAAATTACTTTGTTGCCAATTTTTTTAGCTAGTTCTTGTGTTGCATAAAACTCTGCCGGGTGATTCCATTGGTCCACTGGTTGATTCAAGACAATCACACGATCAAACTGTTTGGATAATTTAAGTATTTCGCTATTTGTTAAATCAAGCACACTGGTGTGATAAAAACCATCTTTGATTTCAATATCTGATTCGCTAATCAGTCCGTGATTAATACCAAGTGTGCTTGTTAATTCATCTGTATGTTTGTGATTGTTACCGAGGCAAAGTACTTTCATTACCATCCTGCTTGTTTTAATATCTCTTCGCAGTATGCTTGGTCGGCTGGATAGTCACGAAACTTCTTCTGCCAAAAGTCTGGATCAATCCAAGGCCATACTATTTTTGTTTGATCAGGATTCATGTCTGCTAGATATGCTTGTCCTGATTCGCAGTTAAACACTAACCAAGGTGATATGCGTCCAGTACTTATTGCAAATGCTACACTGTTGTCATTTCCGTACCGCAAGAAGTCCTGTGCTGGATGTCCAGTTTTTTCACTCCACTTTATGCTATACTCAATGCCACGTTCTAGTGCATCAGTGAGTGCTTCTCTTCTAATATACTGTTGCAAGTATTCATCATACACTGCTTCTTTACACCAATGATCTAGTTTTTTATTTTGCTTTATGACCCATTCAACAAACTTGGGCACGTTGATTGCATTGATAGCCACACAATGTCTACCAAATTTTACAAATGCTTTATAATATGGTGATGTGGCAAAATCTGCATATGTTTTTAGTTTTGCACTGCCTTGTGTCATGGTATAAAATTTTAAATAACTTTGCAAACCAATCTGCACACCTACTTCTTTTTCTTCTTGATATCTGCGTTTTTGTTCACAAAGATGTACTGCTAGTGTGCTTTCTTTTCTGAACTCTCTTTCACAGTATTTGCACTTATACGTTTCCGCTATCACGCAGGTGTTCCTTTAGTTCTTTTGCAGTCATTAATTTACTTAACAATTCTATTTCATCAGACTTCATTGCAGGAAACAGTTCCATCAGTATCTTCTTGCCTTCGTTGTTGGCTTTGTCTTTCTTCTTTGGAGCAATCCATTGATGTCTGTGCGAGCCCATGCCAGGACTAACACTTGTGGCACATAGCCATTGTAATTTTTGGTGTTTGTTTATATCAAAAAAGTGCTTGTTAAGTCTTTCATTACAAGCAACCAAATAGTATTCTTGCAGTTCTGCTGGACCTTGCACTGCACTGCTCCAACGTATCATGAGAAAGTTTGAATACTTCTTACGTTCTTCATCTGTCAGACTGTCATAGAAGTTGCGATCCTTGTTATCCAAGCACCGCATTTCATTTGCTATACTAAGTTTTGGATTCACCAATTGTCTTCCATATTTTGTGCAGTATATAAAACCAAACACTGTTGATTGCTGGCTCTATCAGTGCAACCAATCCTGCTTCAAATAGACTTGCACCTGTGATTATACTAACCACTGCCATTGCAATCAGCACGTGTCCGATAAAAAATACTATTGCTAATAGTATACTATCTTCTACTTTTCGTGTCAATACATTCCATATACCTTTTGTAAATTCCATATCACCACGCCTTATTATAGTCCACGATTTCACAGTTACGACTGATGTCTTTAACAAAGTATGCACATCGTGGATCATCTTTGTCTTCTACCGGGACGGCTAACATCTGTCCATTTTTCAACTTTGGTACATACCAAGTTACATCTTGATACACATCAATTATTTCTATGTCCATGTAGGTAGGACGAAAACTTGTAAGTGGATTAAATTGAAATACTTTGAATCCTCTGTCGTTAATACTAGTAAGTTGAAGCATTTCTAAGTCGCCAACTTCAGGTTCACCAATTAGTACTTGCCAATCAATTGGCATCTTCATTGTTTGTTCACCGATACGTAGTACCAATGCAGGTGAATTAAATGTTTCTAAAAATATCAGTGGAATGTACAAGTGATCTGGATTTTGTGGATCACTGTTGTCAAAGATTGCAAATCGCAAGTCATCTATCTCTTCTGGTAGTGTATCCACTTCAAACACAGTATTGTCTAGTGTAAGTATTCTCATCTTTTCTCCTTATGCATTCCAATCCAATTTTTCTACACTATATGGATAGTTTGCTTCTCTATAAAATGCTTTACGTTTGGTTAAGTGTCTTTTTGCAAATCTGCAAGTCGATGTTATATCCCAGATTTGGACGTGGTCTTTGTCTTCCGCTTTACGGATACCCCTACCAATACTTTGTATAACCCGTACAAAACTTTTGCCAGGTTCCAAAAGGACAAGATTGAAGATACGTGGCAAATTAATGCCCACGGCCGCGACACCATATGTAGCAATAATGATTTTACCTGTCGCAGTAGCCACTTCATCATATTCATCCTGTCTGTCTTTTGCCTTTGTTGCACCACTTACAAATACTGCATCGTCACCCATACGGTTAAGCAATTCTGTACCAGCACTAATTCTGTCAACCAATACCAATGTATTACCAGTTTTATTTACTTCAATAACCAAGCCTGCAATGGTATCTAATCGCCCTTTTTCTTCAAAAAGGTATTTTAATTCACTTTGATAGTTTGTAAATTCAGCATGATCAATCAACTGCACAACATTTACATGACAGTTTGCGAGTACGCCTTTTTCTTGCAGTTCGCTTGCGGCCAGTTGGTTAATCACTGGACCTAAACTACAATGCAGTGCTTGGAACTCGTATGGTTCTTTTGGCACTGTTCCGGTAAGGCCCCAACGCAGTGGTACACGTGCCATTACACCAGTCAACAATGTTTTCAGTGCATCTGCTTTTGCCATGTGTACTTCGTCAACTATGACACAAACTACATCTTCTAAAAACTCTTGTATGGATATATCAGCACGTTGATTCTTTGTGTTTTTAAGTAGCACGTTTAAACTTTGCCATGTACAAATTGTGTGTTTGTGTCCAAACTCTTTTCTATCACCATAGAATACACCAACATCGAGTTGTAAGTTTGCATAGTCTTTTTCAGTCTGTGTAACCAAACTTTTGTTAGGAACTATAACAATACTTCGTCCATAGTTTTCTACACGTTCGCTTAAACTAGCAGTCATAATTGTTTTGCCAGCACCTGTTGCTACTTCTTGTATGCACTGTGGATTTTGCAAGAAACTGTTTATGATCTCTACTTGGTAGTCTCTTAGCACAATAGGAGTGTCGGATGCAGGATGATTCTTCGGCCACGTAATGTCACTGTAAGTATCTTCTGCAACCGAATCAAACTTGAATACTGTTTGGTATTCTCTGTTATCTTGTATATCAATGTCGTAATTGAAATCTTCTAGTATAGGAATAATTTCTGGCAACAAATTTAAGTAAGTACTGCCGCCCATTTGAAAGTATGCAACTTTACCATCCCAACGTCCAAGACGCACTGCTGGCAAGTATCGTGCATGTGGCACATCATATTTAAAAGTATTGACTAGTTTTTTACGTACATCAAGCTCTAAGCCAGATACTTTCAAATTTACTTCATCATTGATTATTAGTGTTGCCGTTCTCATGTGTTTATTATATATACTTTCTGCAATTAGTCAAGGAAAGTGGGCAACATTTCTTACAACATTGCCCACTTAAGGTTGTCCAGGAGCTAGATCTGATATGACAACCTATTCTATCTGCGCCTCATAACAGTGTTTTCAGCAAGTTCTTTCCAATTAGGACTTACTTTTGTGAGATCTGCTATCTTAAGCGCCATTCTCAAACTTACTTCTCTTAATTTATCCTTAACTTCGTCCATGAAGTTAATAACCTGATCCTGTGCATCTTGTGACATATCATAGTCCTTAAACAGTTCTCCTGTAGAACATATCTGTTTAATACGTAAGAACTTGTCTCGCATAGTATCAAGTGTAAGATCTAAGTAATGACATCTTGATTGTAGTGCCTCAAGGTGATCTTGTAGTTTTTTACTTCTAACATTCTCAAACTTAACGTTAGTAATAAAAATTACACCACCTTTGAATTCAAATTTGTTTGGAATACCTTCTGATCTTAGTTTTGCACTATCTGCATTCCAATGTAGTACACGTCTCTTACCACTATCAAGTGCGGCTTTTAAGATGTTAAGACTTAGTTCATCCATAAGCACACTATCACAGTCGTCAAATACCAACACATGATTAGCATCTGCATGTTCATATAGTTTTGCATACAAACCTAGTGCGGTCATTGCACCTTTTACAACTTCATACTTGATTGGTCTACCAGCAATACTGTCCATCATTGAACTTTTGTCTAGTTCTTTTTCTACGCCAAAACTCTTACCAACTCCTGGAGGTCCAGTAACAATCATAGCTCTAACATCACCAGCAATAACTGCCTTAGTCATGTCGTGTAGTATACTGAAACGAGTAGCAATACGGTCCATAACCTGCTGATCAGTTTCAAATTTAATAGTCTTGGAATCTTTTTGTGTTTGCATTCTAGCTCTCCTATGCAATATTGTTTTCTAACTGTACATACAGCTTAACACATTATACGTATATGTCAACCTGTTTTAGCAACTATTTCAGACATTTTTCCTGATCTAGTCTTTAGTTTCAATTTGAGATATTCGTTTCTTACTGCTAATGCCTCTTTTGCAGTTAAATTCTCCCATACTTCGAATTCACCAGTTTCGGCACTTTCACCTAGTACGTAATACATTATTTTTTCTCCTTAGGTCTACCTTTAGCTTTTTGCCAAGGATTAATATTTGCATTTTCTGATCGTGCATTTGGATCTACGATAGTAACCTTACCGCCTCGTGCAAAGTACTCATCGTACAT
>Ga0163109_10004689_pt1 | contig 10354 bp, 10 predicted proteins | sample CRUFie1St13metaG_FD_108704 | JGI IMG/M metagenome (GOLD analysis project Ga0163109, IMG submission 108704) | Marine microbial communities from the Costa Rica Dome - CRUD Field 142mm St13 metaG | ecosystem: Environmental > Aquatic > Marine > Oceanic > Photic zone | place: Costa Rica: the Eastern... | reverse complement strand
GTTCCAAAGAGTTTTAATACCGCGCCTCCAAAATAGATAGCAACACTAAAAATGAACAACAGGACGATCGAAGTAAAAATATTTTTCATATATCTCCAGAATAAATAATTCTAATTTCTATAAATTGTTTGCTCTCGGGATGGTCCAACTGAGACTATGTCAATTGGGCAATCCAAAGCCTGTTCAATAAATAGTATATAGTCCTGGGCAGCTTCAGGTAAATCTTCAAAAGATTTGGCTTTAGAGGTATCTTGTTTCCAGCCAGAAAAAGTTTTATAAATCGGCTGTTCAGTTTCATCATAGTCAATACATACTTTGATTTCATCAAAGCCATCCAAAACGTCTAATTTTGTTAAACAAAGATTAGTAACGGAATTAATAAAAACAATAGTTTCTAAAGCTTTGAGATCGAGCCATCCACACCTTCTTGGGCGACCAGTTGTTGCGCCAAATTCATGACCAACCTTTGCCAATTGTTCCGCATTAGAATCAAATAATTCTGTAGCAAAAGGGCCCTCACCAACTCGTGTGGTATATGCTTTAGTAATTCCTAAAATAGTATCAAGATAACGTGGGCCCACTCCCAAACCTGATGACAATCCTCCTGCTGTTGTGCTAGAGGAAGTTACATAAGGATAAGTTCCATGATCAATATCTAACATAGACCCCTGTGCACCTTCAAAGAGGATATTTTTTCCCTCTTTTACCCACACCTTTAAAAGATCTTGAGTTTTACAATGATATTGATTGTAAAGGTCTATGTTGCCAGTCAACTCATCTAAAACATGCTCAAAATCAACAGGTTCAGAATTATATAAATGCTCTAAAATTTGGTTATGATAATTTACTAATTTAGCTAATTTCAGTTTAAGTTCTTCAAGATTTTTTAAATCTCCAAACCGCAAAGCGCGTCTTGCAATCTTATCTTCATATGCCGGACCGATCCCTCTGCCTGTAGTTCCAATGCCCTCCGACTGATCTCGAACTTTGTCAATTGCAATATGTGTAGGAAGGATTAATGAGCAATCTTCACTCACATAAAAACGGTCTGTAAAATTTATACCACTCTCTTGCAATTCTTTAATTTCTTTAGCAAGGGCAGAAAGGGATAAAACGATGCCATTGCCCAAGACGCAGTGAACATTAGGATGGAGGATTCCGGATGGGACCAAATGAAGAACTTTTTGAACACCGTCAACTTTTAGAGTATGACCTGCATTATGACCACCTTGAAAACGACAAACAGCTCCGGCTGTCTCAGCGAGAGCATCCACAATCTTTCCTTTACCTTCATCACCCCACTGCAAGCCTAAGATGAGGGTGTTATTGGTCATAGACTGTTAGTTATCGCCTTTAGACTTATTTAGATATTTAAAGAAATCTGATTTTGGATCAATCAATAGAACATCAGACTTATTATTAAAGGTGGCATCATAAGCTCTCATGCTTCGGGTAAATTCATAGAACTCAGGATCTTTTGAGAAAGATTCCGCATAGATAGCAGCTGCTTTTGCATCACCATCACCTCTAATTTGCTCAGCTGTTTTGTATGCTTCAGCCAGAATAATAACTTTTTCTTTATCAGCGGTAGATCGTATTTCATTAGAGAGTTCGTTTCCCTCTGCCCTCAACTCTTCTGCCAATCTGTTTCTTTCTGAACGCATTCTTTCATATACAGAGTTACTAAGTTCGGGTGGTAAATCAATTCTTTTAACTCTAAAATCAATAATCTCTATCCCTAGATCAGAAACGGAATTACCTAAATTCTCTCGCATATCACTCATTAATTGATCTCTTTCACCTGAAACAAGCTCGGTTACAGTTCTTCGACCAAATTGATTTTTTAATTCAAATGCAGTTCTTTGACCTAATAAATTATTTAAATTAATAAAACTGCCGCTGGTCGCATCATAGAAAGTTCTAACGTTAGTAATTCGGTATTTTACAAAAGAATCAACTATCAAATATTTACTTTCAACCGTTAAAATTCTGTTAGGTTCTTCGTCAAGTGTTTGAAGCCTAGAATCATATTTTTTTACATTTTGGATTATCGGTAACTTAAAATTTAGGCCAGTTGGTAGATCAGATCTTATAGCCTCACCAAACTGAAAGACGATTCCATCTTCTTTTTCATCGATAACAAAAAGACTATTTAAAATTAATGCAAGTATAAGTCCTGCAAGAATTATGAGATTCATTCCCTTGGGCATTAGTCTTCCTCCTGTGGTTTATTTTGTTCAAGAATTTTGTCTAAAGGCAAGTACATTAAGTTGTTACCTCCCTCAACATCCATCAATACTTTGGTTGAGTTGCTATAAAGACCTTGCAAAGCATCAAGGTACAATCTATCACGAGTTACCTTTGGTGCTTTTTGATACTCCGCTAATAATTTATCAAAACGGACTGCTTCACCCTCTGCATTAGCAACAACCTCCTCTCTATAGGCTTCAGCTGCTTGAATTCTTGCAAATGCTTGACCCCTAGCTTCTGGGACAATGGATAATCCATATCTATCAGCTTCATTCTGCAATTTTTCCTTATCCTCTCTTGCTGCAACAACGTCATCAAAGGATGCTTTTACAGCAGAAGGTGGATCTGTTTTTTCTATATTAACCTGTTGGACAACAAGTCCGGTTGCATATAAATCTAAATAACTTTGGAGTCTAGAACTAACATCTTGAGCAATCTTCTCACGTCCAGTTGTAAGGGTCTCTTCTAGGGTATTGTCTCCAACAACATGTCGTAGAGAACTTTCTGTAGCTTCTCTAAGACTACTTTCAGGATCACGAACATTAAGTACGAAATCTTTTAAATTTTTAATCCTATATTGAACAGAAATTGTAACATCAACTAAATTCTCGTCTTTTGTAAGCATATTAGCAGTTTGCGAATAGCGCCTTGTCAATGCTACATTCTCGACATATCTCTCATCAATCCCAGCAAACATAAAATTAAGGCCCTCACCAGTCTCAGCATGATATTCTCCAAATCTCAAGACTACTGCCCTTTCAGGAGAATCAAGCTGATAAATTGACATACTTGCGTAAATAACTAGAAGTCCAAAAAATCCATATAGAAAGGCTTTTTTAGTTGGAAAATTAAATCCGCTTCCATCATCACCTGAGGAACCGTTGGAGCTAGATCCTTGCTTACCAAAGATGGCAGAAAACTTTTTAACCAAGTCGTCAAATGAAACTTCGTCTTGATCTTTTCTTCCCCATGGATCTTGATTGTTTTGATTATCCCAATTCACTTTTTCACCTGTATAAAAATTTTTATTATAAAGATAATTTGGGGTTAAATCCTCAGAATTAAATAATTTAGAGCAAATTAAAGTGCTTTTTTAATTGATCAGAAGCAATGTCCATTGCATCGAGATCAAAGCATTGAAGGCCTTCCCATTTCTTCATCCAGGTACACTGTCTTTTAGCCAATTGACGAGTAGCATATAGCGACTTGTTAAATAATTCTGATTTTTTAATTTGGCCATTTATCACCTGCAATCCTTGTCGATAATTGATAGCTTTCATAGCGGGATGTTCATCAGAAATATTAAATGCATGATGAATACTTTCTATTTCATTGAGGAGTTTATCTCCAACCAAACTTTCTTGTCTCTCTTCAATTCTTTGATGAAGTTCTGCTCGTTGTTTTGGGTAAATTCCGTACTCAATTAAATTATATTTTTCTGAAAGTCTATTTTGCACTGAATGATTCAAACTTAAATCAATGCTTATGCCTGTAGAGGAAATAATTTCGATCGCCCTGATAATTCTTTGAGAATCTTTAGGCTTAATCTGCCTTGCTGCAACAGGATCAAGCTTAAAAAGATCCTCATGTAAACTTTCTACTCCCTCATTAGCAATTTTTTGTCTTAGTTTCTTACGCAAATTTTTGTCAGCAGAGGGTAGAGAGCTAATTCCATTTTTGAGCAGATTAAAATACATCATGCTTCCCCCCACCATTAAGGGTATTTTTCCTTGAAGATGAATATCTTTAATGAGCTGATGAGCTGCATCACAGAAGTTTGCAACTGAAAAAATATTCTCTACAGAAACATGATTAATTAAACGATGAGGATATCTCTCTAAAACTTCATTTGATGGTTTTGCAGATCCAATATTACATTCCTTGTAAACCATCACAGAGTCTACGCTAATAATTTCCAAAAATTGAAATTTTTTTTGCCAATTGATAGCCCAGTCAGTTTTACCTGCTGCCGTTGGACCTAATAGAAATATTATAGGTTTTTTGATTTGCTTCAATTGCTTTTATATTGCGTCTTGGTCAATTTCACCAGTTCTAATCCTAATTACTTTATCAAGTGATGAAATAAAAATTTTTCCATCCCCTATCTTCCCAGTATTAGCACTTTTGGTGATTGCATCGATTGCATCATCTAGCTGATCAATTGATACAGCAATTTCTATTTTAATTTTTGGCAAAAAATCGATGATATATTCTGCCCCTCTATACAATTCAGTATGGCCTTTTTGTCTGCCAAATCCTTTTACCTCGGTTATGGTCATTCCGGTTATTCCAAGTATATCAAGTGATGTACGCACTTCTTCAAGTTTAAAAGGTTTAATAATGGCTGTTATTAGCTTCAATGATTTTCTCCCAAGTAGTTAATTATATAAGATGCTTGAACTTCTGTTGAGCCTTTATTCTTTTCAACAACCTCTTTAGCTCTTTGAGCATATTTATCCGCAAGTTCTCTATCCCCAGCAAACAACTCAATAGCATCAAGAAGCTGCGCTGGATTAGAAACTCTTACACATGCTTGATTATTCAGAAACTCTTGAACAATATCTTCAAAATTAAATGTATGCGGGCCAACAATAATTGGCGTTCCAAGAACTGCAGGCTCTATTAAATTATGTCCGCCTCTAGCAACTAAGCTACCGCCAACAAAAGCCATGGAAGCAGAGGCATAAAAATCTGATAAAAATCCAGTGCTATTAATAATACATACTTCATATGACTCGTCTCTTAGCTCTGAGAATAGAATAACTTTAAAACCCATTGAAATTGCCATTTGAGCTATTCCTTCAGCTCTCTCTTCATGTCTGGGGCAGATAAAAAGTTTAAAATCCTTTTTGGCTGAAAAATTATCATAAACTTTTAATAATTTTTCCTCCTCGCCAGGATGAGTACTTGCAGCCAGAATAAATTTACTAATGTTTTTGGGTTGAGCATCTTTTCGAGCAATGTCAAATTTAACTGAGCCAGCCACCTCAATTCGATCTTCTTTTATTCCAAGCCTTAAAAACCTCTCTTTATGCGCAGTTGTTTGAACAAATAAAAAAGTAATCCTTTGCAAGACTTCACTGAAGAGCCAAGACCAAAATGCATATCTTTGATAAGACTTTTCGCTTAGCCTGCCATTCATAAGATAAAGTGGGATGCTTCTTTTATTTGCCGTGGAAATCATATTGGGCCATAACTCAGTTTCAAAAACTAAAATCGCATGTGGCTTATAAAAATTTATAAATCTATTAACAATTGAGAGCAAATCCCATGGAGCATAGTGAATAACTATATTTTTAGAGTAAATTTCTTTTGCTTTTCTTAAGCCTGTGGGTGTTGAAGTAGTCAACACAATGTCAAAATTTTGAGAAAGTTTTCTTATCAGTCCCTGTGATCCAATTACCTCTCCTAGGCTAACTGCATGAAACCAAATAATCTTTTTTTCGCTTGAAGGAAATCTTTCTAAACTAAATCCAAACCTATTAAAAAAAAATTTTCTATAGCCTGGATCAGCTGTACTTTTAAAAAGTATACGTAATACAAATATCGGGATGAAAATAAAAATAAAAAAGTTATAAATTGCTAACTTCATTTCAAAGGTATATTTAAATTAATGTAATAATACATTCTTTAAGTTTATTGATTCACAATATTAATGAGAATAATAATGATATTATGGCAAGGTCTTTGCCATCTACCAACTTCGTGGCACCCTTACATAGGAAAGTTGCTGGGTAGATTCTTGCTTATTGTCGCAAAGGATCGAAAAAAAATAGCTCGAGCAAATATTTCGCTCTGTTTAAGACATCTATCAGCAAATGATCAAAAGAAAATCTTAAATTATAATTTTGCGTTATTAGGAAAATCAATAATAGAAACAGGAATAGCCTGGTTTTGGACTGATGCAAAAATAAAAAAATCAATTGACTATGAAATTTTTGGTCTAGATCTCCTTTCGATTGATAACTCTTCAAAGGGAAATTTGATAATTTTTAAACACTCCCAACACCTAGAATTAGATGCTCGTCTTTTGGCCATCAATGCAGAGATGTATGGCGTGAGTAGAATGCATAACTCAGCGTCAATGAATAAAATTCAAAATAAAGGTCGACTTTCAAGCATGAAAGGTACAGCTGATAAAAATAATCCAAGACAATTCATGAAATGGCTCAAAGATGGAAAAAATGTCTTATACGCAATAGATCAAGATTATGGATGGGATCATTCTGTAAGATTAAAATTCTTCAATCAAGAAACAGCGACAATTACTACCCCCAAAAAAATCGTTGATATAACGGGATCTAATTTAATATTTATGAATTCCTATTATGAAAAAAATAAAATTATACTTAAATTGGAAGCATTAAATTCTTTTGGAATCGACGATCAAGGGTTAGCACAAAAAATAAATGACTTAATGGAAGAAAAAATTCTTCTTCACCCTGCTGAGTATCTTTGGGCACATAGAAGATTTAAATCTACATTAGGAAAGAGCTTTTATAAATAACATGGATTTTCAAAAATTAGATCGACTAAAAGGCTTCATGCCAAAAGATGAAGGTTTAGCCTTAACTAATTGGGCTGAAAAATTTACTTGTCATGGTCCTGCACTTGAAATTGGTACATTTGGAGCAAAGTCTACTTTATATATAGCATCTGGAACTTCAGTTAACGGTCAATTTGTATATACAGTTGATCATCATTCAGGCTCAGAAGAACATCAGCTAGGAGAGGAGTATTTTGATTCAGATATCTATGATAATAAATTAGGACGTGTAAATACTGTTCCGCTGATGCAAGAAAATCTTGAAAAATTCGATGAAAGTGAGTGGGTCATTCCAATTATAGCAAATGCAAATTCAGTAGCTCCCTCATGGACGATAGAATTAGGACTTCTTTTTATCGATGGGAGTCATACTGAGATCTCAGCAATGAATGATTACCATAATTGGAGCACAAAAATTCATCCTCAAGGAGCGTTAGTTATTCACGATATATATGAAAAACCTGATGAGGGCGGTCAAGCTCCTTATCTAGTCTATCAAAAGGCTTTAAAAGAAGGTTTTAAGCTTTTCGATAGGGTTAATACCATTGTTTGTTTAATTAAGTCTTAAATTGTTGTTTCAAAAATAAATCTGAAGCGCTGGTAAGTTTGTAATTTGCATCTGCAGCTAGGATACATGCCCCAGAAGTCCATGAGGGAGTTTCTTCCGGCCAATAAATATTTTCAATATATTGCCAGCCCATATAAGGGATACTATTGTTATCAACTATTGCAATTGCATTATGCAAGAGCTCCAATGCAATTTCATCCTCACCTATTTTTTTGAATGCTATTGAGCACTCACTTGTTTCAGCCACAGTAACCCATGGCTCATCGGCAACACATTTAATTCCTAAACCTTCAATCCAAAAGGTTGTCTTAATATTACTTATTAAAGCGGAGACTGCTTTTTTTGCATTTACTCCGCCCAAAATTGGATAATATGAGTCCATTGAAAATTTACTACGATCTTTTTTTAGATCAAAAATTCCTGCTGGGTTTTCAATTGCTTTGATTAACTTTGCGTGGGCAATTCTCCATTCTATTTCTAGACTCTTATGGCCTAGGATTTGGCAAATAGCAATTCCACATTCAAGACTTTTTGTAATAGAGCTACAACCAGTTAGAAGATAGTCGTCATCAACCTCGCCTTTTTCATCTACGTTCCAAGCTATTGCTCCAATATCATTTTGCAGAGACAGGGAAAATGCTATTCCTCTTTTGATAGACTCCCAATGACTTTGAAGAAGATTAATATCTTTATTAAGTAGGAAAAAATGCCAAGCAGCTACTGCAAGGTATGATGAATAATTTGTTTGCTTATTGAGTTCTATCGGGTTTCGATCATCATATAAATTATACCAACTACCGTCTTTATTTTGATTTAAAATCATCCAATCTAAACCCTTTATAGCCTCATTTCGGTAGCCTAAAGTTGTTAAACCCATTACAGCTTCTAGATGATCCCAAGGATCGTGAGTACCGTTTTTGTGGGAGGGAATAGCTCCTGAAGAAAGTTGCATACTCTCTAAGAATTTTCCCAAACGATCTAATCCAGAAATAGAATTTGGCTCAATAAGAGAGACATTTGGCGGTTGATTCATTTTTTTTCAAAATAAAATGCAACGCTTTTCCCAAAAATTGGATTGATGATTTTTTCGAATATATTTAGCCAAGCAGGACTTTTGAGAATATGGTATTCAAGAAATTTTTTATAAATATTGACTAAAAAATTTGAATCCTGATTTTTCCAAAATAAACATCTAAGCCACCAGTATGCACTATGTAAGCCATGAAATCTTTCAGAAAGAGTAAAGTGAAAACCATAACTAGATACTTCATTAATCAGTTGATTTTTCTTGAAAATTCTTACATGGCCACCTGGCATATTTTGATAATCCTTTGATAAAAGCCAACATATTTTTTCTGGCCAATATGAAGGAACGCTGGGTAAAAACTTTCCAGCGGGTTTTAAAACTCTGTAAATTTCCCTAAGAGCAGCATGATAGTCATTTAGGTGCTCTAAAACTTCTGAGCAAATTATAAGATCAAAAAAATTGTCTTCATATGGCAATTGATATACTGAGCCTTGCTGAAAAACAGTTTCGTTCGAATCGAGTTCTTTGAAAAACTCTAATCCCTCTTTGCACTTTTCTAAAGACGGAATATCTTGATCTAAACCAAAACAATGAACATCTTCAAATTCACTCAAAATTCCAAAAATATGACGCCCCTCACCGCATCCAACATCGAGAACCTTCGACCCAGGCGGTAAATTAATTTTTTTAAAGTCAAAAGTAAGCATTAAAGTTTTTTATTGTTTGATAGATTAAACTCTCATATTGCCTTGCAATTTTTTGCCAATCAAAGTTTTCTATTATATGCATTCTGCCTGCATCTGCTCTAATTTGATACTTTGAGGGGTTTAAAAAAATCTTTCTAATTGCTAGCTCGATGCTATATGGATCTTTCTCAGGAATTAATTCAGCAAAGTTTGAGGTGATTTCTGGTATTGAGGCTACATTTGTGGCAATTAGTGGAATACTACACGCCATTGCCTCTCCAACAGGAAAGCCAAATCCTTCGTAAAGTGAACTTACAATAGCAATGTTGCTATATGCATATTCAATTGCAATCTCTTCTTTTGTAAGATTAGTTTTATATACAATATTAGCTTCTAAATTTAATTTTTGAATCAAGCGCTCAGTATGTCCGCCTGGCCTGGGCGCCCCGATAACAACTAATCTTATCTCAGGAAAGTCTTTCTTAAGTGAATGTATAGCCTTTAAGGTAAAATCTAACCCCTTTAGAGGAACATCAGCGCTTGCAGTAGTGATAAGTTGTCCAGGATTTCTATTGATTTTCTTTTTGGGAGAAAAGTTAATATGATCTATACCATTTGGTATAACAGCAATCCTCTTTTTTGAGACATTGAAATCTTTAGCTATATCATTTTTTGAATTAGTTGAAGGAGTAGAAATTACCTTCAAAAGAGGAGCAACTTTTTTTTGCATTTTTAAAAAAGAAAACCAACGCCACTTAGAAACTTTTTGAATGATGCCTTTGGAAAATTGAAGATCATATTCATAATCTTTGGTGATTGGATGATGAACTATTTCAATTATTGGTATTTCGTTTTGAAGTTTAAGCACTCCAAAGCTCAATGATTGATTATCAATCAAAATGTCATAAGAAAGATTTTGAAGCAATTGACTTAATCTATTGCCAAAAGTTTTAATTTCTGGAAATCCTCCAAATAAAGTAGAAATAAATTCATACCAATCATCCAAAGATTTATTTTTTTTATTGAGAAATATTACAAGCCTCTCTTTAAACACAAATGTGCTAAATAAATTCAATCCTGGTGATCTAATGAGATTGATTTTTGGTTCCAAGTTTGGATATGGAGGACCGGAAATAATTTCCACATTATGACCTAAAGACTCTAAAGCTTTGGACAACTCATATATAAAAATACCTTGTCCTCCTCCAAATGGAGCACTTCGATAACTTGAAATAGCAATATTTAATTTTTGATTCAATTTAAATTTAGAATTATAT
>Ga0163109_10004688_pt1 | contig 10355 bp, 8 predicted proteins | sample CRUFie1St13metaG_FD_108704 | JGI IMG/M metagenome (GOLD analysis project Ga0163109, IMG submission 108704) | Marine microbial communities from the Costa Rica Dome - CRUD Field 142mm St13 metaG | ecosystem: Environmental > Aquatic > Marine > Oceanic > Photic zone | place: Costa Rica: the Eastern... | reverse complement strand
GGAACAGAAGTTCCAACACCTACGCGAACAAGATTTTGAGGGAATATACCAGTTCCAAGTCCAACAGATGTTGTGCTAAACAAACTATCATTTTGAAGGTTTTGTAAACCAGAACCATCACCTTTGAATTGAGCGGCAGTTATTATACCAGCGGAGTTAACATTACCAGATAAGTAAGAATCACCTTCTACTCTAAATTGGAATGTATTTGCTGCTGTTCCAACACCTGCTCTACCAGATGTATCTACAGAGAACTCAGTTCCACCACTACCAACTTTAAGAACTTTATCTCCAGGTGTTGTTGTGGCAATACCTACCTTATCAAAGATAGAAACACTCAGCGTCTTCTCAAGACTTACGTTGCCAAAACGATACCAGTCATTATCTGTGGTATAAATCCAACCAACATATCCAGACTTAGAAGGATTAGCATTATAAACAAGGTCACCAGGGTTACCAGACAGTGAGGGTGTAGCAATGCCAACTGTGTACTTTCTAGATACAGTGGTGTCACCTTGTAAGAATAAGGAGTTTGACTCAATGCCCTTCGTAGATGTAGAGGTTACTTTACCATTAAAGATAACAGGTCCGTCAAACTCAGACACAATGTTGCCTTCAGGACCACCTTCAACTCTCAATGATCTAGAGATAGATGCTTCAAGTGGAGTTAGAACGTCAAAACCAACGCTAATACCTGTAGCAGAAACATCTTCACCAGTTACGGTAGGAATAGGAGCGTCAAATACCTCTTCCTGACCTGTGGCAGAACTTACTTTCTTATTACCAATATAGAAGTCACCAGCATCATTCATACCAGTATAAACGTTCACACCACCATCAAACTTAAGAGACTGTGAAATAAGTTCCTCTTGTGTAGAGAGACTTCTATCTTGCTTCTCAGGCAGAGCAGCAGAGTAGTTACCTCCACCAAAACCAACATATTCAAAGGTATGACCTGAGGCACGAATAATAGAGTTTCTTCTTAGTTCAACGGGACGTGTGTGAACTCTTCTTACAACACTGGTGTTAGCATGAGTTGCTGCTCTTGTGCCAAGCACTCCTCTGAAGACTGTGATAGGATTAGAAGAAACAGAGGTCTTAACTCTCATCAATTCTTCATCAACCAATAGATAGTCACCTATCTTAATATTGGTTGTTTCAATATTAAGGATCTCAATATTAGTTGTAGAAGCAGTTAAGATTTCAGCAGAGAGCGTGGTTGTAATACCAGCGTACTGGTATTTTTGTCTTCCACCTAGGTTTTCATTATCTACAACAACATTGCCACCAGCAGAAGCATAACCGAAGGGGAATACACGAAGTGTGCCAGATGTTGCAGGAGTTGTTGTTCCAACACCAACACTGATGTTAAATGATGTTTGGTTATTAACCTTCTTGATAATAAATTCATTTCTATAAAGAGGATTATCAGCACCATCAAGTCTGATTTTATTATCAACTCTTAAACCGTGTCTATCAGTTGTTGTGACGACACCAACACCTGTGACAGCATTATAGTTGAAAGCAGAAACATTAAGTGTTCTACCAATGACATGACCACAAGCTGAGGCAGTATCAGTGACACCAACACCTGTAAGTCCAGAAATAGTGGATGCAGATGCTACCTTTACCTCTTTTTCTTTACCAACACCTATCTCAGTAATTCTGTAAAGAGTGTTATAAGGATGGTTTGTGCTAGGTTCGACAGAGATAACTTCAACAGTATCACCAATATTGTTATTAATAGCAGTTACTGTAACAATACCAGTTGTATGACCCGTAGTGGTTCCTACACCAACAACATTAAGGAAGTCACCGACTCTATAAGCACTACCACCTTCCATCACCTTGACAGCAGTGATATTGCCGGAAGCATTAACAGTTATTCTTGCAGTTGCACCAGTACCGCCAGTGCTTCCAAGTCCGATGACATGGTTGCCACTGACAAGCATTGCATTATAAAGTTGTCCAGCACTGCCATTGCCATATCCTACACCACTGTCAGCGATGCCAACACTGATAACTCCATTCAGACCGTGCTCAATAGATGTAAAGATAGTGTGAGCAGTTCCAGTTGTATCACTTTGAATAGCGGTGATAGCAAAACCAACATTATAATCATGCAATTGCTTATCAAGAGTCTCTCTAGTGATGCTATCTTGAGGATCACTAGTAACAACCTGACCAATGGGTGTGGGTAAAGCAAAAGATGATGCTGCCTTAGGATCTGATGCAGGGTTATCTCTGTTAGTTTGAGGATATAAAGTTTGAATATTCTGAGAGAACCTTTCAGTGGAGAAAGGTGAAACAGTAGGACTGTTAGAGTTATTAACAACTAACAGATGATAGATACCATCCTGTGACCCGGCAATATACTTCTGAATTTGTTGAGATCTATAAACCTGGTAAGTTCCCTTAGTTCTACTTTGTGAGAATGTAGGCAGACTGGTTGTTCTAGCGGTTGTATCATTTTGGAAAGCACCAGGACCAGAAGTGCTCACAAGCGATACAGTAAATTCTCTAGCACTGGTAATACCAGTTACGTTAAATTTACCGTTGAAACCAGAGTTAGCAGTTCCAACGGGGTTATTTGCACTAACAATTTTGTTAATTTCAACCTCTGAACCAATTTTAAGGTCATGAGGAAGTTCAGTTAAAATATGTGCAGTATTGCTTGCCCATCTTGCACCAGCGATAAATCTGAAGTTTCTCTGTGCATTTAAATTGCTAAGAGATACAGTAGTGGGACTAAAGTAAGATGCAACTTCAGCATCTGTCGCACCCGTAACATTTGAAGAGTCTTGTAAAATATATCCATCAACGGGAGGACGTGCCGAGGATATGCCAGATCCTGCAGGGATGACATATCTCAGTCTATAGATGGTGTCAAGAACGTTTCTTGTGTCGGGTTGTCTATTAATAAATGTTCTTGGAGTGGCAGCCCCTAATGACGTGGTTCCAAGCCCAACTAATGTAGAATAGAGGTCATTGTCAGTCGATGCTGTGCCAACAGTAATGTACCATTGTGCCTCATTAACATCATACTGGATAGGGTGACCAATATCACCAGAAATTTTATCAGATACTCTACTTTCAACACTAAGGATTCCACCTTTGTTATTAATTGTTAGTGCGTCACCATTGATGGCATCGTTAAGAGTTTTTGCAACTTTTATCTGATCTGTGCCTACTCCAGATGTAATAGCAAAGTATATCGTATTAGGATCTAAACCATCAGGAAGGTGACCATTTTCAGACTGAATACGAACACTTTCACCAGAAATTATATTGTGAGGAGACTGGAAAGTAATAGTATTAGAAGTTACACTATTGATACCAGATGTTCTTCCGACATTATGAATTTTTCTAAAAGAATTCTGAGTTGAACTCAACTCAGTATTGGGCATCACAATGCGAGCAGAATGATTAACTGCTACACCATCTGCATTAGGGATGAGAACGTTTAACTTATCGTTTTCCTTAGCACCAATTCTAAAACCTTCAAGAACACTATCAGGTTTGACATCCTGGTTAAGTTGATTATAGAGATATAAACGACTGGTTGATGCAACACCAACTACGGTTTTCTCAACATCAATGGCATCAAACTCAATGGCACCTGTTACTGTTTCAAGTTCTTTAGGTGGTATAACATGAGTTATATAACCAACATCATCTCTAATGAAGGCAGAACCTTTATAACCTTTAGATACAAGTGCTTTAGCACCAAAGTTAGAGTTAGAGTTTGTGACAGACAAATCACCACCACTTTCAGTGACGAAGTGATGTGCATAACCAATAGCAAATACAGAAACTACCTGAATAACAGCATCATTAGATGCCTTAATGTGGAAGTTTTCATATTCTGGTTTAAATATTGCTCGGGAGTCTGTATTTAAGTTAGTATTCCCAGCAAAAGTAGAGTCTTTATACTCTCCACTTGTAGCATTATATTTAACAAACGCATTCACATCTTTCTGAAGACCAATACCTGTGAACTGAGCCACAACCATTGACTTGAAACCAAGTGCTTTACTGCCATCAGCGTGCATACCACACATGCCGAAGACAGAACGAAGCGAGATATTAAAGATATAAGGAGATGCTGAGGTAACAGAGTCTGTCTGTAACTCTACTTCAGAACCTGTGACTGTAGGTAGTGCGTCTACAGGAGCATTGGAAACACTATATTTGAATTGCGTGGTTCCAGAACTATCAGAGGCAAGAACATCACTTACAACAAACTGACCATTATATGAGTCAACTGCTACTCCACTTACCTTAACTGCAGTGTCAACATCAAGTCCAAAAAGTGCCTCTGAGAGAGTTACTGTGATATCTGTAGTGGGAGTCGAACCATCGCCTGCTTTAATACTGGTAATACCAATAGCACCACTCTTAGGACCGACAATACGGAATTCATCAATCTTGGGTTGAATGTCAAGACCAGAAGAGGGATAATCTGGTTCAATTGCTCTGCCTGAGGAGGGTCCATATGCTAGACCTACTTTCTCATAAAAAATATCAAGATCAGTTCTTCCAGCATCAAAGTCACTAATAAAAGCATCATTGATTTTTACATCATTGACACCATCAGCATATTCAAAACAAGTAAGTTTGTGGTGAGAAAAGTTAGGAACAAATTTATTTTCTGTATAGTCCTTATATACCGAACCGTTAGGGTCTCCATCAAAGATAGAGAACTGCCACATGTAGGTAGTTCCGGTTACACGAAATATAGTAGTGCTTTCAATATTTACATTCGTCGGATCTGGAACATACTTAGGGCGAATTTTTGTTTTACGAAGATCTAAACCTACAATTGATGTACCACGAGGTAGAATAACACCACCATGAACACTATTAAGTTTATAAAGTGCGTTATCAGAAGTTGTTAAATCAAAATTTGTTGTAAGAGAAAAAGATGGAAAATCTGAGGAAGTCAGTCCATTTCTAAGTCTAAAATTACCACTTCCGTCTGGTATCCATCCTGGTCTATTATCAACTATATGTTCTCCAGGATAAAGAAGTATAGTAGTTTTACTAAATCTATCGTTATCTAACCCACTCTGATATGAAAATCTAGCTGCCTCAATGAGTGCCCTCTGAATTGTTTTAAAAGGACGAGCAAGAGAATTACCCTGATTTTCGATAGAGTCTGTGGCGTCTAAATCGTTTGGATTAACGTAGAGAATGTTGCCACGCGCATTCTTTAAAAAATTATCTAGACGACTAAGAGGCATCTTACTAACGCACTATTTCTGTATGAGTTATTTATCAACCGGCACCCACCACTAAATAAAAATAAAACGATGAAGACGTATAATAATTTTCTAGAAGATCTTGACGTTCTTGCCCAGAAAAGAAGTGATGCTGCGGCACGTCAAAGAGAGAGAATGGAGAAGGAAAGGGAACAAAAACAGATGCGTCGTGACCGTGATAAAGAAGCGGCAGAAAGAGAACGGGAGAGAGAAGACGACGTTCGTTCTGCTGCTGATGAAGTCGAAAAACGACTTAAGCAAAGGGGTATTGGGTAAGCCTTCGACAAGACTCGAACTTGCGACCTGAATATTACAAGTATCCTGATGGGAGTGGGGGGAATTGAACCCCCACGAGATTACTCTCAACAGATTTTAAGTCTGGTGCGTCTACCGATTCCGCCACACTCCCTCATTCATCCACTATTTGTTTTCAAGTACCCAAGTAGGAGGATGAAACGCACAATACTCGTTAAACGTGATCTTCATCTCCTTGTTGGTCAGACCCGCATTCTTCGCTGCTTTGGGTAAGTTCCACTTCGCTGCGAATAACATTTCCATAGATAGTCGGGTTTCTGGTCTCATACTCAAAACACTTTAAAATTTCTTTGTAAAACCCCTCAGGGTAAATTTTTGGCGGAATTTTTTTTCCGACTTTTTTGGAATTAAAAGTCATTTTTGGTTAGAGGGGTGACGCATAAGACAGCACTTCTTCTGGTGCTGTATCACGCACGAACTCTAGCACGGACATGAATTCATCGACAGTTTGACAGTCAACAACTTTTTCATCACCCTCATTTGAGAACAGGAAAAACTTGCGCGTCGAAGGATCAACAACAATACTGGTCAGGAACTCGTCTTGCATGGTTTTGTTTGTTACCTGTTTATTATAAGGTATCTAGTCGTCTTTGTCAAGACTTGACTTCGACTTTCTTCTTAGTCACTTTAACCTCTGTAGGAAGTTCAGGGACAGGTTTGTATTTACGATATCTTGCAGTCTCGAATGTTTCAAAAGTTTCTTCGGGATTGCCGTAACAAGTTTTTTTTCTAACTTCTACAATCTCATCATAAGGATCAATTTTAATATCAGGCCACTGAAGATGAGCATTTTCAGTTATCGTGCGACTGATCACTTCATAATTAACACCATTACCTGATACAGGTGACACGGTTTCAACGTGCTCTTTCTTTTTGGCAGCCATGAAAAGGGGAGTTTAACACCCACATATCATATCACTAGTCGGTAATACCTGCAAGCATTATACGACTATCCTTACCTTTAGTCTTTATCAAGAAGTTCTCCCATAATAAGGTAGTAACAGTCCACAGGAAGTCCATTCGTATCCAGGTGAATCTCTCTACCTTGATGCCTTTTAACACGAAGGTCCTGACTCGCCCCGACTTGAGTAAGATGAACGGTCACTGTAGACATGTCAATATCCTTTTCCCAGGACTCTGGAAGTGTGATAAGTCTTTTATTAGTTCTGCCGTGAAGCATTTCAAAGTTTGGTTCAATCATTTTACGATATTTGATACTGTGTTATTGTTGATAATAATTTGTAGTGATTCAAGTTCATCCATTTCCTCATTCAACTGTCCTAAAATTTTTCTTGTGCCATGTATTCCAAGTTGGATGCGGTTTCTTTCACGCCTTAACGCTTGAACACCTTCGGCTAATAAAAAGTTTTCACTACCTTGAGATATTAATGCAGTCTCTTTAGTGCTTGAAATACCAAGTGAATTAGTTATAGCATCATCAATTTGAGTTGAGCAAGGAGTAAGTGCTGTATAAATTGTATTATCTGAAAGAGGTGCTTGAACAGTTATTATATCTCCTTCAGAAGCCCTTGTTCCACCATCGACGGGGGCATGTCCGAAACCCACTCTATAAAATGCTTGTCCCGCCCCTACCTCTGGTTCAACTTGTCCACCATGTTCAAGTGGTAAAAATTTTAACGCTGAATCCCATGATGCAAATTTAACATTCACACCAGAATTTTCAATATAAACAGATATACCTGTGCCAAGTGTGCTAGTGTTAGCAATACTAATAGTTTGTGGTGTAAAAGGATCTTGATTGAAGGGTATGTCATATCTTTTTCTGCCACCAAATCTAAATGCAACAGGATCGTCTATTGCTCTAAACTCTACAAATGAACCATCAGACTCTGGAGCAGAAGCATTATCACCACAAACCTGATCCATAGATAAAATATTAACCGTGACAGCAGTGCTACCGATACCTGTTGATGGAATCGAACGAATGTCTTTTGTTATTGTCCCTACTCCTACAATTTTTGCATTATTTGGGAAGATAGTAGGTTTTCCTGCACTAATGATAATTTGCCCGACACCAAAAGTTAACCCAGCACCCACCGATTGCATTACAGTAACCTCTGTAGAACCAATACTACAAGTACCGATAAATTCACCAATCAATGTATTCCCAATATCTTTATCGAAAGGTTCTGAATATATTTTCAGTCCATATCTGTTTCTTCTATCAAATCCAAAGTATGGATTATTAACAAAATCATCAATCTCCTCACTTTCATTTCCATATGTTTGACTAGCAGGATAATAAGTTACAATACCAGTGACACCAACATACGCAACCGTGCTACCAATACCTGCATTTGAATCAATATTATTAGTTGTTAAACTGTATCCGCCGGGGTTGAGTCTGGTGCATTCTAATGTAAACTCATCATCATCAGTTCCAACCGTAAAATCAATAACTCTCCAAAACAAATCGCTTTTACAATCACTGGCAATTGCTGCATCATATGCCTGACTTACCGCATCAAATGATTTGTTAACATCATCTAGACGATTTAAAAGTTCTGTTTCAATCTTAACAATACCTTCATCATACAAAGATTTTTGATTGTCAAACTCAATGATTTGATCTTGAAGTTTCTCGATATTCATTGTTTTGAAATCGATATCTTCTTGTGCTCTTTTTACAAGTTCTGTAGATAACATTATTCTCTCACATCGTAAGTGTATCCAGCAATAGAATGATCAGATTGATTACCGGGGTAATCTGCTGGCGAGTCACCCTCATATTCAACTATCAAATTACCAAGTCTGTCTGCCCATACTTGATAAAAGCATTTAACATTAGTGAGATGATTACCCGCAACAATAATTCTATCCTCTTGTATGTCTTTTACATACAACTCATCTTTTCTACCAAAAGGGGTTAGATGTACAGATATTGTATCATAATTTATCAAACCTTTCCAGTATTCAGGCAGTTTAATAATATGTTCTCCGTCAAGTTTACCTCTAATATAAACAGCAGACTCTGGACCTTCAACACATGTATGTCTTAAACGCCACCCCTCTTTATTGGGATGCTGAATATCAAAATTTTTCTTTGCAGCAAGAATGTTACCCTTTTTATCAGTAACGGTAAACGCATTAGCTGGTCCTGATGTAACGGTAGGGCCAACTAATGCTTTTGCAGATGCCCTGACTTCTGCACCGGACTGTGCCTCAACACCAGTTTTTACTTCTGCCCCCGTTTCAATCTTGACACCAATTTTCTTCATCAAAGAAATAATATTAATATCAAGCGGAGAAATTGTTTTCTTTGATATTGCATTAAGTTCAAGCACAATGGTTGTTGCCATCGTGACACCAACAGGGCCTAAAGGATCACCAATCACCACATCGATAGGTGTGGATGCCGGAGGAGGAAGTCCTCTGATGTGGACAATTGATGGTGCCTTGAAAGCGAGAGGATTACTAATTGGATCAGGACGTGTTACCTGAAGAGATGCTGTATGGATGGGAAAAAGGACGGGACTTCCGACCATCACACTTCCGTTAAAGAATCCTGTGCCAGGAATAGCAGCAGCACCTGTCAAATAAGCAGCACAGGGAATAGGAACTGATCCTTGTGGGGAAAAGTTTACCTGTAATTGTTTACCGACGTGAATATCAGATACTTCCATTTATAATAAACTCTGTAAAAGTTTTTTAAATGCCTCAGCATATTGAATTGGAGACATTGAACCCGATCCGGCGAATGAAGTAATTGGAGATACATCAGGTGTCTCAATAACTTTAAAGTTTCCTGATGATACTTTACAAACTTGCCCAGAGTTAATATTTACGTTTCTTTCAGCAGCTATTCCTATGGCATCGCCTGCCTTCATTCTCACCTCACCAGAATCAATATCAATAGTAGAGTTAGAGTTAATATTTACAAAACCAGTATCTGCACCATTACCATTGGCAAGGAGATCAATATCCTGTGCCATTATTCTAACTCTACCTCTTGGTGCGTATAATATTATATCACCATTTTCCGCATATGTAATGGCAGCACAACCATCCACAGGTTTTTCACCACATCTAACATTATAAACTGATGGTGCTGAAACAACAACGGCACCATCAAGTTGCCCGTCCATCTGAAGTCCAATATATTGACTTCTTCTAAATTTAGAAGGAAATATGCGACGAATCATCACCGCCATCTTGTTATTTCTAGCATCAACAGTTTCAAAGAGAATTTCTCCCGTGGTGTTGCCTACTCTGTTATGATCTTGACAAATTGCTGCACTCATTACACCTTACCTACACAATCAATTACTTGCAGAGTTGGAGTTCCAAACGGAACAGCGAATCCAGAGTCATTTGCATTAATGAATCCTAATAGGGGTTTCAATTCAGCGTTGAATCCAGTTCTAGTATTTATTTTAAGTTTAGGAAGCACTGTATAACCAATACCTGGATTTGTGATATTGACACCAGTTATTCTACCATTGTCAATAACTAGATCACCATCAACACCAACTAAAGTGTCACCAGTTGTGTAACCAAAACCAGGGTTAGTAATTATGACATCATCCATGACAGATACAAAAGGAATACCACCACCAGGTAAATCACTAACACCAGGCAGAACCACACCAGGTCCATCGACACCTGGTAAAACAACGTCAGGTAGAGGTCCACCAGGTCCAACTACACCAGGTCCATCAGGAACAACTACAGCACTAGGAGGACATCCAGGAGCAGTGACTGTTACACTAAACTCAGATATATTTCCCCAATTAGGATCAAGTAGTTTTTCTCTCATCT
>Ga0163109_10004687_pt1 | contig 10357 bp, 6 predicted proteins | sample CRUFie1St13metaG_FD_108704 | JGI IMG/M metagenome (GOLD analysis project Ga0163109, IMG submission 108704) | Marine microbial communities from the Costa Rica Dome - CRUD Field 142mm St13 metaG | ecosystem: Environmental > Aquatic > Marine > Oceanic > Photic zone | place: Costa Rica: the Eastern... | reverse complement strand
TTCTAGATAACCCAACTTTGCAAGAAAATGAATCTATTGATTGCGAAGACACCGATGATGAGAGTGAATACGATTTATGCGAAGTGGACAAAGCAGGGTCTACCGCTTACTCAATAATAAGGGCGGGATTAGGCCTTCTAGCATTGACTCTATTGATAGCATGCATAAGTGTGGTAGGTTATACTCCAGGATGGATTGTAACAATCTTGAGTTCAATATCTAGCGTCATTATTTTGGTTGGACCAATAGCATGGTTTGTTATGATGCCTGATCTTAATGCTCCATTAGAGCCAAGCGAACGGAAATGGGTCTCATCTTATGCATTCTATCTAACAATAATAAGCGCACCAATAATATTCCTAGGAGGACTTGTATTTGTTAAAATGAAGGCTTTTGGTTTCGATAAAGATGATGATTGGGATGAGGATGATTATGCTGACGAGGATGAAGAATATGCTGAATTTTCAAACTCAATCTCGAACCAAAATAGAAAGATGCCTGAAAGAGAAGTGCATGTAGACCCCAATTTGCAAGGAGTATGGGGTGATGATGGCTATGAATGGATAGAACACCCACAAGGCAGTGAGACTTGGTACTGGCGTGACCAAGAAACTGGAGAATGGGTTCGTCATTAGTAAGACATTTCATTGAGATTTTTCTTTCACTCGAGTAAAGAAGCAATAACGATCGCCTCATTAACAATTCACAGGTAATCCTGCTAAATCCAAAGAGTAGCGTTGTGTTAGCCTGTAAACGCAAGATTGCTCTAGAATATGGTACGGTTTAGAACCATAATGTGCCCTGGAACCATCCATCAACAATGTAGGGGCATGTTTTTGTTGTAAGGTCAATACCAGCAAATATGCGCATATATTCTTACCTTATTTTGACACTGATGATTGTCTCTCCATTGGCAGGATGCATTTCTGATGGAGCGGATGGAAAGGTTGGAGAAACCGGCCCTGAAGGACCAAAGGGACTAGATGGTGTAGACGGATCTAGCCTTCATTTTGTAGATTCAGAAGAAGAACTACCAACATGTGATTCATCGTTTGTAGGTCAGATTTACTTTGTATCTTCATCAGGAGGCTTTCAATATTGTACTATTCTTCCAAGTATTGAGCCAGGTTGGATGATTGTGAATCTAACTGGTCCAGCAGGAGAAACGGGAAACGATGGCCAGAATGGTATTGATGGAGCCCCTGGCACTCATGGAGAAAACGGAAGCAATGGCTCCTCGGGTCTGACTACTTTAGCAATCACTACGCTCGAACCCCAAGGTGATAATTGCCAATCTGGAGGAGTAAGAATCTCTGTTGGCCTTGATGGGAATGGCAACGGTACTCTTGAGGAAGGGGAGATATCAGAAACAACGTATGTTTGTAACGGATTGAATGGAAGTAATGGGTTGAACGGAAGTTCCTCCTCATTTACAATGCTGACCGCTGTATCACCTCCACAAAATTCGTTGGGTTGCACAGCCGGTGGCCGAGTAATCGAACAAGGTCTTGATAATGGAGATAACTCGGGGATTGCTCAAAACGGTATTTTAGAATCTGGCGAAGTGGATTACAGAACGACATATTGCAGTTATTTCGATGGCGTTGGAGCTCAAATCCCATTTAAGATAAAAACCGTAAATGGTAGCAACACCACAGGAATAGTTAACACAAACGCCGGGTGGAAGGATTTACCCTCTTTGGATGATTTGTTTTTCTTTATCGCGGATGACGATGTCCATGGAATTGAATTATGGGCATATAGTAATGTTAACAATTCATCTTGGATGGTCAAAGATTTGTACCAAGGAGCAACGGGAAGTGAGCCGCACAACCCAATAATCGTTAATGGGACACTCTTTTTCTGTGCTCAATCAGCAGAGATGGGTTTCGAATTGTGGGCTTACACGCCAAAAAATGATACTGTTTGGTTGACTGCAGATATAAACAACGGAACGAATTCGAGTTTAGCGGGATACCGCATGATAACTAATGTCGGAAATACGGTCTACTTTGACGCCACTGATGGGGTTTCAGGTACCGAGCCCTGGGCCTTTAATATTTCAAATAATACTGCATGGCAAATCGCAGATATCAACTCCGGTTCAATGGCAAGCACTCCTTGTCTACTTGGAAGTGCAGTCGTAATCGATTCTACGATTATGTTTACGGCATATGATGGCAATCCACAAAATACTGCTGGATGGACGCTGTGGGCACACGATGACGAGAGTCAAACTACGTGGGAGGTTAATGGAAATCTAGCAATTGCAGAAATGTTTGCCGTTCTCGATACTACGCTCTATTTTTCGGCTACTATATCACCAGGAACTCAAGTATGGGCTTATGATGTTTCAAACCAATCAACTTGGTTTATCAAATTCTTTGGCCATGGAAGCTCGGGTAAGTGGTTGGCGCAACACATGAGCGTTGTTATTGATGACACGATTTATTTCGACGCAGATGATGGTACGACAGGTTCCGAACTTTGGGCTCATAATACTGCTAATGGGAGCACCTGGTTGGTTTACGATATCAACATTGGAGAAAATCACAGCGACCCTGGAAGTGTTGTTGAAATTCTCGACAAGACAATCTACTTTGCTGCGGAAAATGGTTCGACATACCCCACTCGGACGATATGGGCTCACAATACAGAGAATCACTCGACATGGGAACTTTCACCAAGTATCCTTCTTGACTGGCAAGGTGGTGGAATGATTGAGGTATACGAGACCACCATATATCTCCAAGCATGGGATGCTAATGGTTCAGAACTTTGGGCTTATGACACGCTCAATCAGAGCAGTTGGCAAATGTTCGATCTTAGTGAAACGGCATGGCTGGATAGCTGGACTGGAAAGTATTTCAGTCGATTAGACGGAAATATGCTATATTTTTCAGGATACGATGGTCTAAATACAAATGAAATAGAACTTTGGGGCTTTGAACTATCGGGAATCTCTCATAGGATTTACTATAATTGAACTGTACTAAATCTGTTTGTAAGGTTTTATCATGAAACTTTCATTCAAACTTATGGCCTGAAGACGCCTTTAAAAGACCAAGGAATGGCGGACTAGGCCTGTTCGGTCTAGACTTGAATTCGGGATGGTATTGTACACCGACATAGTAGGGGTGGCCGTCTAATTCAAAGATCTCACATCTTTGACCAGATTCATCCTTGCCGACGTATTTCAGACCATGAGATTCTATTTTCTCTATCAAATCTGGATTTACTTCGTACCTGTGACGATGTCTCTCATCAACAGAATCTCCTTCACCATACAATGTTCGAATCTTACAATCATCTACTTGCCAGATTGTAGGTCTTGAGCCCAATCTCATAGTCCCTCCAAGATGTGTTTTGGAAATTTCTGGCATGAAAACCACTGCAGGGTGTGGAGTATTTTCATCAAACTCTGTGGAGTTTGCTCCCTCCATTCCAAGGACATTTCTACAAAATTCGATAGTCGCTATCTGTAATCCCAAGCAAATTCCTAGGTAGGGTACATTATTCGTTCTAGCATAATTTGCTGCCAGTATCTTACCTTCAGTCCCTCTGTCTCCAAATCCACCAGGAACAAGAATACCATCAGCAGCTTTGAGTGTAGACCAGTCATCATGGCCTTCATCTTCTAGGTTGCTAGCCTCAATCCAATCGATAACTAGAGTTCTGTTTACTGCATAAGAAGCGTGCTGTAGTCCTTTGATTACTGAAAGGTATGAATCTGTCAGTCCAGTATATTTGCCAACAATGGAAATATGGACGTCGTCACCCAGATTATCTACTCTGTCAGCCATTTCTTCCCATTTTTCTAGGACGTCTGTTTTGCTGCAATCTATTTTCAGAGCTTCACACATACCTTGTTTTTCTAACATCAACGGTACTCGGTAAATGTTTGAAACATCGTGGGCGCTAATCACAGCGTTGGGTGATACATGGCAAAATTCAGCCAATTTGTTTCTAGTTTCATCCTCAAGAGGTGCACTCGCTCTACAGACAAGAACGTCAGGCGAAATTCCTAGGCCTCTGAGTTCCTTTACTGTGTGCTGTGTTGGTTTTGTCTTTTGTTCTCCAACAGGTCCCATCACCGGAACTAATGATACATGCACGAAGAAAATGTTCTCCCTGCCCACTCTAAACTGGAATTGTCTGAGTGCTTCGATAAATGGTGAACTTTCAATATCGCCAACAGTACCACCCAATTCGATAACACAAGCTTCTGGTGGTAAATCACTACCATCGCTAGGAGTTGATGCGACATCTTCTATCCAGTCTTGAACTGCATCTGTAATGTGTGGAATCACTTGGACGGTCTTTCCAAGGTAATCGCCTCTTCTTTCAGCCTCTATAACCTTCGAGTAAATTTTACCAGTTGTGATATTATTGTTCTTGAAGAGATTTAGATCGCAGAATCGTTCGTAGTTTCCGAGGTCAAGATCAGCCTCTCCTCCGTCATCAAGAACGAATACTTCGCCATGTTCGAATGGAGACATTGTTCCAGCATCGCTGTTTAGGTAAGGGTCGATTTTGACAGCAGTCACTCGCAGTCCAGCACTTTTTAGGAGAAGGCCGATGCTAGAAGCCGTAACTCCTTTGCCTAACCCGCTAAGAACCCCGCCCGAGACAACAACGTACTTCATGCCCTTCAACGGGCTTTGAGGCCGTCGCGCCTCCCATTTCAACATTGGGTCGCGTTCAGAAACAAATTATGTACACAAAAATATGATTGTTGATAGGCAAAAGAGGATACTGCTTGCAATTTTTTAATTTTAAATGCCTTCTAAGACATTATTTACAGAATTCAAGATTTTGTTCTCCGACTTCAAAAAATCAATTTTGAAGAGAAGCAATCATAACATCACATAATGAATCAAGATTGTATTCTAATTTGAATCCCCACTCTTGTTCTGCTATGGAACCATCGGTTTCATCAGGCCACGAATCGGCATATTCTTGGCGATGATCTGGAGAAAACTCACATTCGAAATCTGGCATTCTTTCTCGAATTTTATTGTACAGATCTTCAGCAGTAAAGTTGAGGCTGGGCAGATTGTAACCTCCACGAATAGATAAGGCGTCGCTTGGAGCATCCATAAGTTGTAAAGTTGCTTTAATTGCATCATCCATATACATCATAGGTAGTCTTGTTTGTCGATTTACAAAACACGTATACTTCTCTGATGCTACTGCTTTATGGAAAATCTCCACGGCATAGTCAGTTGTGCCGCCTCCAGGCATTACCTTCCATGAGATTAGACCAGGGTAGCGAAGTCCTCTGATATCGACACCGTGGACTGAGTGATAATACTCGGCCATTAACTCCCCTGCCGACTTGGTTACCCCGTAAATCGTCGAAGGATTCTGAGGAGAATTCTGCATAGCCAGCCTACCTACTTCAGAACCAAAAACTGCGATTGAGGAGGGCGCGAAAATTCGAAATTTATACTTGCGAGATAATTCTAAAACGTTCAATAATCCATCCATGTTAATTTTCCAACACAGTTCGGGATTTTTCTCACCAGTTGCTGAAAGGATGGCTGCTAGGTGGTATACTTCAGTGACGTTATGCTCTAGGATTATCTTCTCAATGTTATCACGATTAAGAACATCTAATTTCAAAAATTTGAATTCGAGGTCACCCATATCTTCAGGCTCACGAATATCTGTTGCAATGACATTTTCCGGGCTGAATTTGTTAATCAGAGCATCTAGTAACTCCATTCCAATTTGGCCGAGGGCTCCTGTGACTAAAATTTGGCCACTTTTCTGCCCGCCCATAAGTTAGGGACATTAGAGTCGATACTTGAACATAAAGGTCTTAGTTGCAGATTTCAGCAAACGGGCTTTACTCAGCTCCGAAGCCTTGTAGACGTTGTTCGACTTCTTCTGGGATCTGTGCTTCCATTTGAGCCCATAGAATGTCATCAATTCTTAGAACACTTATCGCTGCTTCAGTCGCTCCTGAAATGGATTGTTTTGTTATCGCCAATGGCTCTAAGACCCCTCTTTTTATCGAACATTCAGCTTCACCTGAACTAAGATTCAAACCATAAGAATCTCCTTCTAGGTTTTGAGCAGATGTCAATTTCAGAATCGAATCAATACCATCAAACCCAGAATTCGAAGCTAGGAAACGAGGTATTGATTCAATGGCGTCAGCCCATGCATCAATAGCCAATTGCTCCCTACCTGGAACAGCTTCTGCGTGTCTACGTAGTCTTCGTGCGATTGCTGTCTGTGTTGCTCCAGCGCCTGGTAGAAGGATTGGATTTTCCAATAACTGACATGCAACTCCAAGACCGTCATCGAAACAACGCTCTAACTCGTTTACAATATCGTTAGTACTTCCTTTTGCAATTAGGGTCGCCCCACCAACTTCAGCATTCAGAATCCAGTGATTTACTCCTCCACTGAGTTCTTCCCTCGTGGATTCGAAACCGCCTAAATCATTTTCAGTCGCTCTTTTTGCGTCGATTACTAAATTGGCATTACAGGACTTTGCAAGGAGGTCTAGATCTTTTTTCTCAACACGCCTGTAAGTTAGTATTCCTTTGTTAGCAAGCATTTGCCTCGCTTCATCATCGACACCTTCCTTACAGACTAGAAGGTCACATCCTATTGATACGATATTGTCGACCTGCTGAATTAGTTCCTTCGATTCTGCTTTTCTGAAAGCGTCAACCATTCCAACCGATGTTATATTGAATTTAGCATCGAGTTTTGGTTGTTTTTTCTCCAGACCACCGTCCAATAGCAGGATTTTTCCTGGACCGCCCCTTTCTTTCATTTCCGGATGAATTCTAGTTTTTGCTATGGCGAGTCCTTTGATTATTCTCGAATCGGACATCTTGCCACCTGTTTGCTTGATAATTTTGACACTTGTAGCATCGGCTCTACCATCTGAAAAGATAATCTCTGCCGCTTCAAGTGACAAACTTGATAGATGCTTTTCCATTTTTTTATCCAGTTTCCCTGATAATGACGTTTCAACCGCCGATAGAATTTGATCTCTTGTTGCCTTTATTGATAGTTCTTCAAGATATGTTAACGCATTCTGTTCAGCTTGCGCATAGCCTCTGGAAATTGTAGCAGGATGAACTCCTTGTCCGACTAGTTGCCAAGCATTTCTCAGCATTTCAGCACAAATCACTACCGTTGAGGTAGTTCCGTCTCTTGCAACTTTATCTTGTGTGGATGATGCACTGATTATCATTTTTGCAACTGGGTGCTCAACTTTGGCTGTTTCGAGAACTGTGACACCGTCGTTGGTAACAAGGGTTCTTCCCTCATCATCTACCAGTAGTTTGTCCAATCCTTTTGGACCTAGAGTGGAGCGAACCGCTCCCGATAGAGCAATCGCAGCTTGGACATTCTTGCGCAATGCTTCGCGACCACTGGTTCTTTCAGTGGACTCAAGAATTGTTTCCTCCGCCATCAAACCTGCGACTACTTTTGTGTCTTGAAACCTCTTGATAGGAGCATTCCGTTGAGTTCATATATGGGGGGCTGCTCCGACTATACAACCGATGGTTAAGTAGTGGGGTGATAAAGTGACCGAAGATTGGGAAGAAAAGATGCTAAAGCAGATGGCTGAGATGTTCAAAAATATGGGTATGTCAGTCGATATTGACCAGTTAAGAAAACTGATGGATCAATTCCGAGGTCAGTTCGATTCTATGGGATTCGACTCTGAAAAAATAGCAAAAGGAGATGTAAATTTCAATTTTGATTTCTCAAACCTAAACAAGTTATTCAAATCGGGGATGCCAATTGAGGAGATGTTATCCAATCTTGGGATGGACGTCAAAGTCGATGCTTCTCCAGCTCAAGTCGATATTGAAGACGTCGAACCTGATAATGAAATAATGAAATTACCTACAGATGATGTCTATCTATCTGGCTGGAACATGTCGGTTACAGTTGATTTTTCCACTAGACCAGACATCGAGGAAATTGAAGTCGCATTGTCAAGCGGCGGGGAATTAATTCACGTATTATCCGATCCTGCGGAACCACCACTAGCGCAAATTGAACTTCCTCACCAATGCGATGATGTCGTTGACTGGTCGCTTAATAACGGCATACTCGACATAACACTCAAACTATCACCTCAGGGCTCAGCATTAGAAACCGAAGCCGAGGAAATCGATGAAGAAATCGAAGATGATTTTAGTCCAACACCATCTGATGTCAGTGTTGATTTTTCAAAAGACGATGATGATGAAGACGATGGAGGCATCCCAATCCTCTGAATTGGGAATTTAAGGAAGTGAAGAAATGGGAAAAGCAACAGTAATAGGAATTGATCTAGGAACTACAAATTCATGTGTAGCAACTATCGAAAATGGAGAACCGATCGTGATAGCAAATGCAGAAGGGGCGCGTACAACTCCTTCAGTGGTAGCATTCACAAAAGATGGCTCAGAAAGATTAGTCGGTATTACCGCAAAGCGCCAAGCTGTGACTAATATCGAGAGGACTATGATTTCTGTAAAGAGACATATGGGTACAGACTGGAAAGTCAATGTTGATGATTCAGACTATACTCCTCAAGAAGTATCTGCATTCATCCTACAAAAATTGAAAGCGGATGCAGAAGCATACTTGGGAACAACCGTGAAACAGGCTGTAATTACATGTCCTGCATACTTCACAGACGCTCAAAGAAAGGCAACAAAAGATGCTGGTAGAATTGCAGGTCTTGAAGTTCTTAGAATAATCAACGAGCCTACAGCAGCAGCATTGGCATATGGTGTCGACAAAGAAGAAGACCAAACCATCCTGGTTTACGACTTAGGTGGAGGGACTTTCGATGTATCTGTTCTGGAAATTTATGATGTAGATGGACAACCACAGATCGAAGTAAAGGCAACTGCTGGAAATAACAAGTTAGGTGGAGATGACTTCGATGAAGTACTAATCGACTACCTAGTCGCAGATTACAAAAAATCTTCTGGCATTGATTTGTCAAAGGATGTACAAGCAATGAGCAGACTCAAAGAGGCTGCAGAAAAGGCAAAGATAGAACTTTCAGGAACTGGGCAGTCCCAAATCAATCTACCTTTCATTACAATGAAGGACGGACAACCAGAGCACCTTGATATCACTGTCACAAAGGCAAAATTCGAAGAATTGATTGCGCCTCTCGTTGAAAAGACAATGAAACCTACTCGCCAAGCAATGAAAGACGCTGGAGTCTCCAAAGGTGAAGTTGACAAGGTTATCCTCGTAGGTGGTTCAACACGTGTACCTGCGGTTCAAGCAGCAATCGAAAAGGAAACCGGAAAGCAACCATTCAAGGGAATCAATCCTGACGAAGCTGTAGCAATGGGTGCTGCACTACAAGCAGGAATCATCGCTGGAGATGAAGGTGTGTCTGACATCCTGCTACTGGATGTAACACCTCTAACCCTGGGCATAGAGACACTAGGTGGCGTTACCACAACAATGATTGAAAGAAATACTACAATCCCTGCAAGGAGATCTGAAGTATTCTCAACAGCAAGTGACAACCAGCCTGCTGTAGAAATTCACGTTCTACAGGGTGAGAGAGAATTTGCAAAGGACAACGTAACTCTTGGACAATTCCACTTGATGGGTATTCCACCAGCACCACGTGGAATGCCACAAATTGAAGTTACATTCGATATCGATGCAAACGGTATAGTCAATGTGTCTGCAAAGGACAAAGGAACTGGCAAGGAACAATCAATAAAGATTGAATCCAATACCTCATTATCGGAAGATGAGATTCAATCAAAGATTGCTGAAGCAGAAGAATTTGCTGAGGCTGATAAGAGATTGAAGGCTCAAGTTGAAATGAGAAACATGGCTGACCAAATTGTATACCAAACAAGAAGGACAATTGAAGAGTCAGGCGAAAAACTCAGTGATGATGACAAAGCGCCAGTTCTATCCAAGGTCGATGAATTAGAATCTCTTCTACAGAACGAAGAAGGAGAGCCTAAGGAACTTGATGATATTGACGAGGCTGCGGTCCAAGCAAAGGTCAAGGAAATCGAAGAAGGCATGCATGCAATCTCCGCTAAGTTGTACGAAGCAGCGGCAGCGGAGATGGCTGAACAAGAAGCTGCAGGAGATGCGCCTTCAAGTGACGACGGCGTCCAAGATGCCGATTTCGAAGTTGTCGACGAAGACTAATCACCAAAGGAATGGTATCGCCGAAAACACTAGCATTATGGCTGGTATGATTATCGCCTCAGTGGTCGAACGTAAGCTCGCTACAACAGATAATTCAGTTCCTCTGGATAATTTTGCATGAGTACCGATATCGGTTTCTCCTCTCACAATTAGATTGGCATTCGATATCTCAGTAGGGCATCCTTCTTCA
>Ga0163109_10004685_pt1 | contig 10360 bp, 14 predicted proteins | sample CRUFie1St13metaG_FD_108704 | JGI IMG/M metagenome (GOLD analysis project Ga0163109, IMG submission 108704) | Marine microbial communities from the Costa Rica Dome - CRUD Field 142mm St13 metaG | ecosystem: Environmental > Aquatic > Marine > Oceanic > Photic zone | place: Costa Rica: the Eastern... | reverse complement strand
TGGGAGGTGGTGGCGGTGCCTTCATTGGAGGTGGCGGTGGTGCCTTCATTGGAGGTGGCGGTGGTGCCTTCTTGGGAGGTGGAGGGGGTTTGTCGGCCACGCTATCATCCGATGGAAGCACGGACTGCCTTTGAAGAAATCGGGCGGAGATGGATTGTGGATCGGCCCAAAGAGAAGGTTGATTTGTGATAGCTGGAGGGGTGTATGATGCAACCTGACGAGGCGTGGGGCTCCAGATGGAGGGCCTGTGCTCATCCCCTCTCTCATCGATACATGGAAACGGCGTGCGCAAAACGGTCCCTCGTTGTCCTCGCGGCAGACATAGGAATTATCGACGATATGGTGGACATGGTAAATCTGGTCGGCCCCCACATCTCGGGTTTGAAGACTCACGTGGACATGACTGATGATTTTACAATGGAGGATTGGGGTAAAGTCATCGATGTGGCCAAAAAGCACGATCTTATGCTGTTTGAGGACAGGAAGTTCGCGGACATAGGTAGAGTCACGGAAACTCAAATGGCGGGAATGTATGACATTCGCTCGTGGGCCGACTTGGTTACATCCCACAGTGTCAGCGGGCCAGACATCGTGGACGGTATTGCATCTGCATGGGACAGCGTCCAGCGGGTGGGGGGTGTCCTCCTACTGGCACAGATGTCAAGCCGTGGGAACCTGCTAGACGGAAGTTACACTGACAGGACCATGGAAATAGGTACTTCCTCGCCACATGTCGTCGGCTACATTGGTAATGGTAGCAATCCAACTGAAATTATGGATCTCAGGGGGAAGGCTGGCGATGGGAAGATGATCTGGACGCCGGGGGTCAACCTATCGGCTGATGAGGGGGTTCTAGGCCAGCGGTACGGGCACCCCTCTGATGCCATTAAAGCTGGTTCTGACGCAGTTATCGTTGGTTCTGGGATTCACGGAGCGACGGATCCCGTTGCCGCAGCAAAGGCATACGCCGATGCCACATGGGCGGCGCTTCTGTCACGATAGGTACTGAGGCCGGACCAAGAGACAACTTATGACCCGGTGCTCGGGTCGGCACTCATGACTGACATGAGATACAGGATGATGGGGAATACCGGGATTCAGGTCTCGGTTCTGAGCTATGGTTTCTGGGCTACGTACGGAGTGAAGGAGGACATGAAGGGCGGAGAAGGCGTTGAGCGTGCGAAGGATATGCTCAGAGTAGCCAGGCAAGGAGGCATAAACTGCTTCGATCACGCCGAGGCATACGGTATCCCAAACGGGGAAGCAGAGAGGATATTCGGATTGGCTCTCTCAGATCTTCAGGAAGAGGACCCGGGTCTCTGGAGGCGAAGTGAGCTGGTAATCACCACCAAGGTATTCTGGGGAGGATCGGGAGTGAATGAGTCTGGCCTCTCGAGAAAGCATGTTCTCGAGGGGCTGTCCTCCAGCTTAGATCGTCTGGGGCTCGACTACGTCGATATGGTCTTCTGTCACCGTCCCGATCCCTTCACCCCCACAGAGACAGTAGTACAAGCAATGACTAGTGCGGTTAGGAGCGGTATGGCTACTTGCTGGGGGACGAGCGAGTGGTCCGCTCAGCAGATAACGGAAGCCTTCTGGATTGCGAGGAGCATGGGGCTCGAGCCTCCTCAGTTCGAGCAGCCACAGTACAACATGCTTCACAGAGAGAGGTTCGAGAACGAGTACTTCCCCATATTCAATGCACCATACAACATCGGTACGACGATCTGGAGCCCGCTCTCTTCCGGCTTGCTGACCGGCAAGTACAACGACGGGGTGCCGGATGGCTCCAGAGCTACAGTGGAGATGTATGGGTGGATGAGGGAGAAACTAGAGCAGGCCAGGGAAGACGGTCACATGGACAGAGTTAGGAAGCTTGCTGACTACGCCGAAGCGGAGTTTGGGTGCACAGTGGCACAGCTAGCACTAGCGTGGTGTTTGAAGAATCAGAACGTGTCTACCATTTTACTGGGTGCGACCAAGGAGGACCAGCTTAAGGAGAATCTTGGGTGCATCTCCGTCGCCCTCTCGATCGAGGACAGTCACATGGAAGCCATAGAGGAGATCCTCGGGAACAAGCCCGATGATTGGATGGGCCCTGGAGGGACCGGGACACGCACATTGCATACCCTCTAGGCGATTGGCTTAGGCCTCAGAGCGACCAATGCGGTGCTGACTAGGAACGCCAGGGCGAGTGGTCCGGTGATGAATATCTCCTCCGTGGCGGTGAACTCCCAAGCGAACGTCGACCAAGCCAGCGCAATAGTTTCCAACACCGAAGCAAGCATGACCACATCGTACAGGGCCTTCTCCCCCTCGGGGTTGCGCGCAGCCAGAAGAGCTCCGACGCCGTTGACCGCGACTAGGGCGGCCCCCAGATTCCTGAGCCACGCAATGTTGTCCGTAGTAGCTCCCTCGAGATCGACATACCACTCCGGGTAAACGAAGAAGACCATGCCCATTGCTATGCTCGACCAGCCACAGACCCTCAATACGAGCCTTGTTTTATCCAAGCTAACATCTCCTTAGGTGAACATTACTCAGGGCTTGATGATGAAGAAAGGGTGTATAGGCCGTGTATGGTCATCAATACAACACCAGAAACCGCTAACAAGTATGTTGACTCCAGACTAAATCCTTCATGTTCCACTGCCCTCCAGAGGTAATCATCGACCCAGAAAACACCGACAAGAAGAACCCCAGCAACCGTGGGGGTCAGGCCTTCGATGTTTATCAGTCCTAAGCTCATAGTAATGAGGCCAATGATCGAGAGAATCATCATTCCCAAGCCCAGATACGCAATATTCTTCTCCATCGAGGAAACCTTCCACATTACGACGATATCAGACTCACTTCCCTCCTCAGGAAGTCCCTCGGGAAATGAACAATCAGGCTCTGCCTCGCAATTGGCAATAAGATCGTCTAGCTCGTCATCATCGAACGAGTAATCGTCTTCGATCTGATCCTCGGACGCCATATCGAGGAGTCCAATATCGAGCATGTTGATCAGTAGGAAGACCGCTAATAGCACGGTTCCCCACAGCTTTTTGGTAAACTTGCCGAACAATGGGCGTTGGCCGAACTCGTCGAACGCAAGTGCTGGCATGTATATCATGGGCGCGAACCATAGGAGGCCGAAGATTAGGAAGAACGGATCCTCCAGAATTGCCAACATTGGAACTATCAGTAGAGCTATCATACGACTGTTCTTGACTTGGAAAAGCAACGCGAGACCACCGATACCAGACATCACTGTGAACGCGTAGTCCGGATCTGTGGATAATGACATTGTATCTAGGTCGTAGACCGAAGACACGCACATGTAGAGAAAGAATGATGCCTGGGCCCAGAGGGCTACATTCGCTGGGTTGGTATCTAGGTTGGGGATGGTGTAACTCGCACTATCACTCATGGTGTCAAGTCTGCATTTCAGTAAATTAATCTTGGCAGGGATAATCCCTATGGAATTAGTTCCATGGCCTGTTCTACGTAATCCGAGAGGTCGACAAGGCCAGCGTAATGGGCGGCTCCAGCACCAATCGCCGCCACAATCAAGATGAGGATGATCCTTCGGAGCCAGCGTCTCTTCTTCTTGGGTGGCTTTTGCACTGCTAACTCCACTGTCTCCTCTGGCATCACGGGAAGGGGCGGCATCACGGGAAAGGGCGGCATCACGGGAAGCGGTGGTGCGACCTCATCCATCTCCGGATACAGCTCGTCGAGATCTGCTAGTCCGGGTGCCCCCGGTATGTCTCCCATCAAGGAAGGCCATGCATCATCGAGGTCTGCAGTGGTTATCGGCGTGGTGAGTACCGCCGTGGCGCCCGCGGAGAATGCGGCATCCTCGGCCAACGCCATCCCTGACCTGGTGGTGACTAAAGCGATCCTAGCATTGAAGTCCGTCTCCCTTATCTCAAGGGCGGCGATATGCCCGTCGAGGCCTGATATGTCCAGTGCCATGAGGACTAGATCTGGCTTCTTTTCGACATACACATCCACGGCTCTGTCTCCATCGTCGCACACGATTGGAACCCATCCCCTCCTCTCGAAATGCCCAGCAAGACTGCTCTCGGTCATGGGGTTGCCTACGACTATCAACACGGTCTGCTTTTCCCCGTCCATGTTGGCCCGACAGAGAGTGGGGATTCATGAACGGACCGGTCATATGATTGGGAAGCGTCAGTTTTAGGTCATGACGAGGACCTTGCCTGGCGATTTTACATGGATATGCAAGTTACTAGGGTTCAATTCGGCTTTGGTAAACAGGCTCCTCCGTCTGAAGATTGTAGGCAGTCAATACCCTCGGTAACATGGACGGCCCTTCGGAGTCAAGGCATTCATGGTAGACGCATGTGTCCAGCCCTATCGCCATAGGACGGCCGTCATCGACCTTGATGTCGGACAGCCATATCTCACCGGCCTTTGAGTCGTCCTTGTGCAGATGCTTGAATGTCACAGTGTGACCGAACAGGATGGTTCGTTTGGGGTCTATTGCATGTCCAGAGTCGAAGAACTGCTTTCTCGCATGCATGTGGATGCTCTCTGACTGGCCGTCCACATCGTGATTCTGGTCATACCCCCCGTGAACGAGTCTCCAGTCGTCCAAGACGATCTCAGTGGGGAGTTGCCTCATCCACTCTACGTCGTCCGAGGCTCGGTCGCATGCGCCATCGTCACTGCCATACCTGGCGATGTACGATGACTCGGTATTCGCTCCCCCGTTGTGATACCAAATCCTCGCCTCCATGCTCAAATCCCTGAAGAAGAGGGCGTCATCGAAGCCCTCTATCATCATCTGCTCGTGATTCCCCCGTATCGAGTGCACGTTGGCGGTCGTCCTCACGTAGTTGACTACATCGGCAGAAGTTGGGCCTCTGTCTATGAGATCGCCCAGCATCACGACAGCATCCTTATCCCCCATGTCGAGCCTCTGGATGAGAGCCTCCAACGTACCGAAGTATCCGTGTACATCCCCTATGACCCATACGTCAGAGCCCTCGTCCAGTGTTCTCTGAAGCTCCTCTTCCACGGCCCTATTCCTCACTGTGGTCTCCCCCATCTGGTTGGATTACCTCTGTCAGCCGTTGATTTCTCCAGTACCTTATCTGGACCTCCAGACCGAGCTGGTTCGCCTCGGTCCGATTGATCTGCCTTCCAGATTGGTGCCCCCACACGATTGTGAAGTCATGGTTCCGGTACCAGTCCCTCAATGCCGCCTCCTTGCTCCTGTAATCCCTCCCATGTGAAGGGACTACTCTGATTAGCTTCAGGTCCCTAAACATTCAAGCCCTCCATTCTCGATTGGTAGTTGTACATGATGCTCCAGACCCTAGTCAAGGCATAGTGATACTCTTGGTTGCTCTCGCAACGCGTCTTGAAGCTGGTGTAGTCCACGTCGGCAATCTGGGCTTCGAGGACCCTCATGGCGTCCGACTTCGGCATGGTAATCCTGAACCTGTAGTCGGCCCAATCGATTACCTCGATATCATGCTCCGGCCACAGGTTCTCCAGTGGGTCCACGACCCTCGACTTGACCTGGAAGTGTCCTGGAAGGGCGTTGTGCTGCACCACTGCGACGAACCCGTGCTTGGTGAAGACCCACATCAGCATTCACCTCCTATCAGAGAAGGCCATTTCTCGTCCTCGAGCTTCGGGGTACAATAGTCCCTCCTGAACTCCCTCGGTTTCTGACCTACTAGTGTCACCTCGGTGGTAACCCCGATGTATTTCCTGGCCTCGTCTATCAGCTCCCAGCCATACTCCCTGAACATCCAAGACCTGAATCCGGAGGAGGGGGGCGTTATCCCCCTCTCCTCCATCAGTGCTCGGCATACCTGGTTTTGGGCCGCGATTAGCGATTTGTCAACCGTCCTCTTGGGCCTGGTTATCGGCCAGTAGCCGAGGTACACTTGCGTGATGTAGTACGTCCCGCTCATTCAGGCCACCTCCACTCCCAACGGCTCGTCGGGCGCTTCGACCTGCTCTGCCTCCGCTGGCTCGACGTACGGCATGAGGACCGTGTACGGGTCCAGCTGCACCTCGACATCTACGCATTCGAACGTGGCCCTCATGAAGGCCACTCCCCTGAGGGAAAACTCGTGGTCAACGACTGATATGATTCGGATGGTGGTGTCGTTCACCTTCTGCATCATTATGCCATCACTGCCAAACCAGTGAACCTGTCCATCAGCCAGTCCTGCCATCCATCCATGGGCCCATCGGCGCCTCTCATGGTCGTTGACCCATGCTAGGTCTTCCTCGCAAAGGGTCGGCATTCTACTGTTTACACAGTCTCTCGTCTCTTTTTCTATCAACATCATTTCCTTCATTATCATTCCTCCGTCATTTCCTTCTTCACATTCATTCTTATTTTCCTGATCTAGTTCTACCACATCTCTTCGCAATTTTTTTCCTAAATTCTAAATCCTCAATAGCTAACACTTCTAGACTTATTTAAAGCGAAGTTATTGCGCCACCTGTAAAGGCAATTTGCGCCACTTACTAATGTGCAATTACGCCACTTACGAACAATGGGTTACACGCCATAATCACCATCTCACTATTCCCTTTTAGAGTCATGATCTACCGCCTCCAAAATCGGCAAAAAAGTTCACTCGTAACGGCCCCCTTTGCCCATGTTATACTATAGTTTTCGGGAGATATAAATGTAACTCGTCGTTGCTTCAAACTCTCATTATTACGATCTTATAATCCTGTATTACTATTCCTTTTTATAGTCAGAAAAACGTATCACTGCTCGGCAGTTTGCTTACTTAATATTCCTTAATATACTAATCGGATTGTCTCTTCTAATTGTCGTATCGTTTGCGCTCATTCATGGAGCAAACGAGTCAAGTCGAAGGAGAGGTTCAATAGGATTGGCCAGTAGACGTTCGGGTCCAGCTGAGAAGCTGACTCGAGCGTAATTTTTCATTGGCGATGTAAGGGTTAATATAACAACTTGAAAATCTACCATTATGGATCCAAACATGGATGAAATAGAGGCAATACCAAAGAAGGCAACAGAGGGATTGAGCGAGGAGACAATAGCTCATTTGAGTGAGAGAAGACAGGAGTTGGAAGCGCATATCATGGATACCTTCAATGGCAAAGAGATGTGGTTTCAGGAGAGGAGGTTGCAATTCAAAGGAGTGCCGAACATCACTACAGATGAGTGGGGGGTCAGCATAAAGTTCGAGAGTAAGAACTTCAGAACGCTGTCTCTGTCTGGGCGCTGGGATATCATAGTCAGTTACAAGAACGGGATAGGTGCACAGTATGCGGGTTGGACCGTGTGCTTGGACTGCCCTTACCCGGAGATGGGAACTAGCTACAATTGAGGGTCGTGAGCTGATCTAGAGTATCGAGTCCAATAGCCACTCTGGATCAAATGGAATTAGATCCTCGTACCCCTGGCCTACTCCTGCCATTACTATCGGCCTTCCAGTGGCATGGGCTATGGACATCGCCGCCCCTCCATTCGCGTCTGTATCCATTTTACAGAGTACCGCTCCGTCGAATCGGAGCATGCTCTGGAAGACCTTTGCTTGCTCAACTGCGTCGTTGCCCGCCAGAGCATCTGCCACGAACAGAACCAGGTGTGGCTTCGTGACCCTGTGTACCTTCCTGAGCTCCTCCATCAGGTTGGTCTTATTCTGCATCCTTCCCGCGGTGTCTATGATTACGACGTCATCGCCCTTGGCCCTTGCTGACTCAACGGCATCCCGAGCTACAGCAGCCGAGTCCCCTCCCCTCTGGCTGGTTATGCACCTGACTCCTATTCTCTCGGCATGGGAGGAGAGCTGGTCTATGGCTCCGGCCCTGAAGGTATCCGCCGCCGCCATGACGACCGAGTATCCGTCCTCCCTCAGCCTGTGGGCTATCTTGGCGGAGGTGGTGGTCTTCCCCGTCCCATTTACGCCTACTATCATAATGACGACGGGTGTGTCCTCGGAGAGTATCGACCTCACTGTCCTGTCGAAGTCCCAGTAGCCTGCCTCGAGGAGCCTGCGGAGGGAGTCTCTGAGGGCCTTCTCGATGACTGTCGCCAGGGGGGTCTTGGTGGTTATTCTTGAGCCGACGATTCTCATCCTTAGCGCATCAATAAGGCCCTCTGTAGCCGCATGCCCCATGTCGACCGACAGCAGGTCATTCTCGAGTTCCTCGAGGATGCCATTCAAGACCTCCCCTCCCCGGATAATCATCCCTCCCCTGTCTACCTCTGTGTCTGTGAGGTCGACTTCGAATGTGCTTGGCTCTGCTGGTACTAGTCTGAATCCAGTCGTAGTCTTCATGGGGTCCTGCTCGGTATCCGTCTTTCTGGATGACGCCCTTTTCGAGGCGGCCTCTCTCATGGCGAGTTTCTTTGCCTTTTTCCCTGTCGTCTTTGCGAATGGATCCTCTATCTGTGGCTCGTCGTCCCATTCATCGGACCCTTTCGGCTCACTGGTCCTAACGGGGTGGTTCGCCTTCGGCTCCCCCTCCTCCTTCTTTGTCAGCTCGATCTTCTCCGATATCGCCCTCTCGGCCTCCTCGCTCGACTCCTCGGCGAGTAGCCCCTCATCCTGAGGGGTCTCCTTGACCTTCCTCCTGAATCTATCGAACAGGCCCATTCTACCACCTAATCATCGAGCGTTAGCTCGGTCCCCCTCCTTCTTCTGGCCTTCCTCTTGGGGGCCTCGTCTTTGGTCTCAGTGGGGGTTTGTGGCTGCTGGTCTTCAGTTCCCTCTAGCTTCGCCATCTTCACATTGAAGTCATTGGCGAGCTCTATGGTGCTGGCCTCCAGTTGGTCGAACTCGGACTTCATCCTCTCGGTTAGGTCCGAGAGCTCCTTGCTCCTGGTTGAGAGTATCTCGCTCGCCTCCGCCCTCGTCTTCTCCGCCTGAATCCCGCTCCCTATATCTACTACAGCTCCGTAGTCAGGGGGGATGTCAGTGATTATCTGAACCCCAGCGCCCAGTGGCACCATTGCCCCTTTGGAGCCTTCATCCGGAATGCTTTCCAAGGCCTTCAGTGCGTTCAACTGCTCCATTCTGACGGAGTCGAGCCTCCTCAGCTGGGCCTCCAAAGCTTCCATCCTCTCCCTGTTGGCCTCAACCAGCCTAGCGATCCTCTGAAGCTCCTCCTTGGGGTCTGCCACAGGCTGGCGAGCCTGTGGTCACCAATGAATCCGTCGTCTTGCTAGATTTCAAGCTGGGGTTATTCTCCGTCCCAGATTCCCTCTGCGATCATGAACTCCATGACTCTCTCAGACACATTCGCCTTGTTGCCTCCTCTGACGCCTGTTGCGGATACGGCGAATATCTCAGGGGGTATGTCGTCAGCCTCACGGACCTCGTACCCGACCTTCCGTCCGTATGATATCGCCTCGATATCTGGCATTATCCATGCCTCGACATCCTCATCTGCGTACCTGTGCTCGATCATCCTCTTCCTTACATCCGTTGAGAATGGGTCGGAGTCAGATACTGGCGTGTCCCTTATCCCAACGACTACCCTCTTGCCCTGGTCTAGCTCCCGCTGAATCAGCCACTCGTGGCCCACGTGAAGTGGTTGCCACCTACCGGGCAACAACACCGCCTTCGGCTTCTCGAACAGATGAGCAAGCTGGTCGACCATGTCATCCACAGTTGATCCCTGCGCGCCGCTCGAGTCAAGAGTGAGGTGTGCGCACTTAGGCTCGTCGAAGGGATCTGAGATGCCCGTGAAATTGGCTATCTCGCCTGTTCTCGCCTTTGCATAGAGTCCTTTCACATCTCTGTCCTCGCATACCTCGAGAGAGGTGGAGACGTGGACCATTATGGCATTATCAGGCAGGATTTCTAGGATTTTTTCTCTCACATCCTCATAGGGAGTGATGAATGAGCAGAGGACGTCAGTGTGCTTGGAGATCATCTTGGCCATCTTCGCTATACCGAGCAGGTGCCTCTCCCGGCCTTCCCTTGAGAAGTCCCTATTGGCGAAGAAGTCCCTGATGGTATCCCCATCCAGAACCTCGCACCCGAACCTATCGGCCGCTGCCATTGCTATGGTTGTCTTGCCGGCTCCCGAGAGCCCTGTGAACCACACTATCCTGTTGCCCATTATGTCCCCTTCCGGATATCCCCGGAGATAGGGTCTATATTTCATTGCGACGGGCGAGTCTTGAGGGTTAGGACCACCACTCTCCGCCCGCATTGTCGGGTGAATTTATGGCACTCTTGATGAAACTGAAGATGCGAGGAACGTCTTCGTCCACGTCGAAGGTCTCCTCCATCAACAGATTATCCCCGTCATGGAGCCTCAATTCCACCCACTCACCGCCATTCTCACGTGGGATGTGCCTGACTCCCAACATCTTGCCATTCTCCCCCTCATCGGT
>Ga0163109_10004684_pt1 | contig 10360 bp, 11 predicted proteins | sample CRUFie1St13metaG_FD_108704 | JGI IMG/M metagenome (GOLD analysis project Ga0163109, IMG submission 108704) | Marine microbial communities from the Costa Rica Dome - CRUD Field 142mm St13 metaG | ecosystem: Environmental > Aquatic > Marine > Oceanic > Photic zone | place: Costa Rica: the Eastern... | reverse complement strand
TTTGAAACTTTAATGGTCTCTTCAACTGACCATCCTTGGTTCACATCGATCATAATTCCAATGTCACTTCCCAATACTTGGCGCATATCTCTTACATTACAAATATCTTCTTCATTACTGAAGGTGTGAGCCACCTGCATTTTAATTGATTTGAAACCATCTGAAACAAATTTTTGAGCTTTCTCAATCATACCGTCATGACCTAAACCTCTGTAACAACCAGATCCATAAACAGGAAATTCTCTATCTTGCCCTTCCCAAAGCATCCATAATGGCAAATTATTTGTTCTTCCAAAACAATCCCAAAGAGCTATGTCAATTGCCGACATCGCCATGACTGTTATTCCCATTCTCCCTTGAATAAAGGTAGACTTCCACATTTTAGACCATAAATATGGTATATCATCTATAGTTTCTCCTATTATTAAGGGACTTAACATCTCATTAATACACATCTCTATGGTTTTAAGACCACCTGCCAATGGATGGAGATGACCTGTACCAATCACGCCTTCTGCAGTCTCTATTTGAACTATTAATAAATCTATTTTATCAAGTGTTAAGAAACCAGTTTTAGGAGGATCTTGAAATGGTACTGAGGTTATCTTTGTTTTAATAGAAGTTATTTTTAATTGATTATTTTTTTCTAAAATTTTTACCAAATTTTATATCCTCGCATTGAACTTTACATATTTTAAAATTTAATTGAATTAGAGTATATTATATAAATGTAAATTTAAGACTTATTTAATTTTTTATTAGGAGATTTTCTTTGAGCCCAGTGATTAATGGAATAAATGTGCCGCAAAATCTTCTTGGCAACTTAATTGAAACGAATTTAAATGAATCTAATGATATAGACCTTCAAAAGGCTCTAGAAAAAGACGGTTATATTTACATTAAAAATGTTATTAATGAAGAGGAAATTTCTAAAGCAAGAGAAGATATTTTCCAAAAATTAGGTGAAGTAAATGAATTAAAGCATCCATTTAGTGATGGAATTGCTTCTGGCAAGTCTAATAGAGATGTTTTGTTTTCTAGTAGAGGAACGTTTTGGGAAGAAGTTAGTAATATATCATCCCTTAGAAATATCACTAATGGTAAAACCTTAAATAAAATTTTTGATAAAATCTTTGGAATGCCTTCTGTTGGATTTGATTTCATTTTTCTAAGAGCTGTAGGTGGGGGTAAATTTACCCATATGCATTGTGATGCAGGTTTTTTTACTAGAAAAACTCAAAAAGTTTTAACTTGCTGGCTAGTTTTTACCGACGTTCCCCTTGATAAAGGACCATTATTTGTAATTGAGGGTTCCCATAAATATGATGATATTTATAAAAAATATTATGGCTTTGACGTTGATAAAGATAAAAACCTTAAAGCCTCTATAGACAGTCACCCTGTTGATTTTGCTAAGGAAAGAAAAAGTAAAATCCTTACTGCTCATTTTAATCCTGGTGATATTCTAATTTTTGGTATGTACACTGTTCATGGCACTTTTGAAAACCATTCAAAAGATAACAAAATACGATTAACATGTGACATCCGTTTTCAGCCACAAAAAGAACCTAAAGACCCAAGATACTTTGGTGTCAATCCAGGTGGTACTACGGGAGCAGGTTATGGAGAGTTAAACAGTGCCAGACCGTTGAATGAAGATTGGCATATAAGATAAAAATACAGACTATATGTCACAACAATGAATTGATTATTGAATATTATAAAGATGTCTGATTAATGTCTAAAGTTAAAATTCATGAGAGTTGGAAGATTTTTCTTGAAGATGAGTTTTCTAAAAAATACATGGAAGACCTTAGGGCTTTTTTGAAACAAGAGATTGAAACAGGAAGAAAAATTTTTCCTCCAATGAAAAAAGTTTTCAATGCTTTTAACTTAACACCTCTTACAAATGTTAAAGTGGTTTTAGTTGGACAAGACCCTTACCATGGAGAAGGTCAAGCTAATGGGCTTAGCTTTTCAGTTGAGAAAAATGTAAAAATACCTCCATCACTTCAAAATATTTTTAAGGAATTATTTACAGATTTAAGATTAACCTCTCCTCAAAATGGAAATCTTGAAAATTGGGCTAAGCAAGGTGTTTTACTATTAAATAGTTGCCTGACAGTTCAAAAAGCATCCCCTGGATCACATCAAGGTAGAGGTTGGGAAAAGTTTACAGATAAAGTTTTAAAAATTGTTAATGATAATAAAAAAAATATTGTATTTATTTTATGGGGTAGAAAAGCCCAGGAAAAGGGGCACTTTTTAGATAATGATCGTCATTTAATAATAAAGTCTCCTCACCCTTCTCCTTTTTCAGTACATACTGGCTTTTTTGGTTCAAAACCTTTTTCTAGATCAAATAATTATCTCTTAGAGAAAAACATTGAACCTATAGATTGGCAATTATAAATAATGCACAAAACTTTACTTTTGAAATATGAGTTCTGAAAATAATTCTAGAGGTATCATTTTGGTCATAGTGGCTATGGCGTTGTTTTCTATCCAAGATGCTCTAATTAAATTTGTTTTTGAACAGACTGCACTTTACGAGATTTATTTTGGTAGAATATTTATAGCATCTGTAATTTTAGGATTTTTTATTTTAGTTACCAAACAAAAAATTAAAATTAAAACAGAATACCCTTTTTTAACTTTAATAAGAGTATTACTTCATTTTTTTGCTTTTAGTTTTTTCTTCATATCACTTACCTTTATGAGCCTAGCAATGGCTAATGCATTGTTTTTTTCAAGCCCATTTTTCATTTCTATTTTTGCAAGATTTTTTTTGAAAGAAAAAATTGGCTTAAGAAGATGGAGCGCTATTTTTATTGGTTTTCTAGGAATATATATTATTCTTGATCCTGACTTTAGTAATTTTGAATATAAGAATTTATTACCAGTTTTATGCGCTTTGTTATATGCCTTATCAATGACAATTACCAAAATAACATCTGATAAAGATCATTTTTATACTCAATTATTTTATTTTTGTACTATTGCACTAGGTTTATGTTCGATTATTTTCTTAGTATTTGGTTCAGGAAGATTTGATAATTTCGAAGATCCTACTATGCAATTTATTTTTAGAGAATGGTTTACAAACATTCATTACACTTGGAAATATATCTTTGTGATGGGTGTTTTAGCATCTATTTCATTTGTATGCATTTTCATTGCATATAGTTCTTATTCACCATCAGTTGTGTCTTTGTTTGAATATTCGCTAATCATTTGGTCAGTCATAATTGGGTTTATATATTTCAATGATACTCCAGACTTTCGAACTTTTTTAGGTATTATTTTAATTATTGGAGCAGGTACTTATATCTATTTCAGGGAAAAATTAAAAAAACAAAATCTAACTTTGAATTTACCTAAAAGAAGATAATAATTAATCTAAATATAAGATTTATTTAGTTAATGCAGGGAGGTATGAGTTTGAACATAGATCATCCAGGGGTCACTTCACTTTATAACTTTATAAATGCCTTCAATACTGTGGAAAAAGAAAAAATTATAAGTAAACTTCATTTCCCACATTTTGTTCACTCAGACGGTAATGAGCCAGTTGTTTATGAGGATGGTGAGATATTTTGGAAATCTATAGAATTACAATTCAATAGGATGATTAATGAAGAAAATTGGCATCACTCGACACTAGATAAGTGTGAGATTATTAGTTTAGCTAATAGTTCTGTACAGTGCGTTGTTGAATTTAATAGAAGAGACAAAAATAAAAAAAGCTACGGCAAGGCTAAAGGTATTTGGATTGCAACATTCAAAAATAACATATGGGCATTACAGATGCGTTCAATGATCCCTGTTTCTGGAACAATAAGCTCTTTAGCAGGGACAAAAATGGATTAATTAAAATAAGTTTAAATTCTTTAAATCAAACTTAAACAATTTCATGAGTATTTAATTAATTATGAATGTTAAATATTTTAATCAAACTCTGACCAAATAAAAACTACTTCCAATTTGGACCATAAAACCAGGCCACGAGGGAACGTCTTGTCCCTGAAGTGACTTTAGTAACTCTATGACGTAAATATGAAGGAAAAATTATTATGGTACCTATACCTTTAAAATCCATAGAACTCTTAATTTCTTCAAACTCAAAATCACCACCTTCATAATCTAATTTATCACTTAATTGAATTGAGATAGATAATTTTCTATCTAATCCCTCTTGACCATTCCAGTTAACATCATGATGCCAATCATATTTTCCACCCTCATCAGATCTATATTCAGTAAATTGAATCTCCGATTTATTTATTACATCAAAATGAAATGTTTTCTTATTTGCTTCTAGAATATACTCCCACAATAATTCTTGAACCCAACTCTCATTAATCCAATAAATTTTACTACTTCTTTTCTTCTGTATTAATTTACTTGAGGAAAAAACAGGAGCATTTAATAAGGAATTATTATCTACGAGATTTAAAATTTCATTTATTTGCTCTTTGCTTAAAGCTGATTGCCAAATATGAAACTGCTGTCGCATTTTTTAAAATGCCTTAATGTTTTGTTATAATGAATAATTTATAGCACTCGAAACTATTCAACATAACCTTTTGGAAGTTTTTTTGGTTTAGGTTTTAAAAGTGTCTTTAAATGAGCAATTTCTTCATCAGCCTTTTTAAGTTCTTCTTGTTCTTGTTCCCTAAGTTCATTATTCATGTTTTTTTGTGATCTTAATAATCTCAACTCATACATTCTATCAACTTCTTCATCAGAAAGATTATCTTCACCTCGTTCTTCAAGCAATTCTAACTCAGTTTTTTTAACTTGGTTTTCACTAGTATCATTTTCTACTTCCTGAACATTTTCTTCAACATCATTTTCAGTTGGAACTTCATCTGTTTTAATATCTTCTGATAAAGCGACTTCATTCTTGTCTGAAGCAGCAACCTCTTCTGTTGTAACTTCTTCAACTATATCTGAAGTTTGGGTTTCTTCTACTGAAGCTACTTCGTTACCATCTGAAGCAGCCGCCTCTTCTGTTGTAGCTTCTTCATTTATAACTGCAGCTTGAGTTTCTTCTGCTGAAACCACTTCATTATTATCTGAAGCAGCTACCTCTTCTGTTGTAGCTTCTTCAACTATATCTGCAGCTTGAGTTTCTTCTTTTAAAACTGTTTCATCTCCCTCTTGCTTACTAATAGAATCAAGAGACGATATAGGATCATTATTTACATATAATTTTTCCTGAGGACTGACTGCTTCTTGCTGTTCAGTATTTGTTTCTGTATTCTGATTATCTATATTAGTTTCAGTACGTTCAGGTTTTTTTATCGGTTCCTTAACGAATGGATTTACATATTTTTCACGAGCTATTTGAATATCATTCTTAAGATTTTTTATACGTGTATCCCAATCTTGCATTTACTTGCCCTGATAATAGAGATTTAATAACTATGATTTATTATAACAATCCTAGATTACCTTCAAAAAATATACCAAGTTTAAAATTATAATTAAATTAGTTAATATAGAGCAATTATTCCGAAATAACTTAATTAAAAGAATTTGTTTCTAAACCTTAAAATTTAAATAGATATTTTTAATTTTTAGGCGGATATAAATCCGATATCCACCTAAAATTATTTAGAAAAAGTTAAGTTAAGAATTTTTAAGCCTCTCATTTTGAGGAAACATGTATTTACTAGCCTCTTCATCAATTTCAACTTTGAAATTATGGTTATTAGCAAGGTTTATATTAATTGCCTTTTGGCTAGCTGGTCTGTTATTAATCTCTGTCATAAGCCTATTTAAATTTACTCTTTTTTCAAGTTCACCTTCTCCAATTACTTTTGGTAACATTCGGGCCCATCCCCATACGCACATATCGACAATTGTGTATGTATCTCCCAACATATATTTGTTATTTGCCAACCTATCATCCAGTATGTCGTAATGTCTCTCTGCCTCAAAAACATATCTATTTATGGCATATTTTAATTTTTCAGGTGCCATATGTTGAAAGTGGACAGATTGCCCTGAATAAGGACCAATACCTGTCGCAACGAACATTAACCAAGACAAGAGATCTGCTCTAGACTTAGGATCATTATTTGTTATAAATTTCCCAGTTTTTTCAGCTAAATATAATAATATGGCGTTGCTATCAAAAATGACATTGCCTTCATCTACAATTGAAGGAGCCTTTGCATTTGGATTTATTGCTTTATATGCAGGGGTATGTTGTTCTCCTTTTCTTGTATCAACCGGTATAGCCTCGTATTCCAATCCCATTTCTTCTAAACATAAAGCAACTTTCATAGGGTTAGGACCGGTATTATAATAAAATTTCAACATTAAATTCTCCAAAAATTTCTGTAATTAATTCTTGTTTAACCAATTAATAAAGTTAATCAATATTATTATTTATAAAGTCTGAATATACCTCCATTAAATTCATCATTAGCAATTAAAATTGAACCATCAGACATCTCTTCAATATCTCGAATTCTTCCAATCTTATTAGCTAAAAAGACTTTTTCATCAACTACGGTGTTATTTTTGAAGGACAAAAGATGAAGTTGTCTAAACTTTAAAGATCCAATGATCATTTTATTTTTAAATTCTGGAAACATATTTCCTCTATAGATAATCATGCCAGATGGAGCTATAGAAGGAACCCATACTTTTATGGGATCTTGATACCCAATTTTAGTAGTTCCTATTCCTATATCTCTTCCGCTACCATATTCTTTTCCAAACGTTATTTTAGGCCAACCATAATTTTTTCCTTTTAGGATGATATTTAGTTCATCACCTCCCTGAGGACCATGTTCATGAAGCCATAACTCCGTTTTATTATTATTGAAAGTTAGTCCTTGAGGATTTCTATGACCTATTGAAAATATTTCAGGAAGCGAATTCTTAAATGCTTTATTATTATAATAATTACCATTTTTTTGAATTTTTATAACAGTCCCAGAATGATTTTTTAAATTTTGAGAGTCATTTCTTTCTCCTCTATCTCCAATAGTAGCGTAAATATATTCATTATTGAGAGCTAATCTACAGCCAAAGTGCCTCGAACTATTCAATGATTTGTTAGATACAAATAACTGTTTTTTATTTAATAATTTATTATTTCTAAATTGATAGCTGTTAATTGCCGTTGCAGATTTTGAATTTTTAGTTTTTTTACTGAAGCACAAATAAATAATTTTTTTATTATTAACTTCTTCGACTTCAACATCTAATAAACCACCTTGACCATAGTTGAACACCTCTGGAACACCAGGTATCTCAAATATTTTTTTATTAAAAACATTTAGCCTATATAATTTTCCTGAACGTTGAGTAAATAGTATCTCTTTGTCATTTATAACACTAATTCCCCATAAATTTGATAAATTAGGACTAATTTTTTCTAATATGGTTTTGGAATAAGAAAGATTTGGTATTAAGATCAAAGTAATAAAAAAATAAAAAAATTTCATGAAAAACCTAACTCTTTAATATAATTAGCTGTTTATACTATTTATGTTATTAATATTAAATATAAACGTTTTGGTGATTAGATGCGATTATTAGTTGCTGATATTGGTGGTACAAATGCTAGGTTTGCCTATAAAGAAAAAGACGACAGCGAACTTAAGAGCTTTGCTTATTTAAAATGTAATGATTTTGAAAACATTTTTGATGCCATCGAGTATTATCAACAAACAAATAATTTAGATATAGAAAATATGTCAATTGCATTGGCATCACATACAACAAAAGATGCGATTAAGTTTACTAATAATCACTGGCAATTCAAGCAATCCGAAATTTATAAATACTTTAATCTTAATAAGTTAATTTTTATTAATGATTTTGTTGCTCAATGCTTAAGTCTAGATGCTTTTTATAAAGATATATCTGAGAATAAAGTATTGAACGAAGATTTATTAGGTAAATATGATTTAAGGTCTATTAGAAATGGGACACCTACAAAAAATTCTCCGCTTCTAGTTACTGGGCCCGGTACTGGCTTAGGAGTATGTACTTTATTAAATGTTAATAATTATCCAATAGCCATAGAGGGAGAAGGAGGTCATTCCACTTTCGCACCAAACTCCGATCTTGAAATAGAATTACTACAATATTTAAGAAAAAAATATGATCATGTTTCTAATGAAAGAATTGTAAGTGGTTCAGGTATTGAAGAAATATACGAATTTATTTGTTCTAAGAACAACCAACCTTTTGAGGATTTAAAAGCGCCTAATATTGGCGAAAATGCCTTAAAGGGTGACACAAAGGCAATCGAGACTATTAAATTATTCTTTAGTATTTTTGGAACTATTATCTCCAGTGTTATTTTAATTAATGGAACTCAATGCGGTGTTGTTATTGCAGGTGGTATTACACCTAAATTACAATCAATTTTAAGTGAGAGTAATTTTAATAAAAATTTTTTAAATAAAGGAAGACGACATGAGTATGTAAAAAACATACCTGTATGGCTTACTGAAAATAATAATAATGGCTTGATAGGTGCATCAAAAGCTATAAATAACCCTCATTACAGCTCCAAAATTATAACAAATAATTAAATTTTTCTTTTAAAAAAAAATATCAATAGTTTACGATATTTTCAGGGAGGTAGTATTGTTAACAAAAGAATTAATATCGTTTTTAAAAAAATTTGATACTCCAACAATTTCTAATGCTCTTGATATTTTTAGAGGATCAAGATCTGCTGATGGTTACACAAAATACCCCTTTATATCAGCTAACACTTCGTTAAAACCAATTGTTGGAATAGCAAGAACAGCCAAAATAAGGGCCTCTAATCCTCCTATTTTATCACCAGAGGAAACTACATCTATTCGATTGAAATATTATGAATATATCAGTAGAAGCTTTTCAGATTTTCCTGATGCCTCTCCAGTTTGTGTAATAGAAGATCTTGATTGGCCAAATCCGACAGGATCATTTTGGGGTGAAGTGAATGTTGCATTACATAAGGGTTTAGGGCTAGAGGGTACAATTACAAGTGGGCTATTAAGAGATTTAGATGCAATAGATAAAAGTTATCAGGTTTTAGCCAATGGCATTGGACCAAGTCATGCGTACGTTCATGTTGTTGAATTCAATACATCTGTTAACGTCCATGGTCTTATTATAAGAGATGGTGATATAATTCATGCAGATCAACATGGGGCGGTTATTATACCAAACCCAGCACTTTCAATTATCAAAAGAGCTATAAACCATATGAATAAAAAAGAAAAATATCTTATCGAAGCTGCAAAACAAGACAACTTTAATATCGAAAAACTCAAAGAGGCATGGACAAAAGCTTCAAACGAAAAATGGGAGAAATAGAAGTGTTCGAAATAGATAGAAAAGCTAGAAGACTTACACAAGAAGAAAAAGAACAATATATTAATGAAGGGTACGTAACTGGCCTTCCAGTATTTTCAGAAAATGCAGTTAAGGACTTACATAATTGGTATGATGAACTCAGTTCAAAATTACCACCTAACATTGATATCAATAAGACCAACATGTGGCACAAAGCTAGTAAAAAATTTCATGATCTGTGTAGAACACCAGCCATTTTAGATTATGTTGAAGATTTGTTAGGTCCTAATTTTGTACAGTGGGGAGGTCAGTTTTTTAGTAAAGAGCCAAAAGATGGGTCAGTTGTACCTTGGCACCAGGATGCTCAATATTGGCCATTAAATCCATCCAATGCAGTTACAGTTTGGTTAGCTGTTTTTGACACTGATGAAGAAAATGGTGCCATGAAAGTGGTTTCAGGAAGTCATAAAATGGGTCGATTTGTTCACAAAAAAAATACTGCTAAAAATCTAGTTCTTGATCAAGAAGTATCTTTTGATCAATTAGATGAAACAAAAATCATTTCACTTAATTTAAAAGCTGGACAAATATCACTTCATAATGATGCACTTTTACATGGATCAGAAGCAAATAACTCAAATAGAAGAAGATGTGGAGTTACTATGAGGTTTTCACCAACTAATGTTAAAGGTGACTTAAAGATTTGGCCATTTTTTGAAACACAACTTGCAAGAGGTGTTGATGAATTTAAATTAAATCCAATAGCTCAAATTCCAAGAGGTGAAGCAACTCCTCAAAAAATGTTTTCATTTTCACATGAGTTTGAAAACGAGTGGTAATTCTAAACACACTCTAACATTTCAATATCTTGTCCACTTTTAAGTCTTTTTAAACCAATCGACTTAACTTTAATTTCATTCCTTGCTGTCATCCAAGCATCACTGGAAATCAGAATTTGATTAGATTCAGACATATCACATATATTAAATGCAATATTGACTGTTTTACCTAAAATATCAAATTGGACTGTTTTAGTTCCAAC
>Ga0163109_10004683_pt1 | contig 10361 bp, 3 predicted proteins | sample CRUFie1St13metaG_FD_108704 | JGI IMG/M metagenome (GOLD analysis project Ga0163109, IMG submission 108704) | Marine microbial communities from the Costa Rica Dome - CRUD Field 142mm St13 metaG | ecosystem: Environmental > Aquatic > Marine > Oceanic > Photic zone | place: Costa Rica: the Eastern... | reverse complement strand
TGTCCAAGTGCCAGATGATGTAAATTCTTGATAATTAGATACTCCGACTGTAGGTTCTCCTTTTTGTCCCTTTACACTAACACCATCTACACCATCTGTACCATTTGTGCCTGGTGGACCTTGATCACCTTTCTGTCCAGAGGAACCAGTAGTCACCCATTGTGATGTATTGCCATCATTATAGTAAACGAGTAAATCACCATCGTCACTATCCCACCATAAATCACCAACACTTGGACTGCTTGGAGCACCTGTTGATATAGTAACATTTGCATTACTAGAAGATCCCGTATCAGTGTTTGTAATTGTCAATCTAGATGAACTAGTTCTAGTTACAGATATACCAGTGCCAGCAAAAATTTCTACATCATCATTTGTATTACCAGAGGATGTAGGACCTTCTAATCTTATCTTAGTAGTTCCTGATGGAACTAACAAATCATATTTCGTATCAACACTTCCCCCAACATCGGTGGCATTTACCCAATTAACTTGTGAACCAGTCGAAACAAGAACTTGTCCATTAGATCCCTTTTGACCATCTTTATCTTCAAGACCTGCATTTAAACGAACATCTCTTGCCATGTAGAGTTCTGTTCGATTTAATTTCATCCATTGAGTAAATGTACCACCTATATCTGTATTATCATAGTCACCTAATTCGATATATTCTGAACCATTATCATCAGATGTAGAAATTCTTAGATAACCAGCATTACTACCACCTAACCACTCTATATTTGCATCATCGTTGGCAGCGTTGCCAGGACCAAATCGGATACGATTTAGATCTAATTGAGTAACATCAAGACTCGCACTAGATGAAATTGTTAATTCACTACCACTTGTTCTAGTAACTGAAATATTAGTGCCACCAGTAATTGTAATGTCATCATTACCAGAACTATCTGATGGATCTAATCTTATTGCTGTTGAACCACTTGGAACTAATAAATCATAAGTTGTATTATTATCTGATGATTGATCATCAACAACTAAATCAATTGTTCCATCTGAATCTTGATAAGTAGCAGAGATTCTAGTTTCAGTATTACCACTAAACATCGCTCCAACAATATCTTGAACTTGCTCAGTTGTTAATTGTGTATTATTATCTGTTCCTGATATTGTTAATTCATTATTACCAGACCTAGTAACTGATACAGATCCACTTCCAAGAATCGTAACTTCATCATTTGTGCTATCACTTCCCGCTAATACTATCTTAGTTGTTGAACTTGGTACTGATAAGTCATAAGTTGTATTAGTGTCTGTACCAACACTACTTGAATTTACCCAATTTAATTCCGTTCCAGTTGATGTAAGAACTTGTCCAGAAGTTCCAAGATCTCCATCCTTATCTTGTAATCCACCATAAATTTTTACACCGTCTGTCGTAGTATCTAATCTAGCAGTATTATTATAATAAACAGTTGACCCAGTTTCAGTTCCCTTAAAATAGTATGATGTATGACTCTGATTCATCAACTCTACTTCTTTAGCAGAGATGGTTATGTCAGAATTATTCGCTGCTGAAATATAGTTGTTAGAATTAGCACTTAAATGATATATATTTAAATCTCCACTACCTGCTGTATTTCCAAATTCTAATTCCTTATTGTCAGGTATGAATATTCCCTCTCTTGCAGTTATTAATCCAACTGCGTCAACGTTTGTTACGTCCTCATATGTTAAAACTCCAGCGACATCTAAATTACCACTCACCACTAAATTATCGTCGATTATAGTGATCCCACCTTGTGAATCAATTGTTAAATTACCAGAGGAAGTATCAATCTCATTGTTATTTGTGATACCAATTTGAATGTTATCAATACTTGCTCCACCGTTAGCATCTACAAGACCAGTAAAAGTGGTTACACCAGCAACACTAACATTATCTAAGTTTGTATGACCATCAACATCAATATCACCAAAAACATTAAAGTTATTGTTAACTGTTGCAATACCAGTAATATTAGTATTTCCAGTTACATTTAATGTTGCTATAACATTATCAGAGTCAAAAGTTAATTTAGATTCTGCGTTTAATTCACCAGCAGTGTCTGTTCCAGTAATTATCCTGTCATCTGCATTGCTGTTTATGACATTCATTTGCCCCTTATCACCTGCTGTTCCCTTATCACCTGTCGCACCTTTTTGTCCTGTATCTCCTTTTTGTCCTGTATCTCCTTTATCTCCTGTATTACCTTTAACTGTGGATGGATCACCCTTATCTCCTTTATTTCCCTGACTTCCTGTTGTGCCTAATTCTCCTTTTTGACCTTGTATTCCTTTATCTCCTGTCTCACCCTTATCACCAGTGAGTCCACGACCACCAGAGTTTGCCATCACCCATTGTGATGAGTCACCATCATTATAATAAACATATAAATCACCAGTATCACTTTCCCACCATAATTCTCCATTATTTGTTGTTCCAGCACCTATAGGTGGATTATCACCGACTGTAACAGGTATAACAGTTATAGTCGCTGCAACACCTGGATGACCAGATGGACTTTGTACACCAGCTGCAGCTGTGACAGCAGCACCAACAAAGTTTAATTGTGTGATACTACTGGTTCCACTGACCTGACTTCCTTCATCAAATATTGTAATAGAACCTGGTTGTAGTTCTCCACCAACAGGCACCCAAAATCTCTGACCATCAAATCCAGAAACTGCAATTAATTGAAATTGTGCTCCAGCAGGAACACCTGGTGACGTTGCAGGGTCAGCAAGATTTGGTTCAGCTTGATCTAACCCAAGATATTGATACCTGTCTGGGGTAAGTTTATCCTGCGGTCTTCTTTTTTGTCTACCACTGAGATACTTAACCATATTAAGACGTACTATTTTCTAGAACACTTGCAATTAGTTCCATTTCAAGTGGAGCAACAAATCCACCAGAAGTGCTTAATCCAACATTAACTATTAAACCATCACTTCCCCGTGTTGTTATCTCTAATACACCATTTGCAAATTCTGAATTATTAATTGATGCAGGATCTGTTGGTCTAGGATATGCTTTCTCTGAATTTCGATTATCCATTGTACAAGTAAAGATCAAGGAATAATCAACGATTGATATATCGTCAGGGTTTGATAATCCATGTGGTACACTTGTTTGTAAATAAATTCTACCTGGTTGGAGACTTGTTATATTATGCACGTCAGTTGTAATACCAGAACCATTGTAAACTGCATTGATTATATTAAATCTTGTATTAACTTTTTTAATTGCGTTTGTAACTCCTGATACAAATGTGTGAGTATACTGATCTGATGGATCAGATTTACCGACATTTACAGTAAATGTTGCAGTACCTGATACTGCAGTCACGGTCAAAAGTTTTCCACTCGCAGGATCAGTTGGTCTTGGATATGGGTGATTCGTTGCATTATTATCTCTACTACAAGTAAATGTAATTCCATTATCAGCTATTCTACAGAAATCACCAACAGAAAAATTATGTGCTGAAGCAGTTGTAACGACTAACTCTCCAGTAGCTGGATCATAAGTTGTTCCTGCAGCAGCAGTATGTAATGTATATCCACTAGATCCTGTTACAACTTCAACAGCACCTGGTCTTGCCCTCTCAAAATAATGTATCGCTGGATTGTATCCGTGTTTATATCCCTTTGACGTTCCTACAACAGTTGAAAATTCTTTTGAGTTATTTACCACATCCACTGTATAAGATTGCATAGGGTCTGGGAATATGGTTGTAGTTATACCTGTGTTTCCTTCACAAGTAAATGCAATACCCGATAGTGTTATTGGATCCCCCGCACTAAAATTATGAGCTGACTCTGTAAAGACTGTTGCAACTCCTGATGGTTCGTGATAAGTTACATTTGATATTATTCCTACCCCTTGTTGTGTTCCCTCTACATATATTCGATCTATAACTTTTGGTGTTTTTTCTAATACCAATCTACCATCAATTAGTATAACTGCATCATTTGGTGGAATCTCTGCATCTTTAATTACACGAACATCTCTTGTGTTTCCTGTTCCTCTCGACTCTCTCCTCTGTACAAAAGTTACTTTGGGATACGTTACTCCAATACCAACGTTTGATACCTGTGTATACAATAATAATGCAGATGTGCCTGTTGGAACCTCATACAACTTTTGCAGACCTGGTGATACAGGAACTGCGATTGATACAAACTTATTGACTGGTGCTATTGCCATACTATCTCAACGCTAATATAAGTGGTGTAAGTTGTGCTTGGATTGCCCTGTTGAAGTCTCTTCCTCTAATTGTAGAAGTGGTTTGATCAATTGTCAATCCATCACCAATTCTAAAATTACCTTTTTGATCGGTACTAGTAAATGGGACTTGACCTCCATTAATAGCAATTACTTCATTCTCAGGGATGGGTTTTCCACCTTGGAATGGGTTCGATGTATTTATGTCAGTACCAGCACCGATATATTCAAATGAGTGAGAACTAGTTATAATCCGACTCAATCTTACATATTTAATTGGAACTCCACTTGCAATCTCAAATGGAATAAATTCGTTAAACGTCACAGTCGTAATACCTGTAACATCCGCTGTTTCAGTTGCTTCACTAACTGTGAACAATATTGGGTCGGTAATAACCTCAAACGTTGCACTTCCACTGGATATGACTGTAGATAGATTTTGTGTTGGTAAGAAGTTTCTTCCACTATTGATAACGTCCACTGATGTGATTGTGCCAGCAGCACTGACATTTGGTGAGAACTCAGGTAGTATTGATTCAGGACCTTGTGGATCTTCATTTAATGTTATGACAGGAGGAGAGGTAGGTAGATATTCACCATCATTGCCTCCATCAACTACTTTAATTTCTCTTATCAATTGAAGTGGTGCTGTAATCGTTGCGTTAGAGGGAGAATCATCATAATCACTCATATTAAGATGGAAATATACACCTTGTCCATCAAAAGGCACTCTTATTGCATTGTCCGTATCTTTAGTATTAATTGAAACAATCGTATCAACCTGTGCTTCTGTCGCTGTATTAGTTGAACCAGTAAACTCAATATCACCAAATCCATCTGCCCTAAGACCAATATTACCAAATGATGAGTTAGAGTTTGTTAGATCACATTGTCCCCCAGATGCAACAGCGATACCAACGTCACAACCGATTGTGAAAATAGAAACTAATTGTGCATATCCATTATTTGTTATTGAAACACCTACACCTGCTTCATTATATTGAGTATAAGCGTCACAAACCATTGACTTCAAGTCTTGACCTAAATCGTTTGTGCCTGTAAAAGATGCATTAGCATGATCACCATTTATCTTCATTCCTATACTTCCAGTCATAAAGTTAGTGCAGTTTCTTATATAAGGTGATCTCCATCTCCCATCTTTACCTTCATTCGCAGGACCCAAATCTGTAAATCCTGTAACTGCCTGAAAATCTGTTCCAGCGTTTACACTTGCTTGAGTTGGTGGAAACGCAACACCACCACAGTTTGGATGATCAGTTAGAATAGTTGCACCTGCAAAACTGAGATTTTCAACTAAACATCCTCTTCTAACATGAATTACATCTTTGTTTGTATTTTGTGGAACAATCGTGACTAATCTTAAATCCTCACCAGTAATGGCAACATCAGTCCTCAACCCTATGGGATTATTTTCAATATAAACTCCAGATCTTACTTTAATTGTATCTCCCTCTTGAGCAATAGCAGCTGCTGCACCAATCGTAAATTTTGCATCTCCTTCAAGCAATCCACTGTTGGTATCACAACCATTTTTAGTAACATACAATGTTCTTTTTGTCTGAACACCTGATGGTCTCCAAGATACACCAGTTCCGACTGATGACAAACGATAATCAGTTCTACAGACACCAACACCATTTGATTCGTTTATATCAATTAAACTTTGATCTAATTCTAAATTTCCACCTATTTTTACATTTTGACCAACATTCAAATTCTTTACTATACCTACACCACCATCTACAACTAATGCTCCCGTAGTAGTGCTATTTGATTGTCCAGTATCATTTACATCAAGTCTTCCAGCAATAACTCCAGCACCACCCACATTTATATTTCTACCAATACCGAGACCACCATCAATAACAGCAGCACCAGAGGTGATATTTGTGGATTCAGTTCCATCATTTACATCCAATCTACCAGCAATAACTCCAGAACCACCAATATTAATACTTTTCTCAACACCAACTCCACCCTCTACAACTAAAGCACCAGTATCTATATTCGTGCTGTCAGTTGTGCCCAAAATTCTAGTATCATCACCGACAAACAATTTCTTAACAATACCCACACCACCATCAACTTGTAAAGCACCACTTGTTGTATCAGATGAATCTGTAGCGTCATTAATTGTTGTCACTCCATCAACATCTAGTTGACTGTTAAAAGTAACATTTCCATCTACATTTAATTGAGAATTGAAATTAACATTACCAGTTGCGTGAAGTGTTCCACCTATATCTAAAGTGCTTGAAGGACTATTGTTATTAACACCAACATTAGACATCCTGTAGATATTACTTCCATTAAAACCCCAGAAACTCGATGTATAAATTGTTGATAATCCTGTATTAGTCGTTGGATCTTGAGCAGTTGCCTCTATCGTATCAGTGCCTTGACCAAAACTATTTCTTTGTACAAAATTAAGAACAGTAAATGATTGTGCAGCACCAACAGATGGAACAAATACTCCCTCATTCTGTAAAAATACACCCTCAGTTTCAACTGGAGTAAATGACACCCAACGAATACCATTTGCATCTCGATTCATAAAGAAACCATTTTGACCTGGTGAACCTGATGAATCGTAAATATTTCTTGCTACCCTTATACTTCCGTCAAAATCTGCTTTTAATTCACCGTGTACTGCGTTATTAATACCAAAATCACCAGGATTTGCAGTACCTACTCCAATAGTTCCAACACCTGTGACTACAAAAGAATCGTCTCCTCTATTCACTTGGAATTTTTGTGCTGGTTGGGTTGTTCCTATACCTACAGCACAAGGCTCTTCAGTGACTATTAAACAATCACTTACTTGAAATAGACCGTCAGGTTGTGTACTACCAATACCAACACGACCTCCTACTTGACCATCAGAATCACTAGTTGATGATATAGCAACAAATACAGTTCCAGCAGCACCAACATTATGACGATGAAAAACCGTGAGGTAATCCATGTCAACAGCACCAATAAATGTTGATAAACCTGAAACAAAAAGATCATTTTTAACTACTAATCCTTCAAGTTCAACAACCTCATCTGAAAAAACATCAGATGCATTTATATCTGCATATAATTTTCCATAAACATAAACGTCATTAGTAAACTCTGTTACTTGACTAAATTGATTTGCCTCTTCTCCATATTCAGGACTCTCTACTGGTCCATTCTTGAAATTTGGCATTATCCAAATCCTCCAAAGTTACCAAGTGCATTTGACAAACCACTTGTATCAATAGAACTTAATTGATCAGTAACTCCTCCTAATTGTCCTTGAAGTCCCTCTGTAACTCCTCCTAATTGTTCACTCAATGCACCAGTATCAATATTGCCAGCAATATCTTTCATTTTATCTTTAAGGTCGGGTGCTTGTGCTTTTAATTTATCTGCTAATGAATCTAATTTACCACCAGTAAATGCAGAGTCTAATAGACCACCACCTACTTTAGAACCTCTAAAGACTAAACCTCCAAATGTTACATCTCTTGGTGCTAAATTACCATTTAATGCGTTAGTGTTCAGTGTAGGAGTATCTAAAAATATACTATTTTTTCCTGTTATTTTTACATTTTTCTTAGATGATAATTCTAATGAGTCATCAGCATCCACAATTATATTCTTTCCCTTTATCTTAACATCACCATTTCTCATAGCTGTGATAGTCACATCACCATTTTTTCCAATTATATTAACGCATGCTCCACCTGTTTTTGTTACACCACCAGTTATTGTAATACAATCATCATTGATCAAATTATATTGACCATCCTCAGTCATACCAAGATAACTTGATTGTTTATTCTTCTCAGCTATCAATGCATAGATTGTTCCACCACCAAACCCATACTCAGGATTATTAGTGTCAATCCTAAAGTGTGGACCATAAGATTCTTGATCTCTTGCTGCCCAGTTTTGTAAGTCTTGTGATCTTTCTGCCATTTATCGAATCCAGTAATAATATTTATTAGTAACCATAGCCACCTCCACCTGATGGTGGTGAACTTGGTGGACTAGAAGGTGGTGAACTTGGAGGTGAACTTGGAGGTGTGCTTGATGGTGGTTCAGATGATTCAGATGGTGGAGCAGGACTTGTCGGTGTAGTATAATTAGTTTGTTCAGGCACTGCAGCAGTCGGTGCAGTTGGAGATACAACAGTTGTCATACCTGTTGTCGTGTTGGTGCTTGCAGAGACAGCACTAGATGTTCTACTTAATGCAGGTGTATCATATATTATAGCATGAGGTGCTGTTGTGTGGGCTGCTCCAACCATCTTAACACCTGTCTGTGGATGAATATGGAAAGGTCCATAGTATGGTTCGCCATTAATGAATCCAACTATACCATCACGAGGAGTAATACAATCAATGACCTGCTTAACCTCTCCTTGATAAGATGGTCTAGGTGCAATTTGAGGTTTTAAATTAGCACCTACTCCAGTAGAGGAGTCAATTGTTAAAAATGGTATATCCTTAACTGGAACAATATTGTTTAATGAAGGATTAGGTGGTATAACATTTAATATTCTACCACTATCATCTAATACTTGTGTATAAACATTTCCTGCATTATCAGTAATCACATCATTTTGTGTGTATCCCTCACCTGTATCAATAACAGCAACGTGATCTACAACATATTCAGTATTAGAGTCATCAATCGCAGGGTAATTCTCACCAGGAGTTACAACATAAACATCAGTAACTTGTTGATAGGTTGGTGATGTAGGATCATAATCAATGATTGCCCTTGCGTGTGCACCATACCCTTTATCACAATTATCAGTAATCTCAACTAATGGAGGAACTGTATATCCTTCGCCAGGATTTGTTAATTTAATTCCTATTAAACTTCCTGTTTGCTGTGCAAAAGCATCACCTACTAGTGCTCCTATGATTGGTTCAGCAAGACTACCTTGTCCATCACCACCAAACATTTTTACCTGAACACCTTTACAATTAAGTGGAGGTCCTGTGTAACATTCACCTAGTATACTACTAAATCCTGCTGTACTAACGTTTGGATTTAAGAAATCAAACTGCCCTAATAATCCAGCAGCGATACCACCTGGTGCTCCTGCTGCTTCTTGTAATGACTGTGCTGCGTTTGCGATACTCATAATTGCACCACCAGTGATGCCAGGTATATTTTTAGGACCTTTACCAAGAGACCATATATTACCTTCAGCGTTTGTTTCAGTATTTGTTACACAATTAACTGCTTCTTGTAATCCAAGTAATCCTTCTGCTTTCCCTCTTAAATTAGCAATCATATCAAAACCACCAAGTATCTTTCCTACACCCCCTAGTTCAGGACCTAACGCATCACCTATACCTTGAGTAATTTTATTAAATAATGCACCTGTAAATTGTTCTCCAATACAAGGTGTGAAACTAACTACATTATCTAAGAATGATGTAAGCAAAGAAGTAATATCAGGTAACATACTACTACCTATTTGTTCTACCACACACGGAATTTTATTTTGCAATTTCTTAACAGGATTTACCATCGCTGCTTGTGCTGCTGTACCTGCTTTCTTTGCGATTGCAGAATTTTGTGTGGCAGCAAGAGTTTTAGTGTAAACTGACTGATATAATTTTTCATTGCCAAGATTTAATTGAGGAGCTAAATCAGTGAATGATTGTCTCATCAAACTACCAGTCAAACCGTTAGTTATGCCATTTACTTTCTTAGATGTGTCAGATATAATTTGTTTTTTCTTCTTTGCATCTGCTACTTGAGTATCCTTTACAGCATTTGCTAATTCGGTATTAATTTCTTCTGCCTCTGGTGTTCCAGCAAAAGATACTTCAGATCCAATCGCATCTGATGTAGATTTAACAGTTTTACCTGATACCTTTTCTATTTCTTTTCTTGTTTTTTCATCTACATTTCTTGGTGATGTTGCACTACTTTGACTATCACCTCCATTTTCATTTTCAGATATACGTTTATTATCCTTTCCATTAATCTCATCTGTAAAACCTGAAAATGGAACAAATGGTCCTGGTTCTCCTGATACTTGTTCTGAATATTCACTATTACCTATGACTCCAAATATCATTGGTATCTGTGCATCATCACCATCAAGGAAAAATCCAACAACTAC
>Ga0163109_10004681_pt1 | contig 10362 bp, 7 predicted proteins | sample CRUFie1St13metaG_FD_108704 | JGI IMG/M metagenome (GOLD analysis project Ga0163109, IMG submission 108704) | Marine microbial communities from the Costa Rica Dome - CRUD Field 142mm St13 metaG | ecosystem: Environmental > Aquatic > Marine > Oceanic > Photic zone | place: Costa Rica: the Eastern... | reverse complement strand
CTATAACTGCTGTTGCTAACACAGAACTAAGTTTTGCTTCTGATTTATTTCCGGATGGTAATGAAAATTATGCTATTCGTAAGGAAAAGCAATTAAACGCTGTTGCAACATTTACAACTCGTAAAGTTAGAGTTGGAGATATTGTAAAAAACACAACAGCTGGTACACAAACTACTGTAGCTGCTTTAATTAATGAGACATCATTAACATTGACTGCTGATATATTTGACAGCCCAACTTTGTTTAATGATAATTTTACAATAGAGCCGCCTGCTACTGAAGTTTATGATTTCGGTAAGGCATTTACTTCTACTGTTACTGCGGGAGATATTCTTGAGAATACTACTGCAAACACAAGCGAAACTGTAACACAAGTTATTGATGACTTTAGGTTAAAGCTTAGCGGTAGTTTCGGAACTATTGGAAATGCTTACAATGTATTTGACACTACGATTGCTTCAAGCTACTTAATAGATATGGATAGCATAGTTTTTGTAGATAGAGTAAATAATGAGCAGACTAAGATTATTTTAAACACTAATGTTACTCCTACTTTAACAATAGACCATTCAGATCAAGGAACAGGTCGTATTGTGGCTATTGCTATACAAGACGCAATGAAGAGAGGATACGTTGGTGTAAATATGCCAGACCCACCTGGACCATCTACTGCAAGAGTACAGATGCCTTTATTTGAAAGTGCTGTAATAACAGTTGAAAGCGTAGCACTATCATAATAGCATTATTATAATTTTAAAGAGAGGTTACAAAAAAAGTAACCTCTTTTTTTTTGCTATATTTGTAGATATTTAAAATGTATTTTCTATGGCTATGATTAATAACGTAAGGAATACAGTATTAGCAATTATTAATAAAAATAATTACGGGTACTTATCTCCGCAAGATTTCAATCTGTATGCACAACAAGCGCAGATGGATATGTTTGAGGATTATTTTTATCAGTATAATCAATACATAAATAGAGAAAATATAAGACAGTCAGGAACTGGTTATGCAGATATAGTAAAAGGTTTAGAGGAAGTTATTGATTCATTTTCTGAAGAAGTGTTTTTAACAGGGGGTACAGCAAACACTTGGTCTTTGCCATCAGACTATTATTTGGTAAACAAACTTTATTACTACCCTACACTATTAACATCAGGAACAACAACTGCTACTGCTGCAAATGAATTAGTAGATAATACTGCTAATCCACCATTTTCAAATGGAGCTGTTACGCCTCAATATCCAGCATTGCAAAGTATAGTGGTTAATACAGACACGTTAAAACAGGCGTTTGTTCAAAGTGTTGCTAATGCAACAACAATAAATTTAAGCGCAGATATATTTCAAGCTGTAGCTTCTGGAGAAAATTATTCTATATATGATGCTAATAACATAACAGAAGTAGAAAGAGTAACACAGAAAAAAATATTTTTTCTAACAAGCTCAACTTTAGGATCACCTACAACTCAATTTCCCGCATATGTTCTAAGTGGAAATACGGTAAGTGTTTACCCAACATCAATTCAAAACAATGGTGATATAAAGGCGCAATATATAAGATATCCAAAACCACCGCAGTGGACGTTTTTATCTTTAACAAATGGAGAACCAATATTTGACCAAACATCCTCTACTTATCAAGATTTTGAATTACCCTTGTCAGATGAGCCAGGATTAATAGCTAAGATTTGTCAATACGTTGGTATTGAAATAAGAGAAGCAGAAGTATATCAATTCGGTCAAAACGAAGAAGTTCAAGATAACCAAATACAAGTATAACAAATGGCATACATTACAGATTATTTATATTATGAAAACAATGGTAATTCTCCGGTTGATAAAAACTGGGGTTCATATCAGTATGTATCTTTAGAGGATATAGTAAATAATTTTATGTTAATGTATCAGGGTAATAACGAAATACTAAACAACATAGAAAGATATCAAGTTATATTTCATGCTAAAAGAGGAATACAGGAGCTTAATTACGATGCAATGAAAGAAATTAAAATATTGCAGTTAACAGTAGACTCACAAATTAGATTTGTGTTACCGCCTGATTATGTTAATTATGTAAGAATATCTCTGTATGAGGCAGGGGTTTTATACCCTTTAACAGAAAATATACAAACCATGTGGAGCGAAGCCTACTTGCAAGATAACAACGCTAAAATTTTGTTTGATGTTGATGGTAATGTTTTAAAACCTGAAAACTCTCAAGTAGATTTATCAAGACAAGAGGGTGGTATGCAAAAATTATATTTAGGAGGCGGCCCTTTTCATAATCAATTAGGCCACTGTATAGATGGTTGCTGGTACTTTGAAAGACAAATGGGAGACAGATTCGGTCTTAATACTGAAACTGCTAACATTAACCCAACTTTTACAATAAACAAAAGTACAGGCGCTATATATTTCAATTCAACTATGTCAGGTAAATCAGTGGTTTTAGAATATGTATCAGACGGAATGGAAAAAGGGGATGATTCCAAAATAAGCGTAAACAAAATGTTTGAAGAATATTTGTATGCTTATATAAGATTTGCATTGTTAAACAGTAAGTTGGGAGTGCAAGAATATATAGTAACCAGAGCAAGAAAAGACAAGTCGTCTTTATTAAGAAATGCAAAATTAAGATTAAGTAATATTCATCCAGGAAGATTGCTGATGAACATGAGAGGTCAGGATAAATGGATAAAGTAATATGGAAATTAATACTAATTTTATAGCAGGTAAAATGAATAAAAGCGTTGATGAACGCTTATTACCTCCTGGACAATATGTTGACGCACAAAATGTAAGGCTTGGTTCTACCGAAACTACAGAAATAGGGGCGGTAGAAAATTCAAAAGGAAACACTCAGGTATCAACTTTATTATATAATGGTGTGGCATTATCTACCTTTGCCAAATGTATTGGCGCTTACGCTGATGGTATAAACCAAACCATGTATTGGTTTGTTTGTGATCCAGGAAGAGATGTAGATATGATAGTTTCTTTTAACTCATCAACAAACGCAACTAAATACTTAGTAATTTCAGAAACTGTTTTAAATTTTCAAACAGAAAAACTAATAACTGGCGTAAATTTAGTAAGCGACCTTTTATTCTTTACCGATAACTTTAATCCACCACGAGTAGTTAATATAAACAGAGAATACCCATATCCTACACTTGGAGTAGACGGAATTACAGAAGAGGATATATCAGTAATAGTAAAGCCTCCAGGATTTACTGAATATACAAACAATCTTGTTTTACCACCTGTAACTGAATTTTCTTTACCAGCACCTACAATAAATTTAATCAACACTCCTTCGGAAGAAGAAAACTATATTTTAGATAAATTTTTATGTTTTGCTTACCGATACAAATATAAAGATAATCAGTATAGCGCAACTTCTTTGTTTACCACACCAGCTTTTGAGCCAAGTGATTGGACTTTAGATTATGATACTTTAGAAAATACCGGTATGGAAAATAAATTTAACACTGCTGAGGTTACATTTAGCACAGGCGGCTCAAATGTTATCGGTGTAGATTTATTATATAAAGAATCAGGACAAAATACAATTTACATAATTGAAAGGTATGATAAAATTAACGAAGGGTGGGGTGATAATACTGAACGTTCAATAACTTTTAGTAAAAAGAAAATCTACACTTTACTCGGGCAAGACGAGTTATTAAGAACATTTGACAATGTTCCTAAAACTGCTCAAGCACAAACCGTTATGGGTAATAGAGTGTTTTATGGAAATTATACAGACGGTCATAACATGATAGGATTTGATGACTTACCTGTCGTTCCTCTTTTCACTCCTGAAATTGTACAAATTAATGACAGGTTTTTGGAACTACAACAACCTGTTCGTGTAACCACAACACAGCTATGGAGCATACAAGCAGGAACTCCTTTTCAAACAACTCTTGGTAAAGTACAATTTTTTCCAAACATAACTATTGCGGGTAATACTATTTTTAGTGGTTCAGCAACTATACCTACAGGTACAACTTTTACTTGGGAAATATCTTTACGAACAACAGGCACCAATTCAGTTCCAGGCACATTAGTTGGTTTTCCTGCTACTGATGAATATAAATCCTCAAACGGTAATTCTCCTTTAAATATTTCATTTGAATTTAGAACAACCAGAGATTACAATTCTATAAACACAATGTTGTTAAGCGCAGAGTTTTCTGATGCGGTAGGAGTAACAAATTTTCAACCAATATCAAACTCTAACAATGGTAACACATTAACTGATTTATTTAATACTGCTATTATAGCGCCAGGACCTACTAATTCAGGAGTAGTTTCTGGAGCAGGGCCATTTCCTCAGACAACACATTCTTTAACAGGTATTACAAGCTCTACTGCAAATGAAGGGTTTGAGCTTACTGTTAGTGGTGATACTTTTGATTTAAAAGTACCAGCAGTTAAATACCAAGCTACTGACCCTTCTACAAATGTTGTTAGTGAATACTATGAGTATTTTCAGTATATAATACAAAGCATGACTGGTGTTTTGGATAGCTCGCCAAATAGATTAAGCCTACATAGTAACAGGGATTATAGTTTAGGAATAATTTATATGGATGAATACGGTAGGTCTTCTACAGTAATTACAACTGAGGACAACACAGTTCATGTAAATACTCTTGGAGCAGGATTGATAAATAGATTAAGAGTATCTATAGATAGCCCTCCACCAAAATGGGCAACTCGCTATAAGTTTGCAATAAAACCTTCAGCTACAACTTATGAAACAATATATATAACAGTATTTACAGAGGATAAAAATGACCCTACATTATACTGGTTTAGACTGGTAGGTCAAGACCAAAGTATTTTATCAGTAGGTGATAGATTGATAGTAAAGTCTGAAATTATATCAGGGGTAGCAAGTGTTTTTCCAGAGGTAGTCACTTTAACAGTATTGGAGATAGAAGCGAAAGGACGTGGGGAGATAGATGGAACCGTATCAAATCCAGGAGATAGTTTACCAGGATTGTATTTTTCTGCAAAACCAGATGGGTGGAATCCTAACGACCAAACTTTTGTTATAAATCCAGGAACAAGATCGGCTGTTATGAAACAGGTTTTTTGTGGGACAAACCCAAGAGATGACCAGCAGATTGCATATCCTTTATTTTTTGGTTCTCCATCATCTAATGTTGTTATACAGCCTGGTTCTGTTATTCAAATAGATATGAAAATTACAAGGGGTGCCTATGGTGGTATATGGACAGGAGACCCTGATAATGTTAAGTCTGTAGACTGGAGATGGAAAGAAGAATATATTTCAAATGCTCTTTATTCAAATTTTAAAGATTGGTTTGATGGTCAAGGAATATTTAATTATGTTCAAGGAACAAGTGATACAGGGGAAAAATCTTTAACCGGTCACTATGTAAATACACTTGCTACTAATATAAGCCAGTGTGACATACCAGGTAGCGATACCTGTTATAGTTATGCTATTCAGTTTTTAGAGCCTACTTCAGGAGAATTATCATTGGTATTAAGCAGCGGTGTTCCAAGAGGAGGCCCTGGTTTTGATAAAAGACCCGCCAGAATGTCGGTTAAAATAGTTATTGTAACAAATAATAATGTTGTTACATTAGAAACCACTCCACAGCCAGCAGACCCTAATATTTATTATGAAGGATCTCAAAACTTTAATATTGGATATGATGCGGTTTCAAACGAAAACATACATTTTGGTAATGTTCAAAACCAAAATTTAACGACAAATGTCGCAGCTATAAATGATTTAACTTTTGCTAATTGTTATTCTTTTGGTAATGGAGTAGAAAGTTATAAAATATTTGATAATGCAGCAGAAAATGCTATGGCTATCGGGGAAAGAGCTAATGGCGTTACTGCGGAACCTTATCAAGAAAGTAAAAGAAAAGCATCTATTACCTATAGTGGGATATATAATGGTGAAACAAACTTAAATAACAGTAATGAGTTTAATTTAAGTTTAGGTAATTTTAAAGACTTAGAATTAATATTTGGTCCTATTATGAAACTACATAGTAGAGAGACTGACTTATTAGTTTTACAGGAAGATAGAATATCATATATATTACAAGGAAAAAATTTATTATCAGACGCAGCAGGAGGTGGAGCAATAACCTCTATACCTGAAGTATTAGGTAAGCAGATAACACGATTAGAAGAGTTTGGCATAAGTTTTAACCCAGAAAGTTTTGCTTCTTGGGGTAAAAATGTATTTTTTACTGATACAAAAAGAAATGCAGTTATAAAATTAAGTGGAGGAACTTATGAAGAACAATTAACAGTAATTTCTGACAGTGGTATGCGATCATTTTTTAGAGACTCTTTTACTGCACAAATAGATACACAGAAGTTAGGAGGTTATGACCCTTATATGGGCGAATATGTTTTAAACAATAATGAAATATCAGTCAAAGGTTCTGACGCTCCTGTAGCTTGCGGTACTTTAATATCTCAAACTAATGCTCCTGAGGTGTTTGAATTTGACGTAAATGTTGGAGCTGTGTATGGAAACTTTTATTTAGATTATCTGTTAAATTCAGGTTCTATTAAAATAACTTTAACATGGAACGGAACAAATAAAGTTCAAATAACATCTGGTTCAGCAACTAATCCTTTAGTATCGGGAACATTAACAGATACAGCCAACAATTTTGTCACTGCTGGGGTGCAAGTTGGGGACGGAATAATTAATACAGGCTCTTCTATAGTTCCTCCTCCAAAAACTACGATTACTGGATTAGGAAACCCTGATGAATTATTATTAGCAAACCCTGCCTTTACTTTTGCTGTAGGAGACACTTATATTATTGAAAGAGTAGTAAACCCTGTAGTAGTAGATAGAATAGTAGATAATACTGCACCTTCTGGTTTCTTAATACTAAACAAGTTAAGTTTATATCCTACCACGATAAACGTAAAAGTTGAAAGAGCTCCTAATACAACAGGAGTATTAGGTTACGAAATAACACCACAGTGCGTTACTACAGTAACCGGATCATTAACACAGATAGTTTTAACATCGCCTCAGCAATCAGGAAAACAATTACATTATGAATATGGCTGGTTTGACGGTAATTTTTCAAGCCCTATAGAGTCTAATTTAGCTGTTGCATTAGCAAGTCCATTACAAGGGGTCTCGGCATTTAATCAGTTAGAAGGTCAGCAATCAGTAGGAATGATATCATATGATGGTGCAGACCAGCTTATTAGGTCAGTAAAGAAAAGTGGAGATAATATAGATTTTAATCCAGTAGGAAACTTTTTATATATATTTAGTCAAGGAAATCCTATGTATGCTCCAGGTTCAACAGGAACTGCCTTTGATTTTGATGTAACAAAACTTAATGGTAAATCTCCTTTAACATCAACCTTAACTAACCCTCAGCCAGGAGTTTTTGAGGCGAAAAGATTTAATGTTACACAAGGATTGTCACAGCCTAACATGATAGTAGTAACCGATTTAAGAGAGCGTTCTTATGTAAAAATGGGATATGACGCAAATTCAAGTACAGCTGCTTGTAATGTTAGTTTAAATTGTACTCAAGTAGTAACAGGACAAAGAAGAAGTTCTGCTTTTGCCGCTTGTAGCGACCCTAACTCTTCTTTAACTATACCAAGATATCACAATGGTATACAGGGTCAAAATTTAACAGTAGGAGATATAATGTATCAAAACACCCCATGTAGTCCAGGCCCATCTAATTGGACTCCAGCAGGTTTTTATAAAATAGATCAAGGAGGGCCAAACAAAAGAGTGGCAGAGATAGGAGTAGATGGTTTAGTATTAAGTATAACAAATTGTTGATATGGCAGTAGCAATAAATAGATATTTTGATGGTAATACTTTTTGTCAAGCGACAGGAATATTTACTGATAATAGAATGACAAGTTTAGCCCCAACAGGTTACTATGCTTTTGATGGATATGTAAGATATTGGGATAGCGTAACACAGGTTCTTGGACCATGCTCAACTTGTCCTTAAAATAAAAATTATGGCAAACGAAACATTATCATATAGCGAGTCAGCCAAAGGATGGCCTTCATTTTATTCTTATCTACCTGATTTTATGATGGGTATGAACACTTATTTTTATACATTTAAGAATGGTAATTTGTTTAGACACAATACCAATCCTGTAAGAAATAATTATTACGGACAGCAATTCAATTCTTCTATTACAGGTGTTTTTAATAACAATCCATTAGAAATAAAATTATTTAAAACTATATCATTTGAAAGTGATAAGGCTTGGGCAGTAACAGATTTGCTAACTGATTTAAGTTCAGGAAATATGTTAAGCACATATTTTGAGCAAAAAGAAGGAGAGTGGTTTTCATTTATTAGAGAAAACGCATCTACAATAAATTTTAAATTAAGATCAGCTAATGGTATAGGAACAATATCTGCTATTCCAACCATAGTTTCTGCAAACTTATATCAATATCAATTTACTGTACCTCCTGGAAGTATTATTTCAGAAGGTGATTCGGTTTTTAAAACAACCAATCCGGCAACAGTAGCTCCAACTAAATGCGGTGTGGTTAAAAGTGTAGATAATACTTTAAATACAATAAATGTTGACACAACAGGATTTGGACAATTAGTAGCAAGTGGAGATTTTATTTTATATTATAAAGATGTAGTAGCTAACTCAACAGGAGCAAGAGGATATTTTATGCAGTTTAAGTTAGAAAACTCAGACACAACTCCGGTTGAGCTATTCTCTGTAGGAAGTAGCGTGATGAAAAGTTTTCCATAGATTTTATTATCTTTGCATAGATGAGGTATAACATACAGCCGCTAAAAGATAATGACTATGAAGATGTGTTAGTGGGTTGGTGGAAAGATTGGAGGTGGACGCCTCCAGCAAAAGACTTTTTATCTGACAAAGGCTATATGGTTTATTGTGATGATGAGCCAGTCTGCGCAGGATTTATGTATGTAACCAACTCTAACGTGGTATTGTTAGAGTGGATTGTATCTAACTTTAATGTTAAAAATAAAAAGGTTAGAAAGGAAGCGTTGCTGACATTGATAGAGTTTGTAACGTCTGTAGCCAGAGGTATTGAAAAAAAATATGTATATTCATTGCTTAAAAACCCTTCATTAATTAGTCTTTATGAAGAGCTGGGGTATGTTAAGGGAGAGGGCAATGGGCAAGAAATGATTAAAAAATTATAACATGAGTTTAGCAACAGCAGCAACAATAGCGGCAATTACTACAAAGGTAGCATCAGCTGTAGGGTCTTTTAAAAACGCAAAACAAGCGACAAGATTAAGAGAGCAAGCAGACAAAGCAGCCGCTGCTTTTTTAGAGAAAGCGTCAAGCAGAATTGAAAAAGATTTTTACGCAGGATTAAATATTCCTGTAGAAGCATTTGAGAATGAATTGTTAAACAATTTACAAACTACTACTACAGCAGTTGAAGCCTTACAAGAAGCGGGGGCAAGAGAATTATTAGGTGGTGTAGGTAAGGTATCAGCAGTTCAAGCAGCTGTAGCTGAGCAAGCAAGAGTAGCACAGGGAGAAAAGCTCTTTGAATTAGAAAAATTGAAGGCAGAAAATAAAGACGCAATCAACCAGCAAATGTTACAGTTAGAAGTTCAGGCTGAAAAAGATAGAGCAAGAAGACTTGCAGACTCACAAGAGGCAAGGGCTACTTTTAATCAACAAGGTTTTCAGGCTTTAGGAGAGGCTGCAATGTTAGGGTTAGAACAAACAAACTTATATCAAAAAAATAAAGATGACAGGCAGTTGGATAAGTTTTTAAAAGAAAACAATATAACTCCTCAGCAATATGCCGCAGACCCTTCAAAATACGCTGAAGATTTTAGATTTTTTAAAATGTCAGACAAAGAGTTTGATGCAGATATGGAGGCAAGTTTAGATGCCCAACAACAAGACTTAAGTATAACGCCAGAAGGCGTGGGTAAAGAAGGGTTTTACGCTACTGAAGAAGGGCAAAGACTTCTTCAAACAGACCCTAAGACAAGAGAGAAAGTGTTTTTAGAAGAACAAGCGGCTATTGGTTCATTAACACCTCCAATGGCTGGTCAAATCGGTGTAGGTTCTTCTCCATTATTACAGAGTATTTTTCCAACATTTGAAGAGACAATGGCTAAATATGGAATAAGCACACCAAATTCATAGATTATGGCAACAAAACAACAAATAGATTTTAGCACATATGTAGAAAGAGACCTAACAAAGTCGGTAATAGACTGGAGCACTATATCAAAAACATTATCTGACGATTTAATAAAGTTAAAAGAAGACCGTGCAGCCAAAAAAGCTGAGATAGAAAAAAACACTATTGAGGCTGAT
>Ga0163109_10004680_pt1 | contig 10362 bp, 19 predicted proteins | sample CRUFie1St13metaG_FD_108704 | JGI IMG/M metagenome (GOLD analysis project Ga0163109, IMG submission 108704) | Marine microbial communities from the Costa Rica Dome - CRUD Field 142mm St13 metaG | ecosystem: Environmental > Aquatic > Marine > Oceanic > Photic zone | place: Costa Rica: the Eastern... | reverse complement strand
CCATGGTCTGGATTGATCTTATCTATAAACATAAGATAGATGATATAAGAAAATGATAAGAACAGAACCCATAAAAATTTTTTAGTTAATTTCTGAAAATTCATACACTAGTTCCTCTTGTTCCATTTCATACATACAGTCTAACTCTTCTTCAGTGTATCCATTAATTTCACGATACCTTACATAATCTTCAAAGTTTTCAAAATCAGAAATATCTACCATTATAATCTCCCTCATTCTCATAAGTGTATTCAAACACGTTCAACAACTTACCTTCATTATTGTACAAATACTTTGTTCTAAATCTACCATCAGACCAGAACTTATAGACACTTGTAAAATACTCACCCACAATAACATCACTATCATTTTTTGTTCTTAATTTTCTTTTCATGATCACCTCAAAAACATTTTTCCAAACCAGTTTTACCTTTGACTTCATTACCACATTCTTCCTTGAATTTTTTCAAATCAAGTTTAGGTGGATTCTGTATCCTTTCTCTTGCCATATCATGATAAGAATCAGAAAGATCAAAACCAATATAATTATGACCAAGAAGATTAGCAGCCAATCCAGTTGTTCCTGAACCACTGTAAGGATCTAATACAACACCAGATTCTTGCATAACTGCTTGAATACATCTTAGAGGTAGGAAGATAGGGAAAGGTGCAGGGTGAGAATTTTTCATATCAGGACCAAACTTCCAAACACTTCCAAAGTTTGCTGACCTTCTTGGTAATCTTGGGTGCTTGTCACCCTTACACAACCAATAAACCCTTTCATCAATTTGAATAAATCTATATCCAGATATTTCAGGACCACTACCTCTATTCCATATAATCTCTTCTCTAATATTCCATTTAGTTTTAGTCAACCACTCCCAGGGAGAGATTGCCCCACCTTTACTGTATCTCACTTTATGATTATAGAACAATGATCCACCTTGCTTGGTTTTATCATATAGAATGTTTAATAAATCAATCTGTTGTTTCTGATATTCTTCTTCATTCAAGTTATCATCAAACTTCTCATATTCAATTTTACGAAAAATTCCACCACCAACTTTTTGTTTATTATATGGTGGTGATGTTACAATACAATCAATTGAATTATCATCAAGTTGTTTTGATAATTCAATACAGTCTCCAACTCTTAAATCAATTGAATTTTCCATTTTTTTATCCCCTTTTCAATTCTTATTAATATTATAACCTAATACTAAAATTTTGTCAATAGGTATTTGGAATATATTCATCTTCTCTCATCAATAATTCTGTCTGATAACAATTTAAGTGCCACATAGCTGTCTGTCTCTCATCATCTGTGAGAGCATTTCTATATTTTTCTTGATACTCTTTAACAAGTTCTTTGAGTTTCTCTGTGGTCATAACAATCTCCTCCCTATAAGGATTCCATTCAAAGTAGTAGTCTTTTAATTTCATATTATGATTATAACTTATTTGAAATTAATTGTCAAGAATTATTTTTTAAGAAGTGTCTGAGGTGTTATCCACATGTAAGGTAAGAGAGAAAGGAAAAAGGAGAAAGGATAACACCTCGAAACACTCTAGAAATTTTTTAATATTGAACTTAGAATTATGCTGAATACACCTAGAACCATCATCCATTCAAAGAAACCTACACCCAAATATTCTATTTCATCAAGTGATTTTTCTCTTATAAACAAACTGGGTTCTTTAGGTTTTTTCTTCATTTACACTTACCTTGGTAGACTGGACCAGAGGAACCAGAACCATGCTTTTTCATTTTCATTCATTTTACACCTACACTAATATTAAAATACAAAATTGTGCCAAAGTTGTTGATATAAATCTACCATGCTTCATAATAAAGGATACCGCAAAGATCGGTTTCTGAAATCCGTCCTTCTTCTTTAAGCTCTTCCAAAGCATTTTCAATATCCTTTATTTCATAATCGTCTGAGAATTTTATCATAATGTCATCAAAGTTTGGATTGGTTTGTCTTTCCCCTATTTTTTTAATCCAATTATATATAGTATCTTTCAACATAATTTTAATTATTTTTTATTTATTTTTTTATTTTTTTTGGGCATTCCCTACAAGGGTTATCAAAATAATAATCTTGAACTTTTTGACACCATCTCATTTGTCTGACAACTCCATCTTTAACATCAAAGCAATTTGAGTCTAACAATACTGCCCCACAAGGTCTTATTCCCTTTTCATCACTTTTCATAGTATACCCACATTTATATAGAAGAAATGAAATCTTCTGTTATTTTCTTCACTTGTTTATTCTTATTATTCTTATTATTCTTATTTACTCTCTTAGTATTCTTTTTCCTGACAGTTTTCTTTGCTTCTTCCCAAGGAATCATTTCATAACCCTTTTCCCAATGTCCAACATAAAGGTTAATGTAAAAAGCAGTATAGAAATAATCAGTCATAGAATCAGATTTATCAAACCAAACTCTATCAGAACCAGTTTTGATTATTTTTAAAATTTTCTCAAGCAAGTTTCTGTGTATGCAATCTGGAACACGAAAATGATTTACACTAGTATAGTAATCTGGTCTGTAGTGAGGAAGGTCACTGAAGTCATATGGAGACTTCAATATGCTTACACAAATACTAATGTTGTCATTTTTACGAACTGAAAACTTGATTTCTGGAAACTCTTTCTTTAATGCTTCTCTGATTTGCTTTACATGTTCTGAATTGATATAAGCCATTTTTAATCTCCTTTTTTTACCTTACAATACTATTATAAATTATATAAGGAGAAATGTCAAGAGGTTTTTTAAAAAAATTAAAAAAAATATTTTACTAGAATTTCATTTGAATTCCCATTTTTTCTGGTTTAACTCTTGTTGGACTATTAGTCATATCACCTTTAGAGTTGGTACCAAAAGGGCCTGCTCTTCCTTTCCCAACTATAGACGCTCCAACAACCGAATCTGAAAATTTAGGTTTACCGTTCCCATTCCTTTCAATTTTATAACTAAAAGAAAACAGTTTTTTAGTATTATAATAAAGATTTGTAAATTCTATAAGAGATCCACAGATAGTTGTTGATTTGGACCACAACTCAATTTGTTTCTCTAGTGAATTGGCATAAAAAGAAATCATTTGATCTGGTATTTCAGTTCCATTTCCAGGTTTTAATACAGTATCTTGTTCTGGTTTTTTACCCACCAATTCTTTCAAAACTCCATTACCACGACCACCAGATCCATATATTGCAACATATGGCCCTAATTTTGCTGAACTATCATTCAAAACTTCCATCAATTTAAATATTTTTTTTAGAATTGGATCACTACTATTTTTAATTAACTTTACAAAATTTTTATCTTTTACAATATCCCCAGGCTTAAGAGTGTTAGTTTTACCTGTTGGCATTTTTACTGTTACTTCCACCCCATCAATAGAAAAATCATATCCACTTTGACTTACACTGTTAGGAACACCAACAGATGAAGATTCGTTGAAATTAGTTCTTTTACTAACTAAATTATCTTCAACCAAAGATATTGGACCAATCACTTCAGAAAAATACTTTTCAATTTCTTTAAGGGAATCTTTACTATCTGCAGTGGGGGTCAATTTTAAAACTTTTTTAAGTTTTGCATAACCTGAGAATGGAGTGCTTGATCCTGCATTGTTTATCAAATGTTTTAAATAGGGTGCGTAATTAGGATCTACAGAATTAAAATTATCAATTTTTTTATCGATTGCAGATAGTACAGCATTTTTATAAGATTTAACTGAAGAATAATTTCCACCTAAACCTAATACTGATGGTTTTAAACTTGGCCCTTTTTTTTGAGACATCTATTCCCTCTTTAAAATAGTTTTTTACTTTAAAATATTAATAATATTTATAAGAAAAATTAAAAAATATTTTTTGTTCCTCCAGTTGCACCATAACCCCAACCATTATGACCATTGAATTCGCCAAGACCAGTTGATTTTCCATATCCGCAACCAGTTGGATACAAATCTTTCCATTCTAAACCAAATCCAGATGACTTACCAGACCCAGTTCCTTCAGATGCTATATCACCATATCCTTCAGAACATCCATGACCATACCCCATAGATGATGGACCCAAAGAATGTCCAAAGTCAAAACCACTTCCAGAAGCTGCACCATAACCTTCACCATATTCGTAATTTGATTCATCAATCATCATAATAATCAAAACCAGAGCCTTTTGCTATTCCAGCACCACATCCGTCGTCTTCCCATTCATCACCATAGAAAAAAGTCTCACATCTTGGAATTGAATGAACCTCATAACAACCTGTTCCATATCCTATTGAATTTCCATCACCCCATCCGATATATTCAGTCTCATCATCATTGTCGCATTTTGGGTCAAAAATCCACATAACTTCTTCTACCAATCTGTATTATCAATAAACACTTTAGATATATAAAGAATTGGTTCATCTCCAGGTTCACATAATTTTCCTGACCCTATAGCATTACCTCTTCCAGTACCTGTATGGATACAACCTGTACTATATGAGAAGTGTTCGTAATACCCTTCACCACAAGATAATCCTTGACCCCAATCTTCTGAACCGTTCTCTGAACCAGAACCTGCACCAGAACCTGCACCAGATGTTATGAACATTCCATCATACCAACAGATATTACCTAGGTGTAATAAATCAACCATTAGAATTTTCGTGTGAGTATTCTGCACAAGAATATATCACATCTCTTGCGTATTCTGTAAGTGGTCCTAATTCTTCCCAACCATTTATCACCTTATACTCTTCTGGAAGCATAACAGTGGACTCTTCTGGTTTAGACATTCCATTTACAGATAAGTCAGAACAGTCAACTGCTCCAACCCATCTTCGGATTCTTCTAGAATTCTCAAGGACAAGTATATTACCCTGTGCCCCAATGTTGGATAGTTTTCCAACAAAAACTCCTGCCATATTAGAACGAACCAATATGTATGTTCCTAGAAATTTTTTCACCCATCCATTTTCAATTTCATTACTCTGCATCATAACCCTCATTTATGTTAATAAAATCATTTATTGCTAAACCTAGACAAAATAAACTTAAATTTAAAAAGAAACAACCCATTACTATTAAACCATAACTCAAAATTTCCATACTCTTCTCCTTATTTTCATATACAATTATAATCTAAATTGAGAATAATGTCAAGAACTTTTTTTAAGAGAAAGGGAACTGGAAATATTTCCAGTTCCCTTTGAGAGTGAAAGGATGCACTTAAGGAGTGCTAATCATTCGGTGTCATTAACGATGTTTCTCAGTTGTGTAAGAGTGAGAGGAGAGAGGACATTTGAAACATCACCACCTTCAGATGTAATATTTTTTCTGGTTGTTGTAACCCACCAAAGAGGCATTGACAGCATACCTTCTTCATAAGTCAATAAACTTTTAGGATACCAAACATTATCCAACAAGAAAGCTTTTTGGGTTTCCTTTTCAGACTTTGATTTCATATCATCTCTGCTTACTGGTAAAATCACATACTGTTCCACTTTATTACTAGCTTTTCTTTTCTTAGGTATTACATGTACACTTGTTGTCATTTCTTTTCCTTTCAAATTTGACTATATGAAACTACAGTTTCTTCATCTTCTGTTTTTAAAACATCATCTTCCTGCATATCTTCAATAGCAGAAACTTTTCTAAACAAATCCATAAAACTCATTTTAGTTACATCATCAAATCTATTGAGATTTAACTCAATTGATTTCTTAATATCCCCAAATATACTATATGCTTTCATAATGAAAACTAATCTTCTTGTTGTAATCAAATCACTCAACACCGCCTCATTGTAAGATTTTCTAGTTATGTCTGCCCAAGTTACTAATTGATCAATTAAAGTTTCCAAATCTTCAATATCGCTAGGAGTCTCAACCTCCAAACTTTCCCAAAACTTGGTTAGAATTTTAATTTCAGTTGCTTTCTTTGGATAAGTCTGCTCAACTGTTACAGGGAATCTTTCAAGGAATGCTTCATTCAAAAAACCAGTTCCAACAAACTTTCCATGTTCATCTCCCTGACCTTTTGTGTTAGCAGTAGCAAAAACTTGAAAACCTTCAGTTGGTTGAACAAATTTGTTTATCTTCTTTAGGAAGACACCTTTACCTTCAAGGATAGGTTGAAGACACATGATATCATCAGATGCTAAATCAATCTCATCCAGTAATAGTATAGCACCTGTTTTCATTGCTTTTACGACTGGACCATCAAACCAAATAGTCTGACCATCTACTAGACGGAATCCACCAAGCAAATCATCCTCATCAGTTCTGCAAGTAATATTAACACGATACATCTCACGTTTGTTCTTTGCACATGCTTGTTCTACCATCATAGTCTTACCATTACCAGACAATCCAGTGATGAAGATAGGATAGAACATTTGAGACTTAATAACTTGATCTATAGTCTTATAGTCACCCCACCTAACATAGTTCTTATCTGTTTCTGGGACATAACTAACTTCTCTGTTTTCATCTACAACCTTTTCAGTTGCCTTAGTTCCTTTAGCTTTTCTAGGCATTTCGACTTGCTCACCTTCCACCTTTTTGGTATCTGTTACTGATGAAATATAATCTTCAAACACTGACATTTCTGGGATTTCAAAAAATCCTCTACCTTTTTTAACAAAACCATTTAACTTACAAACATTGTATATCATAGAATTTAATTGATTGTCAGACATTTCAGGATTAACCTTTTTAGCAATTTGAAAAAGTCTTGATTTTTTAAGTACTTCCCCACCAGAACATTCCAAATATAATTCATCTAAAAAAGTTTTAACTTGATTTAAATTTTTCATTTCATCTCCTTTTTTCACTCTTACAATACTATTATAAACTATTAATAAAAGGAAGTCAAGCTTTTTTATGAAATAATATCAATAAATTTTGATAAAAGAATTTTCTCATTATTTTTTGACACACTTTTTTTGTTAAAAGATTCTTCCACTTTTTCTACACTATTATGAGTTTCCTGATCTTTTTTCGAAGATCTTTTTGCATCATCATATATCTTACTAAATGAGAAAGTGTAATGATGATCATATCCTTGCCAATTTTCTTTGACTTGTATAACTTCATAAGAACTGTAATATGAACAATCATTTATATCAAAACCTATAATATTTCCACCAACAACTTTTTTATAAAATTGTAGAATGTTTTTAGTGTCATCTGAATTGTTGGTTCTATAAACAGATTTAGTTAAAGGATCATATGATGATAATTTCTTAACGCTCCCCTTGTCCCAATCTAAAAAGTTTGAATCATTTGAAGCACCATCTGTTAAGGTTATAGTGTTAAGAATGTCAATATTTTCTTCTTCCTTAAATTTTACTGCAATTTGTCTCAACAAGAAAATGCTATCAACCAAAGGAGTTCCTGAATTAGGGCCATCTGCCACAAACCCAGCACGGAATTTTTTAGTTTTGAATAACATATAAGTTGCCATAAAATCATGCTGTTTTAAATTTTGCTCATGACTGAACCACTCTCTCAAAAGTGGAATATGTCTTATTTCTAAATGTCTTTTAGATTGGTCATTTTTATATTTAATTTTTTCAGATGAGGTGTTGTATCCATTAGAGAATCCCATAACTTTATACTTGATTCCAACTTTTCTACAAAAGTCAACAAGTATTAAAACTTGTTTAATTGCACTCTCAAATTTACCAAACTCTTGCATAGAACCAGAACAATCAACCAACATCACCAATCCATGATTTTTACCTTCTGGAACAATCTTTTTTGTTTTGAATATTTTATCATTCCAACGATAGGAGTGTAATTTCCTCTCATCAATAATTCCAGTATCTTTTCTTTTTATTTTTTTGGCGATATCAGCAGACTTTTTCCTATTGAAGTCAAGAACCATTTTGGTGATACTTTGTTTATTTGCTTTTTGGAACTTCTTATATCTTTTGTTCCATTTCTTATATTCTCTATCATTGTACATTCTAACCTCTTTTCACTCTTACATTTAAATTATACCTGATTTTGAATAATAAGTCAATACATTTTAATAATAATATCCTGATTTTTCAATTCTTTTTCTCCAAGATTTTATTTCTCTTTCAACCTTTCTCCAATCATCATAAAAAAACTCATCTTCAACTATTGGAAGGTCAAGAGATGTGAATGCATTTCTACTCCAATTGTCACCATCTCTATCATCATTATAATTTAGTTTGTCTTCATTATCTCTAAAATTTTTATCTGTTTGAGACATAGGTTCTTCATTATTAAATCCAGAACCACTATCTCCTGATGAATCTGATTCTAATTTATCATCTTTTCCAGATTCCCCGTCACCATTTTCATTTTCATCTGAGTCGTTTGGGTTGTCAAAATCTTCTGAACCACCTCTTTCTGATTTCTCTTGTTCTGAATTTTGACTCTGTTCTTGTTCTGAGGAAGACTGTTCAAAATCTCCTTGTATGTCATCATTACCAGTTTCAGATCTTGGTTCACCTTTATCTTCTTCCTGTTCCTTCTCTTTCATTTCCTCTTTACAATATTCAAAGAGTTTTTCAGAAAGTGTTACAACATCTTTCCAAGTCTTAAGATTTTCCATTTCTTCAACATATTGAATTTCTTCTTTTTTGAAACTCACACCTGATTGTAGTTGACCAAGTTTAAAATATAAATTTAACCTGTCAATCAATAGCATGTCATTAAGTTCTTTTCTTGATTTGTTTCTAATACCAAACAAGTCCATATCGTAAAGTTCTTTATAACCTTTTTTGAATGAGGACTTTAACCCAGGAAACCTCTTTTGAATCATCTTCTCAATTCTTGCATCTTCTACAACATTCAAAAAGGTTTTAAAGTTAGCACCTTTTTTATCTGTGGATTTATGCCAACCTTCTTTTGGTGTATTGAGGGCATGTGAAACTTCATGCCCTATCATAAGATCATAGACATCTTCTGACACATTAGCAAACTCAGGTAGATATAAAGTTCTAGACTCTAAATCAAAACTAGCAGTTTTATAGTGGGAGGCATGTACGATTGAGATATTCTCTTGAGACATTAGTTTACCAACAATGTCTTTGTATTCTAGATTCTTTTTTGGGGACACATTCTCTCCTTTTTTCACTCTTATATTAAGTATACTACATTTTAAAGGGTATGTCAAGGGGAATTTTTAATTTTTTGAATTATTTTTTGAGTGGTGTCATTCACTATGTCTATTATTACATCATTTTTTCTTGGATCTTTTACAGTTTCCCATGTGATGTTTATGTCAGCTTTCTTATATAGGGAACTGTCATTCAAATTTTCATGGGTGTTTGCTGGTTTTGTGTACTGTATAAAATTTATATCATCTCTTTTGAATCTTTTTAGATGAATTAACAATCCTTGTTTCTCTTTTTTGATCCAATGAACTTCATCTTTATCATAATGGTCATATCTAACATCAGTAACTATTGCAACATCACCTTCATAGGTTGAGATTCTTCTATCTAATTTATCAATCCAATATCGTCCATTGGTTTGTTTTCTTTTTAAATCTCCATACCAAACAAGAAACTCTCTGAATTGTGTTTTATCTTCTGTTAAATCGGTCCAAACATTTAGATCACATTTTTTATACAAAAACTCGTCACAATCATTTTTCAAATCAGCAGCTAGAGCAAATGGTTTGGAAGTATATCCCTCAAGATATAAATTCTGCATTAACAATTCGCATAGGAGATTTTTCCCAGAACGAGCAACCCCACTTATACCAACAACTATCATATTAAAACCTTAAATATACGGAAGATACAGGATTCGAACCTGTGGTGGGTTTTACCCCACACTTGCTTTCCAAGCAAGCACCATAAACCACTCGGACAATCTTCCATATTTTTTTATTTATAAACTATGTAACCCTAAATGATTTTCTTTTTCAAACATCTCATTACTGTATGGTCTTACAACTACACTAAGAGTATTCATATAACCTTTGATATAATTAGAAATCATAAAAACAAATGGAGGGGATTTTGTTTCTGTTCCAAACCACTTTCTAGGTTTAACCACCCAAACTGTCATCTCTTCATCTTTTTCATGAATCCAAGTTGAGAATTCCAAACTAGGAACATTTGAAAATTTAGTTTTATATATTGTAGTTCTACTTGTAGGTTTGTGTTCCAGTACTTTACCTAAAATTTTAGACTCAGGTGGTTTTAACATCTATATCTCCTTAATGATTTCTCTATTAATTCGTTCCACATTCTCTGCTTTTCTTGCTTGTTTGCATCATGCCACATTTCCCACCATTCATAAGTAGGTCTTATGTTATGAACTTCTTTGTGTAAATCCGAAACTTCTTCTTGATCAAAAGT
>Ga0163109_10004679_pt1 | contig 10363 bp, 9 predicted proteins | sample CRUFie1St13metaG_FD_108704 | JGI IMG/M metagenome (GOLD analysis project Ga0163109, IMG submission 108704) | Marine microbial communities from the Costa Rica Dome - CRUD Field 142mm St13 metaG | ecosystem: Environmental > Aquatic > Marine > Oceanic > Photic zone | place: Costa Rica: the Eastern... | reverse complement strand
GTGTAGGTTAGTGCTGGGGACGCCAATGTTTTTAAGAAATTGAAAGTCACGATGGTTGAGTGCAGCATAATGGATGTGGGGGGAAATAGGGTAAAGTTTGCCTATGCCTTCCTCTCCTTTTTGCAGTAATTGGTGATTTGTAGGGCGACCATCTTCAGCGAAATCATGTATATGTAGCAGGATACCTGTACCCTCGGCAGCCAATCTATTCACTGTTGCACATAAAGAGGGGTGTTTTCCCAATGAATGGTTGTGAATATGCCATACGTCAGGTTGCCCTCCAAGAGCTTGCTTTGCAGCATTCGTAAGGTTGTCAACAAGGGTTGAGGAGTTTAGCAGCGAAGATCCCGTCGTGTAGTCAATCCCTTCTACAAGAACTTGCGCCCCTGTCCCCCCTATTGTGATTGTTTGAATATATGGGGCTTTTTCAGCTAAAGCACGCCCTGCGTTTTCAACAACCCGTGTCACCCCGCCAGGTTTGTAGTGGTAGTGGAGTGTCGCTACTCGCAAAGTTAAATGCTCTTTTAAAAGATGGAGTGAGTTAGGGTCCTGTCCGCAAAACGGTTACTAGGTGAACGGGCCTAGTCGACACCAGAAAGGCTTTTCCTACGTTCAAGGTATTCAGGTATTGAAACCATTGGCGGGCGTTCTTCTTCCTCTATCTCAAAGGTGACCTGTTCATATCTGTTTTCTTGAGCCTGAAATTGTCTGTAAATGGTTTCAAGTTCAGGTATTTTGTCTGCTAGGTTGTACTTCTGCAGTCTACCAAGAAAACTCTGAAGTATGCCGAAAGACATTTTGCCCAAGGCAAGGGTAGTCTGATTGCGGTGTATGCGTTGGTCGAGATCGGTCTGTGCGAAGGCTTCGAGGCCCCATTCGTGGTAGACATCCAGAATGTGAGATGTCTCCACTCCATAGCCGATGGGAAACGGAATGCTCTCTAAGACGTTGCGGCGGACTGCATATTCACCTGATAGAGGTTGGATCAGAGCGGTGAGCTCGGGGAAGAAAAGTGAAAAAAGTGGCCGCACTAGAATCTCTGTAACCCGGCCGCCTCCACTGGGTCGGATACCAGTAGAGAAGGCAAGTGGTCGGTCGTAGAAGGCTTTTACGTAGTGGACTTCTTGCTGATGAATTAATGGTGCTACGAGTCCATACACAAAACGGGGATGAATGTTTTTGATGTCCGCATCTACGTAGCAGATAATGTCACCTCGTAGCTGGTGGATGGCTTTCCACAGATTTTCACCTTTGCCTCGCTTATCGCCTACGCTTGGGAGAATATCTGAAGCAAGGTATACGTCTGCCCCGTAAGAGGCAGCAACTTCTCGAGTGCGGTCGGTGGAACCAGAGTCAATAACTGCGAATTCATCAATCAGGGGATAGCGCTCCATTAGCTCTGACCGAAAAATGACGATCTCTTTTCCAATGGTCTTCTCTTCATTGAGCGTAGGAATACACAATGAAATCGACAATCCCTGACTTTCCTTTAATTCTACAAGCTTCAGGAGATCCCAGAACTCGCCGTGGTGAAACGTGTTGGTTTCAAGCCAATTTTCAATTTTCTTCATCGCATACTCCTTGGTCGATGGCTTCGAGCAGGGCAATAACTTGTGCCAGCCCCGAGTAGATAGGTTCGATTTGTACGGATTCGTCAGGTTCTTGTAGATTGTCAGCCTTAGTCAGCCCTAGCGTAACGGCTGGAATGCCTTGGTCCGCAAGCGCGCTGAGGTCTCCACTGCTGGGCTGTGCCTTGGGACTTACCTCAAGTAATTCTAAGATTTCACGCAAGGTCTTGACCATTGGATGACTGTAGTTGAGACCACCCGGGTTTCGTCTGGCCACAATTTTTAGTTCTACATCTGCACCAGTGCTAGTGTGGACTTCATCTACGATTTCATCAATGGCATCTTTAATTGCTTCTACTTGGGCGTTATCCTCACTGGTTGCCTCAAAGCGAAGCACTCCGCTTTTGGCTACTCTGTTGAAAGTGGCACCAGTTCGAAGCGAGCCCAAAATTATGGAAGTGCGGGGGATACGTGGAATTGGTATTCCCTGTATTCGGTGGGCTATTTCTGAAAGATGTCCCACAGCACCAAGCGCTCCGAAATCAGAGAGGTCGTACCCCTCGGGAAGTTCGAGTTCTATGGCTCCTCGGAGTGTGCCCAGCGAGTTGTAGCTCAAACGTCCAAGCCTTTCTCCTTCGAGACACAGCGCAGCGCGCAGGGGACGAGGTTGGTTGTCCAAGAAGAAGCGAAGACCTTCAAGGTCTCCTTGTCCTAAGCTCTTGGATACGCCCAGCAAGAGGAGGTCGTCGTCAAACTTGAGGTCAAGGCGGTCGAGAATCGGTGGGAGACTGGCCATAGCAGCAAGACCTAAACTGTTGTCTGCTATACCCGGACCAATAATCCGGTTTTCTGTAACGAACATCGCGTGATCGATAGCAGCGTCGAATGGAGTATCAGCATGGGCTACAACAAGGATAGTATGATCGCCCTTTTGGCCAGGTAGAATCCCCATTGCATTACCGGCTTCGTCAATGGAAATATTTTGTAGTCCTTCTTCGGTAAAGCGGTTTGCGAGAAATTGAATCCGGTCTTCTTCGGCAAAGGTTGGAGCTGGGATTTCTCCAAGCATGACTGCATTTGCCAAAAGAATCTCCTTGGACTCTTTCATCTGTTCGATACGGGGACTTATCCCTTCGATGGGATTTATTGACTTTGGGGCATTGTCTTTAGCTGCCATACAAAACCCATGCTACTGAGTTATCCAGATGTGAAGTCTTTAATGATTACTGACGAAATTTGGGATCAAGAATGAGACTTGCATTCAGTTGCTTAGAATATTTTCTTATATCATACCGACTAAACCTATATGTCCGAAGCTGATTACTACCAAGAGGAAGAACATGCTACTTCCTCGTCACTTCCACAACCTCGTGGGCGGTTCGACAAGTGGATGGCCATTTGCTGGGGTATCAGTCTTGCGACCCTCGGTTTGATAGTCGCTCTGGCTACAGTCATAGTTCTCTTTGTATCGGAACCTGAAGAGGAGTCCGTTGGCTTTGAGTTGGCTGTTGAAACAATAGAACAGAAGGAAGTCGAGCAGAAGCAGGTACGGCAGAAGCAACTTGAGCAAAGCGCTTCCTCTGCCTCTCAGCGGAACCCTATCGCGACTACACTTAGCCTTAACAACATGGAAGTTGAGGCCCTAGATTTCACCGTTGGTATGGATAAGGGAGTTGCAGATATCGGGAATGTAGGAGCTGCAATGGGCAATCTCGATTTGGGACTAGACATGGGCGCGATGAAGATGGTCGGTTTCCTAGGTACCAAGGCTAAGGGTAACCGATTTGTTTTCATTATCGACTACTCTGCATCTATGAAGGCTGATCAGCTCAAGGTGATGAAGCAGGAATTAACCAAAACCTTGAGTACCTTTACGGGGTCAGTACAAGTCTCCCTAATCTTCTTTTCTGGCCCAGCATTTTTAGCAGGAGAAGACCCAAAAAAAGCTGCTGAAAATTGGGAAAGTCCAGGAAGAGATGCTCACAACTTCATACCTAAAAAAGGCTGGAAACCTCCTGTGCCAAAATGGATAGCTTGTACTTCAGCGACGAAAGCTAAGTTAACTAAACATATTTATGACACACCCGTATCTTTTGGAACTGATTGGCGGAACCCCTTCCGGATGGCTTACTCAATGAATCCTCGGCCCCAAGTCATTTTTTTCATGACCGATGGCGCCACAAGGAATCCAGAAGAGACTTTAGCTATGGTTAAGAAGAACCGTGCAATACAGGTTAATCCTATCGCATTTGGAATTCCCAATGATAAGGCAGAAGCGCCAATGAAAGAGATGGCAAAAGCCACGAGTGGTACTTTCAAGTCCTACTCAAAAGCCGAAATCGGAAAAATGGCGGCCAAGATCAACTAGCAAAAGGCCTCTTTATAAATCGGGAACACTCACCCAACTGCGCTGCTCCCAAGATTTGATACCCAGTTCTGCAAGCTGTACTCCTTTGGCTCCTTCACGGAGAGTCCAGCGGAAAGGCTCGTCAAGCACTACGTGTTTTAAGAATAATTCCCATTGCACCTTGAAGGCGTTATCGAACTTTTCCTCTTTTGCGACTTCAGACCAACCTTGGTAGAAGTCGATTGGCTGCGGGATGTCCGGGTTCCACACTGGCTTTGGTGTGTCTTCGTAAGCTTGGGCACGGCACTCTCTTAGTCCGACCATGGCAGAGCCTTTAGTGCCATCTACCATAAGTGTAAGTAGATCATCTCTGCGCACTCGCGTGCACCAAGATGAATTTATGTTTGCTATAATTCCCCCCTCTAGCTCAAAGGTTGCGTAAGCTGCATCGTCTGCTGTGCACTTGTATGGAAGGTCTTGTTCGTCTATCCGCTCTGGTATATGCGTAGTGCCAATGCAGGAGAGTGACTTTACCCTACCAAATACGTTGTCGAGAACATATCTCCAATGGCAGAGCATGTCTACGATGATACCCCCATCATCTTCCTTACGGTAATTCCAAGAAGGACGCTGGGCAGGGATGGTGTGCCCCTCGAAAACCCAATATCCAAACTCACCACGAATGGAGAGGATTCGTCCAAAAAAGCCGTCTTCGATCAGTCTCTGTAATTTGAGAATACCTGGAAGCCAGAGCTTGTCTTGGACAACACCGTTTTTGACCCCTGCCTGTTCACATGACTCAGCTAGGCCAATTGCAGTTGCTGTATCCGTTGCGGTAGGTTTTTCACAATATATGTGTTTTCCTGCAGCAGCAGCTTTGCGAACTGCATCAGCTCTACGTCCAGTAGTCTGGGCATCGAAGTAAATACTGTATCGTTCGTCGGCGAGAATACTATCTAGATCTGAAGACCAATTTTTAACCCCCGACTTCTCTGCAAGAGCAGCTAGCTTTTCGGGATTCCGGCCGACAAGCACTGGATCCGGTAGGATTCGAGCACCGTCATTAGTGAGTACTCCGCCTTGTTGAATTATCGGAACAATGGAACGTAGTAGGTGCTGATTCATACCCATGCGTCCAGTTACACCGTTTAGGATTATACCAACTTTGTGAATTTTTGGTTCGCTCATAAAATTTTTAAAGATTTCAGGTGTGGAGACGATAGGCCTCAACAATTTTTTGGAGAAATATTGCTTGGTTCATAGACCAGTAATGATTTGAGAAAATTTCTACCTCGGTGAAGCCATTAAAGCCCGCCTCTTTAACTTGACTGCTGATGCCTTTAACGTCGATGCATCCTTCGCCCATAAGGCCTCGATCGTTGAGCATATCCTGCGTTGGGGTTTTCCAGTCGCAGACGTGGTAGGAGAAGATATTACCTGCACTCCCACAGCGAACAATTTCATCTTTCAAGTCAGGATCCCACCAAGTGTGGTAGACATCAAGTGTGACTCCAAGGTTGGGTGAGTCGAGAACTTCACAGATATCGTTTGCTTGACCAAGGCTAGTAATCGCAGAGCGGTTGTCTGCATACATTGGGTGAAGTGGCTCGATGCCTAATCGGATTCCCAGTGCCTCAGCTTTTGGAAGAATGGCTTCAATCCCTTTTGCTATTTGGTTGCGGGAGACTTGCAGGGATTGTCCTGGTATTGCTCCACAGACCAGTACGATCAGTGGTGCACCTAATTCTGCGGCCTGATCAAGAAGAGCTAAATTGTCATCTATTGACTTTTTCCGATCGGCTTCAGTTTCTGCTGGAAAGAATCCCCCACGAACAAGTGAGACAATCTCAAGACCTGCCTCTCTAATCTGCCGTCCTGCTGATGTAGACTTTCTGCCATTTAGTGCATCAGTCCAAACGCTGATCCCTTCGACTCCAGCCGGTGGGTAATGTTCAAGGGCTTCTTCTAGCGACCACGGCTTAGTGGTTATGGTGTGAACACAAAGTGGCATTTTAACTCTAAATCTGGATGTGAATTCGACTGCTAAGGTCAATCCTGACTGGCCCAATTTTTGTGACACTCATAGCTGTTTAATCTGGCTTTTATGATGCAATTTTGGAATTAGTCCAACGATATGAGCATGTGGGGAGATTATGTAGTTCGTGCAAAAGTTCCGTTAGCCCCTTTCACAACATGGAAAGTTGGTGGTTCTGCACGTTGGTATGCTGAACCTGATCCTTACGAACTACCAGGTCTTCTAGCTAAAGCATTTGCTCAAGGCATTCCAGTTTACTACCTTGGACGAGGCTCAAACCTACTCGTCGATGACGACGGCATAGACGGTCTTGTTATACACTGCTGGAAATCTATGTGTTCTATCCGTCGTTTGGCGGAGAACTGTGTTGAGGCTGAGGCTGGTGTCCCGCTTCCAAAGTTGTCGAGGTTCGTGGCTGATCTGGGCTGTTCTGGTTACGAGTTTCTAATAGGAATACCTGGGACTGTTGGTGGCGGGGTAGTTATCAATGCTGGACTGCGTTCGCCTCTTCGACGTGAAATTGCTGACGTAATACTTGAGGCGGATATAGCCGAGCCTGATGGAAGTCTTCGCACCTTATCTAGGGAAGAAATCGGACTTCGGTATCGGCACAGCTCAATAATTAACACCGGTAGCTTTATTCTGCGTGCTCGTTTCACTTTGGATGATTTTGAGAGCGGAGCAGAACACATTCGTCGCCGCACCGCACACCATTTGCAAGAAAGGCGTCAGAAGCAACCTCTCAACCGTTCAACGGCTGGGAGTACTTTCAAACAAGTCCGAGCAGGACCAGCCACTGGTTGGTATATAGAGAAGTCGGGACTCAAGGGATGCCGGGTCGGTGGAGCAGTTGTCAGCCAAAAACATGCCAACTGGATTGAAACGAGTCCAGGTGCTACTGCTGCTGATGTCCGAAATCTAATTGCAACTGTGGAGGCTGAGGTATTTTCTAGATTTGGAGTTCGTTTGGTCCGAGAGGTACGTTATCTTCCGCAAGATTTGTTTTTTCGGGCTTGATCCCTAAGCTACCTTTCCAAAATAGACGCTGATCATGATAAAAGACTTTCTAAGCAAGGTACGTGTCCGCCGCAAGGTGATCGACTCCCATGCCGTGATGGTTGCTTTTCCTCGATGCGGGTTATCTCGTTTACGAGATCTTCTTTGGAATTTCATGACTCTTCATTATGGTATCAAGGGTGGTCGTACTGGAGATTTTTTCCAGCTCTGGAAACAGGACAAGTCGCGAGTGCCAAGGCTATTTGTGACCAACGACGACAACCCTCACACTTGCTTCCCCGATGAGATTCGAGATGAGAAGACAATATTTGATGGCAAGAAAGTCGTTTTCCTTTCGCGCGATCCTCGCAATGTTATTGCCTCACTTTATTACAGGCGTAGCCGGAGGGGTTACATTGATAGCAACTACTATTGGGGCACCCTCACAGACTTTATTCGAGAAGGAGAGGGCGGTTTTGAAACTTTGCTTACCTACTATGCAAGTTGGACATCTCCAGAACGAGTTAAGGTACATCATCTCTGTTATGAGGACTTGCATGCAAATCCTAGCAAGGAACTTAGGCGAGTGACTGAATTTTTAGGAATTAAAAAGGTGGACCCTGACCACTACGAGCGGGCAGTTAAACAAACTCCAGCCTTTGGCGATAAGAATACTGAGTATGAATCGATCCCGAGGAATTCCGCATATTTAAAACCTGTACTTCCGACAAATGAGGATTCTGATGGCGTCACTGAAAGCGAGGAAGAGCTAAAAGAGCCTTACTTACGTGAATTCGAGGAAGAAGATCTTCATTGGCTTCGGGCACAAATGGATGCTTTTCTACCAGTTGAATTCCCCTTTTACGGGGAAGACATTAACTAGAAGTACTACGACTCTTTTGAAATTTAATTTGGGATTCCTGCTGCGCTAAAGATTTATGACACAAGCTAAGGCTTGCGTTCTCTCAGATTGCTCTACATTGTGGTCATATCGTTCTTTTTAGTTATTCGCCTGTAAAGCATCTGTAGACTTCTGGGGATTCGACAGCCTCAGGGACCAACCGTGACTTTGGAGAGTCACAACGGTGGTTCAGTTCCGACAACTCGGAACGGATGTGCGGTTCGTGGCGTGAACCGAAATAATCCACTCTCCGCGTGCTGCACAGATAGATGCCGCCTCTTAGGAGGACGGCATTTTTTTATGTCACGGGGTGCGGTGGTTTCAACCTCACAACAAGGAGAAATCAACCATGTATAAATCCCTCGAATATAACACTGAGTTAGCTATCCGTATTGATCCTCAAAATCCGGATCATCACATATACAACAACAACGGCACTTTATGGGTTCACTACACTATTTACCCTACCCCAGTGACGGCGGAGCGTATAAGGAGATCGCTGCACACAAAGGACATTTTGGAGGCTCGCCGTCGTCGAGATGCTATTTTTAACGATATCCGTCTCGCTGCGTAGTCAGCAATTAACTAAATTGCGATTAGGCTACATATCTTAAGTCAATTTGAATGGTGCTTAGGGGCGTAGCGGTTCGTGTAAGTAGTTGAGCAGTTGTGTGGCTGTGACGGCAATATGTCCACGGTTTCGAGCAAGGTGATCAGCGGTCTGTCCATGCCATACGGCTGCCAATTTCGCTGCTTCGAATGTGTTATGTCCTTGAGCTAGCAAACCTCCTACAAGCCCCGTCAAGATGTCCCCACTGCCTCCTCTGGAAAGTATTGGGCCACCGAATGTAGATAATTCAATCCTTTGCCCATCTGTGATGCAAGTGAGTGGTCCTTTGAGCAGAATTGCATTTTCAAAGCCATTAGCACCCCTTAAGGCAGCAGCATGAGAACGCGCAGATTCTGGAGTTACATCTTCCGAATTGCTTCCAATTAAGCGAGCCATCTCTCCTAAATGTGGTGTCAAGACTGCTGGACCTTGAATTGAACCGACCACCTCAGGTCGGAGTGCGTCGGCATCGACTACTACTGGAAGGGATGATTTCTTGAGAACAACTTGTAGGAGAGCTTGGGTCTCTCGTTCCTCTCCCAGACCTGGACCAATAGCTAAAGCAGAAGCTTTTTCTGCATGCTTTTGCATTAGGTACTGACCTTCGAGCGAAAGGTTTCCATCTGGGGTCTCTGGCCATGGGATCCACATTGCCTCTGGGGCAGCTGCGGCAAGTTGTGCGGCCGTTGATTCAGGTGCAAAGGCCGTAACAAGTCCTACACCTGACTTTAGCGCGGCTCTTGCTGACATTAGAAGAGCTCCGGGCATTGAACGGCTGCCAGCAAGGATGAAGAGGTGTCCGTAACTTCGTTTATCCGAGTTTGAATTTCTTAGTCCACGAAGGGGTTCTATTGCAGATTCAAGTAAGATTTGTTCTCTGGGATGAGTCTGGATATTGGTTTCGTCAAAGAAACCGATGTCAATATAACGAATTCTACCTGTCCAATCCAAGGACTCTGGCATGAATAGCGGCTTTTTTGCAATTCCTGTGGAGTATGTGAAGTCGGCGCGTAAAGGTTCCTTTTCACGTTGGTCGCCAAGACCACTGGGAAGATCAATGGCTACTCGGAAATCTATTAGGCTGGAACTGTTGATGTGTGGTATGAGTTGGTCAAGTGGGGTTCTGTATGGAGGCTTGAATTGCATTCCCAGAAGGCCATCTAGGGAAATATCAAAATGAGATTCAGGGAGAGTACCCGAATCGAGAATTGTGCAGTTGTTCTCTTGTACTATGGCTTCAAAGGCTCTTAGCGTGTTGGGTCTGAGTTGTTCGGGGGGGCTAACTGGCAGTACAGTGATATGCCCTCTGGGTCGTGCCTTCAGAAGCTGATGCGCTGCTAAGAGAGCATCACCGCCGTTGTGACCTTTTCCTGCGAGAACTAGGATTGAAGGGTTGCGCGGGAAAGGTCGAAGCTCGTTGAAATCGAGTAGGATCTGATGGGCCAGTCTCTGACCGACTAGATTCATGGCTTCCCATTCTTTTTCAGGGTCAGCGGCAAGTATCGAATGTTCGAGATTTAAAGACTCTGCGCAGGTGAGGATCGGATGGTGCATAACCCTAGTCAGTGATGAGAGCAATTGCCATGGCTGTTTCAACCGTATGGCTAATACTAATACGAACTACTCGTCCTCCTATTTCTTCAAGCATTTTGAGGGCCCTGCCGTGAAGTTGCACTAGGGGTTCCCGTCTTTCACCATGTGATATCGTCGCTGACTTCCAGCCAAAGTGTTCTCCTATGCCCGTAGTGAATGCCTTGGCTATGGCTTCCTTTGCCGCAAACCTTGCTGCAAGGGAAGGGTACGGGGCTGCTTGATTGAGACAGTATTCCTGTTCTTCCTCTGAATAGATTTTGTCTAGAAAATGCTGCCCATGCCGTTCATGGGAGTCTCGAATTCTAGATACCTC
>Ga0163109_10004678_pt1 | contig 10363 bp, 7 predicted proteins | sample CRUFie1St13metaG_FD_108704 | JGI IMG/M metagenome (GOLD analysis project Ga0163109, IMG submission 108704) | Marine microbial communities from the Costa Rica Dome - CRUD Field 142mm St13 metaG | ecosystem: Environmental > Aquatic > Marine > Oceanic > Photic zone | place: Costa Rica: the Eastern... | reverse complement strand
TGGTGTTGGCTCTGGCGTTGGCTCAGGTGTTGGTTCTGGCGTTGGCTCTGGCGTTGGCTCTGGCGTTGGCTCAGGTGTTGGCTCAGGTGTTGGTTCTGGCGTTGGTTCTGGTGTTGGTTCTGGTGTTGGTTCTGGTGTTGGTTCTGGTGTTGGTTCTGGTGTTGGCTCTGGCGTTGGTTCTGGTGTTGGTTCTGGTGTTGGCTCTGGCGTTGGTGGTGGTGTTGGTCTTGGTGTTGCTTCCGGTGTTGGTGTTTCCTCAACAAAATTTTTAACACCTAACAGCAAAGGAAGGTATGCTGCTAGCTCACTCGCCTTCATTCCAAATATAGTTTTTTCATCATCGTCTTCCACACCTGATTCAATTTTTTCTTCAGCATCCTCTACTAGCTCCTCTTCTTTTACTTCAGGTTTTTCCTCTTTTGCTGCCACATCTTCGTCAGCCAACAAATAAGCAGGCATTAATAATACAGATAAAACTATTCTTAAAAAATTTTTCATTTATTGCATTTTAAGAGCTAAGTGATAAGAAATAAAGCAGTTTTAATTAATATGTATAAAAAAAACTATCATTTAAAGCATTTGGGAACATTAATTTTAAATAATCAACACCTATGTAAAATAATTTTAACTTTTGATGTAATATTTATTTTCAAATGGCAAATAACAAAATCATAAATAATTTATTGCAAAACGATTTAGAAGACTGGATTGATTCAATAGAAAATTCAATTTTATTTGATGGAGAGGAACATACTAGAGATCTAGTCAATACACTTTTTTCATATGTAGAAAATAAAGGTTTGCTTGATGAAAATAGGAGAAATCTACCTTTTGAGAATTCAATTTCGCACTTTGATGAAATGCCTTATCCAGGTGATTGGGAAATTGAAGAAAGAATCCGACACTATATTCGCTGGAATGCATTAGCTACAGTACTTAAAGCAAATAAAGAAAGTGACCTTGGTGGACATATTTCGACATATTCTTCTGCAGCTACCCTTTATGAAGTTGGTTTTAATCATTTTTTTAAAGGAGGTGATAATGGCTTGCAAGACTTGATCTACTTTCAAGGGCATTCTTCTCCAGGTATTTACGCTAGATCATTTTTAGAAGGAAATATGAATTCTAAAAATTTAGAAAATTTTAGAAGAGAAATAAATAAAGATGGTATTTCCTCATATCCTCACCCTTGGTTAATGCAAGAATACTGGCAATTCCCTACAGTTTCTATGGGTCTTGGTCCAATCATGTCAATTTATCAGGCACACATAATGAAATATCTTGAACAAAGGAAACTTTTACAAAATGATCCTTTCAGAAAAATTTGGATGTTTTGTGGTGATGGTGAGATGGATGAGCCTGAGTCTCTAGGTTCAATCTCACTAGCTGCTAGAGAAAAATTAGATAATTTGATTTTTGTAATAAATTGTAATTTGCAAAGATTAGATGGTCCTGTAAGAGGAAACTCAAGGATAGTGACAGAACTTGGAAGCATCTTTAAGGCAGCAGGATGGAATGTAATCAACTTAATATGGGGCAGAAAATGGAATGAATTACTAGAGAAAGATACTAAAGGTGCGTTGAGATGGGTAATGAATAATACTGTTGATGGGGAGTATCAAAACTTTAAATCGAAAGGAGGGGCCTATACTAGAAAACATTTTTTTGGAAAGCATCCTGATGCTCTGAAGCTTGTTGCAGATATGTCAGATGAAGAAATTGAAGAATTGAATCGTGGTGGTCACGATCCTGGCAAAATTTTTAATGCATATTCCCAAGCATATAAAACTAAAAATAAACCAACCGTTATTTTGGCATTTACGATTAAAGGGTATGGTATTGGTTCAAGGCAGGCTGATAATACAACCCACCAAGTCAAAACCTTGAGTTTGGAAAATTTAAAATTATTTAAGGAAAAATTTAATCTTCCAATTGATGATAAAGACCTTGAAAATCCTCCTTTTCTAAAGTTTGCTAAAAATAGCAAAGAACAAAAATACTTGATTAAAAGAAGGAAAGAGTTGGGAGGTTTTTTACCTAAAAGAACAACATCAAAAACTAAATTGGTTTGTGAAAAAAATAAACATTTTTATGACTTTAACGAAATATCCTCTAGAGATTTATCTACAACAATGGTTTTTGTAAAAATCTTAACCTCACTACTTAGGGATAAAAATATTGGAAAAACTATAGTTCCTATTGTGCCAGATGAAGCTAGAACTTTTGGAATGGATGGTTTGTTCAGACAATTTGGAATTTATAGTAGAGAAGCTCAAAAATATTCACCTGAAGATGCTGATAAAGTTATGTGGTATAGAGAATCAATAGACGGTGTTATGCTTGAGGAAGGTATAAATGAAGCAGGAGCATTCTCAGCTTGGATGGCATTAGCAACTTCTTATTCAACAAATAATTTACCCATGATCCCATTTTATATTTTTTATTCAATGTTTGGTTTTCAAAGAATACATGATCTTGCTTGGGCTGCAGGAGATGCTAGATCGAAGGGTTTTCTTTTAGGCGCTACTTCTGGTAGGACAACCTTAAATGGTGAAGGCCTACAGCATCAAGATGGACACAGTCATATTCTTGCTCAAACAATTCCAAATTGTAAGTCATTTGATCCTTGTTTTGATTATGAGCTGGCTGAAATCATAAATTCAGGAATTGAAGATATGTATGTAAATAATAATGATAATTACTACTACATAACATTAATGAATGAAAAATACATACATCCAAAACGTCCAGCTAGTGCTAGAAAAGAGGATATTATCAATGGTGCTTATAAGTATAAAAAAACTGATAAACCTAAAATAAGAATTTTGGCCTCAGGAGTGACTGTAAGGTTTGCAATTCAAGCAAGCATAGATTTAGAAAAGCTTGGTTTTAATTCTGAGGTATGGAGTGTGACAAGCTTTAATGAGTTGGCAAGAGGAGGTATGTGTTCTGAAAGAAATAAAAAATATAATATCTCACAATCAGACTCATTTGTTGAAAAATGCTTCAAGAGAGAAATACCTACTGTTGCTGTTTCTGAATATCAAAGATCATATGCTGAACAAATAAGGCAATGGGTAAATGGAAAATATATCTGTTTGGGTACAGACGGTTTTGGCAGAAGTGATACACGAGAAAATTTAAGAAACTTCTTTGAAATAAATTCAGATTTTATTGTTTATAATGCCTTACTTGCAGCAGATAAGGGTAATGAAGCATTAAAATTTGCAAAAAAAATTAATCTAAATTTCTCTAAAGAGCATCCATGGAAACAATAGATATAGAACTAAAAATTCCAAACCTAGGTGAAGCCGAAGACACAGAGGTAATAGAGATTTCTGTAAAAGTTGGTCAGAATGTTTCAGAAAATGATCCAATTATTGTCTTGGAGTCAGAGAAAGCTGCTATGGAAGTTCCTTCAGATCATGATGGAGTTATAAAGGACATAAAAGTAAAAAGTGGAGATAGTGTAAAAGAAGGCACAGTATTCGCTGTGTTGGAAAAAAAATCCACAGAAGAAGAAAAAATATCAACAGAAGCTGAAGAAGAAATTCAAGTTCAGGCCAAAACCGAAAATACAAATGAGCAGAATGTAGTGGAAAGAAGTGAAAGCCAAAGGAAGGCTATTGATCAAGAGGGAGTATTTGCTGGGCCAGCAGTCAAAAAAATTGCTAGAGAGCTTGGCATAAATTTAAGTGAGATTATAGGTACTGGACGCAATAAGATGATCACAAAAGATGATCTGAGGGTTTATTTAAGCTCATTAAAGGATAATGTAAAAAATTTTTATGGTGATGTGAATGAGCTAAAAAACTATGGAGATTTTGAATTTGAAAATCAGTCTAAAATTAGATCATTAGCAGCTAAAAATTTATTAAATTCATGGTCAAGCATTCCACATGTAACGCATTTTGACGAAGCAAATATTACACTTCTTGAGAACCAGAGGAAAGCATTAAATAAGATATCAAAAGATAAAATTACAACATTATCTTACTTTGTTAGAGCCACATGTTTGATGCTAGAGAAATACCCAATATTTAATTCATCATTGATTGATGATGGAAAGATAATGCTTAAAAAATATGTAAATATTGGTATAGCAGTTAACACAGATAGTGGTTTAGTTGTTCCTGTCATCAAAAATGCTAATCAATTAAACTTGGGACAAATTGCCAACGAAATTAGAGATCTTTCTTTTAAGGCCAGAAATAAGAAATTATTTGAAAATGATTTGAAGGGATCTACTTTTACAATTTCAAGCTTAGGTTCAATCGGTGGAACTGGTTTTACTCCAATAATCAATCCTCCTGAGGTCGCTATTCTTGCACTATCTAAAAATAAAATAGTACTCAAAAAAACAGAGGAAGGGATTTCTGAACAATTAATTATGCCTTTCTCTATTTCTTATGATCACAGGGTAATTAATGGCGTAGATGCTGGTAACTTCATGGACAATCTTAGGAATATGATCGAAAATTATACAGAATGACTGATGTATTCCCATTATCTTTAATATTTTGTTTTCTTCTGTGGTTTTTAAACAAAAGTTCTAATCTAAGTTTTTTGCAAAATGTAAGGGCAACCCCACAAACATACCATAAAAAATCGACATCTAGGTTAGGAGGTTTAGCTATATTTTTTCCATTATTGATAACATCTTTTTTCTTGGACTCAAGTGAAAGTTACGAATTCTTAAAAATTGCTCTACTCTGTTCAATTCCTATATTTTTAACTGGTTTACTTGATGACTTACAAATTGAAATTAAACCTTCTTATAGAATTATTCTGATGCTACCTACTCCTATACTGTTTTATTTTGTCTTGGGTATCCGAATAGAAAGTGTAGGCATCGATTTTTTTGATATTCTTTTGGAATGGCAAATAATCTCTGCTTTGTTCCTTGTTTTTTCGATAGTAGGAATAGTAAATGCTTTCAACATTATTGATGGTTTTAACGGTCTTTTATTAAGTTATTGTTTAACAATATTAATATCTTTAATAGTTGGTTATGAAGAATCAAGTTCTATAGATTGGTTAACTTTTAATGTTGCAATTTTCTTATCTGTATTAGCTGTTTTCTTTTTTAATTTTCCATTTGGAAAAATTTTCTTAGGTGACGCTGGTGCATATCTGCTTGGTGCTCTAATACCTATAGGTTTGATAAAGTATACTTTTGATAATAATTTTTCGCCTTGGTTCGTACTAGCCATACTAATTTATCCCGTATCTGAAGTGATAATCTCTGTAGTTAGAAAAGTTTTTTTTAGAAAAATGTCAGCACTTAAGCCAGATGGTTTGCATTTTCATATGCTTGTATACAAAAAGGTAACAAAAAGAGTCGGATTTAAAAGAATTCGTTTAAGACATTTTGTAGTTACAAATTTTATTTTTTTCTTTAACTTTCCCTTCCTTCTTTCGGCTAATTATTTCAAGCAAGATACTCTTATACTTGTCTTAATTTGCCTATGGTACTTTGTGGCTTACCTTTTGGTTTACTTTATTATGCTACCAAAGTACGCTTTTAGAAAAACATGAGAATTTTAGTAACTGGAGCTACAGGTTTTATAGGTGGCACATTTTCTTATGAGGCATCAAAAAAGGGCTACGATGTTCTAGGAATTGACAATTTTTTAAACTCAGAGAGAGGCACTGAAAAAAAACTAGAAAAATTTAAAAACTTTGATTTTCATGAATTAGATTTATCCATAGAATCCTCAAAATTAAAAAAACTGATAAGTGATTTCAAGCCAAACGCAATTGTACATTTTGCCGGATTGAAGGCCGTTGCTGAATCTGAGAGAAATCAAAAAATTTATTGGATAAACAATCTCCAAAGTACATTAAATTTGCTTGAAGTAATTAAGGAAACTAATGTAGGTTTTGTATTTTCATCCTCTGCAACTGTTTATGGAGGAATAGGGAGAGAAGCTATTTCAGAAGATTCAAAATTAATGTCTCAGTCAGCTTACGGTAGTACAAAACTAGCCCAAGAAATTCTCATTAGTGATTATGCAAGAGCTTATGGCTTAAACTGTGTGAGCTTAAGATACTTTAATCCTGTTGGCTGCCACACAGATAAAGTAATTGCCGAAAACTATTTGGATTCTCCAAATAATCTCATGCCTAGGATTTTAAGAGTAGCGAAAAGTATAGATGAAAAATTAATGGTTTTTGGAAATGACTATGAAACAATTGATGGCTCCGGTGAAAGAGACTACATACATATTTCTGATCTAATTGACGGACATTTCTCTGCATTGAAAGCTTTACATAATCTTGATGGACATAATTTTTTTAATCTAGGCACAGGAAAAAAGACAAGTGTTATAGAGCTAATAAAAGTCTTTGAGAGAATTAATAATTTACAAATAAATTACGAAATTGTAGGTAGGAGAGAAGGAGATGTTGAAGTTTGTTATGCAGATCCAACACAAGCTGAAAAAAAACTAAATTGGAAAGCAAAAAAAACAATTGAAGAAATGTGTAAGGATGCTTGGGATGCAATAAAAGATGGATCTTAATTATTTAAAAAATTTGGCTGTTGAATCTGCAATTAATGCAGGAGATTTTTTAAATAAAAATAAAGACAAAGATAAAGAAATCTTTTTAGAAGAAGGCAGAGATATTAAAATAAAGCTGGATAGAGATACAGAAAAATTAATTATTGAATCTTTAAGAAAATCTGACATACCTTTTCAGGGAGAGGAGCTTGGAGGAGAAAATAAAGGATTGAGATGGGTTATCGACCCGATAGATGGAACAGCAAATTATTTCCGTGGCTTAGATCAATGCTGTGTTTCTATAGCCTTAATGGAAGATCTGGCGCCACTCATCGGTGTCATCTTTAACTTCAATAATAATGACCTATACACAGCAGTAAAAGACGATGGAGCATACTTAAATAACAAAAAAATAGTTGTCTCAAATATTAATTCTAAATCTAAAGCATCTATAACAACGGGTTTTCCAGTATCTGAAACGATAGAATCTTCTTTAAATTTTTTGGATGATCTGAGGGGATGGAAAAAGGTACGAATGTTCGGAAGCGCAGCATTATCCTGTGCTTATGTAGCTTCTGGCAAATGTGATTATTATGCAGAAAAGGGCGTTTATCTTTGGGATATAGCTGCAGGTATCTGTTTAGTTCAAGAAGCAGGTGGTAGCGTAGATTTTAAATTGATAGATAGAGAAAGGTACGAAGTAGTTTTTTCTAATAGTTTGCTATGAAAATTGCGGTTGTAGCTGATAAAAAAGCTGGCCACCTAAGTCAGTGTCTAGGGCTCAGAGATATAATTAAAAGTTATAAACAAGATAAAGATTTATTTTTTCTTTATAAAGATATTTTTGCTTTTCCAGGATTCTTAGAAAGAGCCTTCACTTTAATTCACGAAAAATTATATTTATTTGTACTAAGACTTCTAAATCCAAATTTAGTAGATCAAGATTTTAATCTAGTTATTTGTTCAGGCTCTAGAACAGTTATTCCTGCATATTTATTGGCCAAATTATCAAATGCAAAAATTATTTACATTGGTACACCAAAATATAGAATAATGAAAAAATTTGATGGTATTGTCTCAACCAAGAAGGACTTAAGTTCTGTTTATAAAGTGATTACTACCGAATTGCCCCCCACGAAATTTAAACCTTTTGAAGAAATAGTTGAGCCAGTAAAACAAAGTCTAGTTCTCTTAGGTGGTGATGGCAGCGGTTATGATTATGGTGAGAGTGATTGGTACCGTCTTTCATTTGAATTTAAAAATATTAATACAACTTTTGTGAATTCACGCAGAACACCAAAATTTGCGTGGCGAAATTTAAAAGATAATTCTGGACCAAAACATAGTTATCTAGATATTGAAGAAACAGGTTTTGAAGAATTGCAAAATGCCATAGATTCACATAGTCATATTTTTGTTACAGCTGATAGCACCAGTATGATTACTGAGATAATAACCAGAGGTTACTTCGTTAATGTGATAGAAATGAGAGGACCTATAAAGAAAGAGCATCATCATGAGATTATCGAAAGTTTTGAAAAGAAAGAATTGCTTCGAATACTTAGGCTAAATCAATTACAGCTTTCAGAAAATAAATTTCAACAAAATGTGAAAGATTTTGTTGTTACTGAAAGAGATGCCCTTAAATCAAGAATACTAAAACTATTATGAAATCTGTTTGTTGGCTTAGGAACGATCTGCGTGTCCTAGATAATCCCGCTCTACATCATTGTTGTAAAAACAGTGATGAAGTTATTGCTGTCTATTTTATTAACAGAGCACAGTGGCAAGAACACGACGATGCCCTCATCAAAATAAATTTTTGGCTACGAAATTTAGAAATATTAAAAAATAAGTTAAAAAATTTAAATATTCCGCTTGTTGTTCTGGAAGCAAATGATTACACAGAAACCGCTTTAGTGTTGAAAGATTTCTGTAACCAACATGAAATTAAAAATCTTTACTTCAACAATGAATATCCAATAAATGAGCTTATAAGAGATAGAAATATTTACTCAAGCTTTAAAGACAGCGGTATTGGAGTTTTTACATATCATGATCAAGTCATTCATGAACCAGGCTCTCTAAAAACTACAACAGGCAATAATTTTTCTGTTTACAGTCCATTCAAAAGAAAATGGTTTGCAGAACTAACCGAAGATCAGTTGGTAATACTTGATGAACCTGAAATGCAAAGCAGCATGTGTATTGAACCAACTGATCTCTCTGAATATTTAGAAGAGTTTTCTCATCAAAAGTCTGATCTATGGCCAGCTGGTGAAGAGTACATCCAAAACTATATTAATGAATTTTTAAAATACAAAGGCACTACGTACAAGGTAAAAAGAAACTTTCCTGCCATTGATGCTACAGCAAAATTATCTCCTTATATTAACTCAGGTATCATTTCATCTAAATGGTGCTTAATAAAAGCTAAGGAATATAATAAAGGGCTTTTAGATGATGGTAATAAAGGCATTGTGCATTGGGTGTCTGAAATTCTATGGCGAGAGTTTTATAGACATATTATCTATAATTTTCCAAAAGTTTCTAAAGCGCAACCATTTATAGACTACACAAAAAATATTCCTTGGAATGATGATGAAGTTTCACTAAACAGGTGGAAAGAGGGTAAGACAGGAATACCAATAGTAGATGCTGGAATTAGAGAAATGCTCGAGACAGGATGGATGCATAATAGAACAAGGATGATAGTTGCAATGTTTCTTAGCAAAAACCTCTTAATAAACTGGCAAGAAGGTGAGAAATTCTTTATGCAAAATCTGATTGATGGAGACATTGCATCAAATAATGGAGGATGGCAATGGAGTGCATCAACAGGGACAGATGCTGCACCATACTTTAGAATCATGAATCCTGAGACTCAATCCATAAAATTTGATCCACAAGGTAAATATATAAAGAGATGGATACCAGAATTAGCAGATTGTAGTGTTAATGAAATACATATGCCTGTTTCACCTGAGCAATATAATTATCCTAAACCGATTGTTGATCTTAAAGAATCAAGAAGGAATGCAATTGATGTTTTCTCGGCAATCAAAAGTTAAAATAGAAGAGTGGATATAAATAAGTTTTACATTAATGGAAATTTTGTCGAGCCAAATGGCAGTGACAAAATAGACTTAATTAACCCAGCAACCGAAGAAAAAGTTGGATACGTTGTAACAGGTACAGAGCATGATGTTGATGCAGCTGTCAATGCAGCTAAATCTACTTTTAATGAAGCAAGCTTGTTAACTCTTGACCAAAAGAAAGTAATATTGCAAGAAATAATTGATGGGATGCAGGCCAGGAAAGAAGAGTTTGCTCAAGTTATCTCTGAAGAAATGGGAGCCCCTATCAAGGTCGCACGAAGTGCACAATTTGGAAGTGGTTTAGTTCATTTCATTAATACTTTGAAAGTTATAGATGATTTTAATTTTAATGAAGTGCATGACAACATCACTATAAATAAACTTCCAATTGGTCCGGTTGGCATGATAACACCATGGAATTGGCCACTAAATCAGATGTGTACAAAAGTAGCTTCAGCCATAGCTGCTGGCACAACTTTTGTTCTTAAACCCAGTGAAATTACACCCGGCGCTGCTCATTTATTCGCTGAAGTAGTTCATGAAACAAGTATGCCTAAAGGGATGTTTAATTTGATACATGGCCACGGAGCGACTGTAGGAAAAGCAATGAGTAAACATCCTGATCTTGAAATGATTTCGTTCACAGGCTCTACCAGAGCAGGCATCGATATCCAAAAAACTGCAGCTGATAACATCAAAAGAGTTTCACTTGAATTAGGAGGTAAGTCTCCAAACTTAATATTAGATGACGTAGATTTAGAG
>Ga0163109_10004677_pt1 | contig 10367 bp, 7 predicted proteins | sample CRUFie1St13metaG_FD_108704 | JGI IMG/M metagenome (GOLD analysis project Ga0163109, IMG submission 108704) | Marine microbial communities from the Costa Rica Dome - CRUD Field 142mm St13 metaG | ecosystem: Environmental > Aquatic > Marine > Oceanic > Photic zone | place: Costa Rica: the Eastern... | reverse complement strand
CGGCAGTTGCCCGACGGGCGCGATGCCACGGTCAAGGGCACCCAGCCCGGAGACGCCATCGTCATGGTCGGCGGCCGGGTTGGCAAAGATGGCATCCACGGTGCGACCTTCTCCTCCGTCGCCCTCGATGAGAGCTCGCCCGCGACGGCTGTTCAGATTGGTGACCCCATCACCCAGAAGCGGCTGTCAGATGCGCTGATCGACGAGTTGCGGGATCAGGGCCTGATCCGCGCGCTGACCGACAACGGCGCAGGCGGGCTGTCGTCGTCGATCGGCGAGATGGCCGAGGAAACCGGCGGCGCCGAAGTCTGGCTCGATCGCGTGCCGCTCAAATACCCGGGCCTCAGCCCGTGGGAAATCTGGATCTCCGAAGCGCAGGAGCGGATGAGCCTCGCCATCGCGCCTGAAGGCGTCACCGCCGTGATCGATCATTTCGCTGCCCGCGGGGTCGAGGCCACGGAAATCGGCCGCTTTACCGACAGCGGCGCGCTGGTTGCCACCTACGACGGCCGACAGGCCATGAACCTCGATATGGCATTCCTGCACGAGGCGCCGCGCCTGAGCCTGCCGGTCGCCCCGGCGCCGGCGATTGCCGCTGATCTGGTTGTCGAGCCGGACCTGCCCGAGCGCGGGGCCTGCCTGCTCGCGGTCATGGCGCAGCCCAACCTGCGCGGCCGCACCCCGCTAATCCGACGCTACGACCACGAGGTGCAGGCCGGATCGGTGCTCAAGCCGCTGCAGGGGCAGGGCGCGGTCCATGGCGATGCCACCGTTGTCCGACCCTTGCTTGACCGCCCGGGCGCGGTTGCAGTCACGCAGGCGCTGTTTCCCCGGCTGACCGAGCGCGACCCCTACGCCGCAGCGGTCAACGCTGTCGACCTTACCCTGCGCCAGCTGATCGCGGCCGGGGCGCCGCTGGACCGGGCTGCGCTGCTGGATAACTTCTGCTGGTGCTCGGCTGACCAGCCCGAACGGCTGTTCCAGCTGCGCGAGGCGGCCCGGGGCTGCTTCGATACGGCCGTGGCGCAGCTGGTGCCCTTCGTCTCGGGCAAGGACTCCATGTTCAACGACTTCAAGGGCTTCGATGCGGACGGTTCTCCGCTGGCGGTTTCAGCGCTGCCGACGCTGCTGATCTCGGCGCTGAGCGTGCTGCCAGACTGGCGCGCGGTGGTGTCGATGGACTTCAAGGCCGCCGGAGACGCCCTGTTCTGGGTCGGTCCGGCGCCCGAAGCGGCGCTGGGCTGCTCCGAACTTGCCCAAGCGCTGGGCCTGAACGATGCCCGGCTGGCCAGTCCCGCCGCGCGCACCGATCAGGACTACGCGGGCGTGCAGGCGGCCATGGCCAAGGGCCTGATTGCCTCGGCGATTGCCCCGGGTTGGGGCGGCGCTGCGCCGGCACTGGCGCGTTCGGCGCTGGCCGGGGGGCTGGGTGCGGCCGTTGAAGCCGGCTGGACGACCGCGCAATGGTTCACCGAAGCCCCCGGCGGGCTGGTGCTCAGCCTCGCGCCGGAGGACGTTGAAGCCTTCGCAGCGCTGGTCCCCGAAGCCCGGCGGATCGGTACCGTGACCGAGGCTGCCAGCGGGCTCAGCCTCGACGGCGAAGGGATTGCGCTGGAGGCGCTCGATACCGCCTACCGGGATGGCGAAAGCGGGGAGATCCAGTCATGAATTCCGCTTCGAACCCCGCTTCCCGGTCGCTGCCCATCCGGCCGCATCTGTCGGCGCCCGCAACCCAGCAGGGCGGTCCCTTTGTGCTGGTGCTCGCAGGGCACGGCCTCAACTGCGAGCACGAAACCGCCTTTGCCTTCGAGCAGGCGGGTGGCCGCGCGGAAATCCGCCACATCGATGATCAGGAAGCGCTCGCGCAGGCGCTGGGGCAAGCGCAGATCCTTGCGGTTCCGGGCGGCTTTTCGTTCGGGGACCATCTTGGTGCAGGCAAGGCACTGGCGGCGCGGCTCACCGCACGGGTCGATGAAGCCCTGCTCGGGCTGGTCGAGCGCGGCGGGCTGGTCCTGGGGGTCTGCAACGGCGCTCAGATTCTGCTCAAAACCGGCCTGTTCGAGGGCGCAGGCGTGACCCTCGCGCCCAACGCCGGCGGGGCCTACCTGTGCCAGTGGGAGCGGCTGCAGGTGAGTGGGAGCGGCGACACGCCGTGGCTGGCGGGGCTGGAGACCTTCGACTGTCCCATCGCCCACGGTGAAGGGCGCTTTGCCTTTGCCCCCGGCGCGCTGGAGCGGCTGCAGCAGGCGGGCGGCGACGTGCTGCGCTATGACGGCGAAGCACCCAACGGATCGACCGATCGCCTCGCTGGGATTACCGCCCACGGCGGCCGGGTGCTGGCGATGATGCCCCACCCGGAACGGGCCCTGCTCAGCCACCATCACCCCGACTTTCACCGACGCGCCGTGCTCGCCCGGCGGCGCGGAGAGGCCTTGACCACCTTCGGTCCGACCCTGAGAATGTTCCGCAATGCAGTGGAGACGGTGACCCGGTGACCGCAAACGACGATCAGCAGCTTGAGTTCTATCCGCGCGCGCGCTCGGTCCTGTTCGCGGCGGGGCTGATGCTGGCCCTGTTTATCGCCTGGGGGGTGATGAGCTTCAGCGAGGGCATGGTCCGCGCCATGTTCATCATGACGCTGGGCGGATTCACGGCGGCGGCCTTCGCCTCGCCCTACCTGCTGCGCAAGGAGCCGACGCTGACGCTGGCGGCCGAGGGCGTGACCCTGCGCCCGACCTTCTCCCGGCGGGTGTTCATCCCCTGGCACTGCCTGATTTCCGCCCGGACCGCGATCCGGGTTAAGCACCACCTGCGGCTGGAGGTGGACTGGACAAGGCTGCGGGCCGGTGACGTCGACCCGACTGGCGCAAGCCTGCCCTCGGAGCGCTCAGCGCCGTTGGAGCTGCACGGGCTGCGCCGCATCGATCTGGACGGCAACGTGCACGACGTGATCCTGCTGCTGCAGACCTTCAAGGACCGTCATTTCGTCGAGGCCCCCAGCGCCGATGGCCCCAACGCTGAGGCTGACGACTAAAGCCGCTTCCACCACCAGCGCCAGACCGGCCTAGGCCAGTTCGCTCATTTCCACCCAGCGGCGCTCGGTCATCGAAATCTGCGCGGCCAGCCCCATCTGCACTGACATTCGCCCATCATAGGCGGTGACCAGCGGTGGGGTGCCCTCACGGATGGCCTTCTGGAAGTCCAGATGCTGGAAGAAGCTGGAGCCGAAATGGCTGCCCGCTTCGAGCACCTTTTCGTCGATCTCGACGGTCTCGTGGGTCGGGTTCTTAGGGCGGCGCGGCATATGCGTGATCACGCCCTCGGGGATTTTGACTTCGAGCTTGGCCGTCTCACCGACGAGGCTGATTTCCTCCTGGTTCTCTGACCCCTCGGCAAACATACACAGGTCGAGCTGCGCCTTGGCCCCTCCGGCAAATTCAACCACGGCAAAGCCGTGGTCAAAAATGTCGGGCTTCCGCCCGTCGTATTCCTCGCTGCGATGGTTCACGGCCTGTCCGCCCATGCCCATGACCGCAACCGGCTCATCCTGCAGAATGAAGCGCATCAGGTCGAAGAAATGGCAGCACTTTTCGACGAAGGTACCACCGGTGTTCTCGTTGAAGCGGTTCCAGTTGCCGATCTTGGGCAGGAACGGGAAGCGGTGTTCGCGGATCGACAGCATCTTCATGGCGCCGACGTCGCCCGCGTGGGCGCGCTCGATCATCCGCGCGACGGGCGGCATGTAGCGGTACTCCAGCCCGACCCAGAACACGGGGTCGAAGCTCTTCACCCGCTCTTCGATCTCCAGCGCGTCTTCCAGCGTGGTACACAGGGGCTTTTCGACCAGATGCGGCAGGTCGGTCTGCAGCGTGTCGCGGAGCACGTCGATGTGGGTGTTGTTCGGGGAGGCGATGATCAGCGCGTCGACCACGCCCGCGGCGAGCATATCGCGGTGGTCGGTGAAGTACTGCACCTGCGAGAGGTCAGCGCCGTCGATGCTGCGCAGGGTCGACTCGGACCAGCTCAGCGAGGTCTGTACCGGATCGCAGACGGCTGTGACCGAGGCCCCATCGAGCAGGTAGATATTGCTGATGTGCTCCTGAGCCATCATGCCGGCACCGATGATGCCGTAGCGGGTCGAATTGGACACGGTTTCTCTGCTCCCCCAAAAGCGCAGTCTGCGGTCAAAGTCTATGGCGTGAAGCGATGCCCGAGTGACCGTCCGGCTGCAAGTGCTCAGTCTGCGCGACTGCCCCTACGCTGCCTGCGCTGCTGCTACCGCCGTCGCTGCTGCTACCGCCGTCGCTGCTGCTACAGCTGTCGCTGCTTTACCGCTGCCGCTCCAGCCACCGACGCGGCGAGCTGGTCTCGCGGGCGATCCGCCGGGTGACGAGGATCACCGGCAGCACGCCGAGCAAGACGATGATCAGGCAGGCGACGCCGGTTTCCTCGACCCGCGCGCGGCTGGCGAAGTCGTAGATGAAGGTTGAGAGCGTGTTCAGCCCGAAAGGCCGCAGGAATATCGTCGCCGAGAGCTCTTTCAGTGCCTCGATAAACACCAGCAGGGCAGCGACCGAAAGGCTCGGCCACAGCGCGGGCAGATGCACCCGCAGCAGGGTCATCAGCGCACCCTGGCCCAGCGTGCGGCTGGCATCATCGCGGGCGAGCGGGATGTTGCGGAAGCCGCCATCGACATTGCCCTCGGCCAGTGCCAGAAACCGAATGAGGTAGGCGAGCAGGATCAGCGCGCCCGACCCGGTGATCAGCAGCCCGACCGACAGGCCCAGTCCCTCGCGCAGCCAGCCAGCGAGCAGGTTATCCAGCCCGGCCAGCGGCACGAACAGCCCCAGCGCAAGGATGGTGCCGGGGATGGCGTAGCCCAGACTGGCCACACGCACGATCAGGCTCAGCGCCCGACGCGGGCCCGCCTGCAGGCGCAGGGTGTAGACCATGATCACCCCGGCAAGCACGGTGAGAACAGCGGCGCCCAGCGCCAACTGCAGCGATGTCAGCAGGGCCCGGTGCAGGTCCGGGTCTGCGAGCAGGTCGAGCCGGTCCAGCGCGTAGCCCCCCAGCACCCACAGCGGCACGCCGAAACCCAGCAGGACGGGCAGGCAGCACCAGACCACGGCCAGCACGGCCCAGACCCCGTGCAGCTGCTGTCGCGGTGGCGCGGCGCGGGCGCTGCTGCTCTGTGCCTGCCGCTGCCGCCGGGCCCAGCGCTCGGTCAGCACCAGCACAAACACGAAGATCAGCAGCACCATAGTCAGCTGCGCCGCCCCGGCGATGTCACGTCGTGAGAGCCAGGTGTCGAAGATGGTGAAGGTCAGGGTCTCGACCCCAAGGTATTCCACCGCCCCGATATCATTCAGCGTTTCCATCAGCGCCAGCACCACCCCGGCGGCGATGGCAGGGCGAAGCGCGGGCAGCAGCACCCGGAACAGGGTTGCCACAGGCCCCCGGCCCAGCGCGCGCGAGGCCTCGACCAAGCGATTGCCCTGCAGCTTCAACAGCGCCACCACGGCGAGGAATACGTAGGGGTAGAACACCACCGACAGCACCAGCACAGCCCCGCCGGTATTGCGGATGCTCGGGAACCAGTAGTCGCGGGCGCTCTGCCAGCCTGTGAGCGCGCGCAGGCTTTCCTGCAGCGGCCCCGTGAAAGAGAAGAACTCGACGAAGGCGTAGGCGCTCAGATAGCTGGGCACGGCCAGCGGCAGCACCAGCAGCCACAGAAACAGCCGCGCGCCGGGAAAGCGGAAGGTCATGACCAGCCAGGCGCTGAGGGTGCCGATTACCGCCGTCCCTGCCACCACGCCGAGCATCAGCCAGACCGTGGTCGACAGGGTATAGGGCAGCACGTAGCGCGCGATATGGCCGAGGCTGTCCGGCGTGCCGGTGACCGCCGTCCAGACCAGCGAGCCGATGGGGAACAGCACGATCGCCGCAACCAGCAGCGTCAGCCCCAGAAACACCGGGCCGCGCAGGCGCTGCTGCCCCACCCTCGGCCCGGCTACGGGCGGTGGGGTCTGCGGCTCTGATGATGGTGCAGTGGCCTTGGCCATGGACGTCCTGAAAGCTTCTTTTCGGCTGCGCCGGGTAGCGAATTGCGAATGCGGTGACGGGGCAAAGCTACGCGCTTTGCCGGCCCAAGGGTAGGGGCAGCCAGCGCAGATCAAACCGTCAGCGCGCGCCCGTCAATGCCGGATTTATCGCCGATCGCTGCGCTAAATCCGGCTGTTGAACACCATTTCGACCGCCCGGGCCTGCGCCATGATATCCGAGCGCGGGATCGACCAGGCCTCTTCGCCGAGGATAGCCCGGTTCATGGCCTCGACCTGAAGCCGGTACTGGTCGAGGTTTTCGACCTCGATCCGCTCCCCATGGGCATCGCCGAGCGCGGCGCCGGGGTAGAGCACGATTTCCGGGTCCTGCAGACCGGGGTAGGGGTTGAAGGGAACCTTCAGCTCCAGCCGGCCTTCGGTGCCCTGAAACACCATGCGCTGGTGCAGTTGCGCCTGGGTGGAACAGGTGAAGTTCAGGTGCCGGTCACCGGGGAAGTCCATTATCGCCGAGCACAGGATATAGGTGCCGAAATCAGGCTGTTGCACGATCAGGCTCGCGGCCTTGGTCGGCTCGGCGTCGAGCACGAAGCGGGTGGTGAAAATCGGGTAGCAGCCAATGTCGAGGATGGCCCCGCCGCCCATATTGGGCTGGTTGCGCACGTTACCGGGATCGACGTTGTAGAAGCTGAATTGGCCGTTGACCGCCCGTACCTCGCCAATAGCGCCGGTTTGCACCAGCTCTCTGGCCTTCACCCACTGCGGATTGAAGCGGACCATGAAGGCCTCAGACAGGATCAGGTCGGGGCGCAGATCCATCAGCGGTTCGAGTTCCGCCGGGCTGAGGGTGATCGACTTCTCGCACAGCACGTGCTTGCCCGCCTCCAGCGCCCTGCGCGACCATTCGACGTGCAGGTGGTTGGGCAGGGGGATATAGACCGCATCGATGTCGTCGCGTTCGAGCAAGGCGTCGTAGGTGACTGGCCCCGACCGGCTGGCGACGGCGACGAGGCGACCGTTATCGCTGGCCTCGATCGCGGGTTGCAACCGGTCGCGGCCGATTTTCGCGTTGCCGATCACACCCCATCGTACTTCACCCATGGCCCTGTTTCCTCCCTGAAACCGTGTCTGTGGGCTGCCCTGTGCCCGCCGGTGTCAGGCCGCGGGGCAGCAGGCAGCCAGCGAGCAGGGTAGCGGTTCCGTCTGACCCTGACCAGCGTGACTGCACACCGGAATCGAGGCTGGACAAACGCGCCCAAGTGCAGGACTTGTTGAGCCGAACAGTGACGGACGCGAGGCCCATGTCTGACCAGCTCGAACTCAGCCACGACCAGATCAACGCGTTTCTCAAGCGCTACGAGATTTTCGAGCCCGTGCTCGCGGTTGATTCGGGTGCCTTCGGCAACGTCAATGCCAACTATGGGATCGAGACCCAGACCCGGCGGCTGGTGCTGCAGCGGGTCGGCCGGAAGAAGAACCTCGATCAGCTCCGCCTGTCCAGTCACGTTGCCAACACCCTGTTCGCTCGTGATTTTCTCACGCCGTACTTTCACCTGACGGTCGAAGGCGATCCCTTCATCGAGCTCGACGGCGAGCAGTTCCGGCTGATGTCCTTCGTCGCCGATCCCGTGCTCGAAGACCGGCCCAGCGTGGCCGATGCCCTGCGCATCGTGGCGCTGGCCGAGGACCTTCACGCCGCCCTCAACCGCTATTTCCGCTACGTCGACGAGGGCGACCGGCGCTACATGACCTCCTATCAGGATCAGCCAGACCTGATCGTGCAGGCTGCCTTTGAGCGCAGCGATCTTTCCGCGAAAACCCGTGAGCGGAACGACAGCGTCCGGCCTTTCCTCGACGCGCACTTCGATGAGGTGCCGCGGGTGCGCCACTGCCACGGGGACATCAAGTTCGGCAACGTGATCGTGACACCGGACCGGATCGGCCTGCTCGATTTCGAAAACTACAACGTGCAGGAGTGGGGCTGGGAGATCGGGGATGCCCTGCGCTCGTGGTTCAGCGACCAGCTCGATAACGTCACCTGGTCGATCCGCGCTGCCGATTTCGAGGCCTTCCTCGAACAGCAGCCCTGGTTCACCAAGCGCGACGCGGTGCTGCACACGCTGCGCACCACGGCGAAGCTGCTGGTGCACCTGTACACGGACCGCGAAGACGGGCGTTACTACTTCTCCAGCGAGCCGACCCCGGTCCGGCTGGAAAAGGTCGACGTGCTGATTTCCCGCCACGAGACCTTCCTGCCCGCGTTGCTCGGGTTTGCCCGCGAGCGCGGCTACATCGACTGACGGTCACCAGCCGGGGTCCCGGCTGGGGTTTTCGTTGGGCTGATCAGGGGCGTCAGGGCAGGCCCACACCACGCCACGCGGTGACGATGGCGTAGTATTCTTCCCGAGACATTTCGACCTCGAGCGCGCGGTTGGCTTCGGCGATGCGCTCCACCCGCTGGGTGCCGATGATCGGCACAATTCCGGGGTGTGAGACCATGGTGAAGGCCAGTGCAGCCGCGCCCCGGTCGACGCCATTGCGGTCCGCCACCGCGTCCAACGCGGCGGCAATCCGCCCCGTTTGCGAGTCTTCGCTGGCGTCCTGGGTCATCAGCGCGCCCCCGCCCAGCGGCGACCAGGCGATCAGGGTGGCGCTGTATTCCTGGCACTGGTCCAGCGTGCCGTCCCAGACCGGATCCTGCCGCACCGGCGAGAATTCAACCTGATTGGCGACCAGCGGCCGGGGCAGCATCGACTGCAGCGCCGAGAACATGCTGGGGGTGTAGTTGGAGACGGCGATTTCCCGGACTTTGCCCGCTTCGACCAGTCGCATCAGCCCTTCGGCAACGTCGGCGTGGGGGGTAAGCATGTCCGGACGGTGGATGTAGAACAGGTCGATGACGTCGGTGTTGAGGCGGCGCAGCGAGTCTTCGCAGGTCTGCACGATGGTATCGGGGCGACAGTCGTAGGGCGTGGGCGGGTAGATCCCGGCCTTGGTCGCCAGCACCATCTCTTTGCGCATGCCGGGGTCGGCCTTGATCACGTCGCCCAGCAGCTCCTCGGCCTTGCCGAAATCGGGGTAACCGTAGATGGAGGCGGTGTCGATCATGGTCATGCCGGCGTCGAGTGCAGCCCGCGTCTTGGCGGCCGCTTCGGTGGCGTTGCCCTCAGACAGGCGCCAATGGCCGTAGGAAATCGGGCCGACACTGAGTTCGCTGGTGCCCAGCAGTCGTTGGTTGGCAAGAGGTTTCAGCACGGTCGTTCTCCGGGATTGATGAGCCTTTCGCGACAACCTACAGGCTCCCAAACCGAATAAAAGGGCAAACTAAGGGCGCTGGACGCAAAAACGCAGGCGCGGGGCGGTGGTCAGTCTTCCGGCCGCCCCAGCGAGCGGTAGTCCCACCCGGCGGCTTTCATCGAAGCCGGGTCAAAGACATTGCGCAGGTCGACCATTGCGGGCCGTGCCAGCCTCGCGCGGACGGCGTCGAGGTCGGCGCTGACAAACTCCGGCCAGTGCGTGACCAGACACAGCACGTCTGCGCCGTCGGCGGCTTCCAGCGCAGAAGCGGCATAGCTCAGCCCGTCGAACAGTGCTTCGGCGCCGGCCATGCCTTGCGGGTCGTAGGCCCGAACCTTGATCCCCGCCTGCTGCAGCACCGGGATGATGGCGATGCTGGGGCTGTCGCGCAGATCATCGGTGTCGGGCTTGAAGGTCAGCCCCCAGATCGCGGCGGTCTTGCCGCGCGCTTGCTCCAGCCCACCCAGCGCATCGATGACTTTGGTTGCCATTTCCCGTTTGCGGGCCTCGTTGACGTCGATCACGGCCTCGAGGATGCGCACGGGTGAGCCTTCGACCTGCGCCGTGTCTACCAGCGCCAGCGTGTCTTTCGGAAAACACGAGCCGCCGTAGCCCGGGCCAGTCGCCAGAAACGCCGACCCGATCCGCTGGTCCAGCCCGATGCCGTGCGCGACGTCTTCGACGTTGGCTCCTACCCGCTCACACAGGCTGGCGACCTCGTTGATGAAGGTGATCTTGGTGGCGAGGAAGGCGTTGGCAGCGTACTTGATCATCTCGGCACTGGCGGCTGAGACTTCGACATAGGCGACGCCTTCGTCGATAAAGCGCTGGTTCAGTCGAAGCAGCGCTTCAGCGGCGACGCCGTCGCGCGGGCCGACGACGATGCGGTCGGGGTGCATGAAATCATCGATGGCCGCGCCTTCGCGCAGGAATTCCGGGTTTGAGGCCAGATGGATGCTGTCCGGGCCAGCCTGCACGCCACTGGCCTCCAGCCGCGCCTGCAGCCGG
>Ga0163109_10004675_pt1 | contig 10368 bp, 3 predicted proteins | sample CRUFie1St13metaG_FD_108704 | JGI IMG/M metagenome (GOLD analysis project Ga0163109, IMG submission 108704) | Marine microbial communities from the Costa Rica Dome - CRUD Field 142mm St13 metaG | ecosystem: Environmental > Aquatic > Marine > Oceanic > Photic zone | place: Costa Rica: the Eastern... | reverse complement strand
TAAAACCCAAAGATTTAAGATCAATTAAGTCAATAATAACCTGTTTAATATACTTTTAAAAAATTTTCCTTAGATAATATTATTGATTTCTTGCATTTTGTCTTAACTGACCACAGGCAGCATTTTTATCTAGACCTCTACTTTTTCGCAAGCTAACAGTTATGCCATTATTAGATAGTGTAGATTGAAATGATTGAAGATTTTTTAAAGAAACTCGTCTAAATTCAACCTCATCAATTTGGTTGTATTCTATTAAATTTACATGGCATTGAAAACCTCTCAGCAAATTACTCAATTCATTGGCATGTTCGGCTTGATCATTAACGCCGCTTAGCATTAAATATTCAAAACTTACCCTCCGGCCAGTATCTCTTACAAATTGCTTGGAGTCTCTAATTATATTTTTTATCTGATAGTTTTTTGCACTTGGTATTATAGTTTCTCGTATCTTTTGGTTTGATGCATGTAGACTTATTGCTAATGTAAATTGACATTTACCTAAAATTTGAAAAGACTTTTCCGATAATTTACGGATCATTCTTGGAACAGCAACTGTGCTTACAGTTACCTTTCTCTGACTAATCTGAAAATCCTCATTTATAGATCTTATTGACAAAAGCAATTCATTGATATTTAATAATGGCTCTCCCATACCCATGAAAACGATATTAGTTACTTTTCTATTCATTTCATTTTCAATAAATAATATTTGATCTAATATTTCACTTGCTTTTAAAGATCTCTTCAAACCATCTTTACCAGTTGCGCAAAATTTGCAATCCATAGGGCATCCAACTTGACTAGAAAGGCATGCAGTAAGTCTTTTTTCAGTTGGTATGCCAACACACTCAATACTTTCATTATCACTAGTAGAAAGTAATAACTTTAGAGTGCCATCAATGGCTAAGTTTTTTTCTTGTAGACTAAGTTCGCTTACTTTAAAACCATCTTCTTTTAACTTCTTTCGAAAATCTAATGGTAAGACTTCTATTTGATCAATATTTTTATTCTTATTTCTATAGTCATAGATCCAATTATAAATTTGGCGACCTCTAAAAGCAGCTTGACCATAATTTAAAGCTACATTTTCTAATTCTTTAACACTATTTCCAAGAAGATTTTTCAAATTATTGTTTCTTTAGTCAAAACTATTTTCACCATAACAACAAACCATGTTTTAGAAAGAATTCTGTAAGAATAAGCGCAATAAATCCAATCATGGCCATTCTTCCATTAAGTCTCTCATTATATGTATGAAATCCATAACGAGGTAACTTTCTTTTGGGGATAATCTCTGGCTTAATCATCGCTTTAAATTTAAAAAGTTAATTCTAGTCATTAAAAATGCAATTAGATAAAATTTATTCATCAGATAAAAGCCCTTCCTCCTGTAGGCCTTCTAATGCAGCGGGATCAGGTAATTGATCTTCAGAAAATTGATTTTCAGCACTAGGTCTTGCAAAGGCAGCAAAATTACTAGATGAAGGGTCAATCCCGTGTCTGTTGCGAGTAGTCTCAAGATCTTCATCACTAGGATCATCAAGTATTGCAGCAGAGCTTACAGCGGGTGATTGAGGCATATCAACCGTATAATCTGGCCTTAAGTTTTGAGCTCTTCTATATCCGCCAGATTCTTCAGCAAGGATATCAGGGTGGGGGCCAGCTTCTGATGCTAATTCCTCTACAAATCCGCTAAAACCAGTTCCCGCAGGAATTAGTCTTCCAATAATGACATTTTCTTTTAAACCTCTTAACCAATCAGATTTACCTTCGATTGCAGCTTCTGTAAGAACCCTTGTAGTTTCCTGGAATGAAGCTGCTGATATAAAGCTGTCTGTATTTAAGGAGGCTTTAGTTATACCTAACAAAACCGGGGTAAACTCTGCTGGAGCTCCTCCAGTAATTGCCATAGCTTGGTTTGTATCTTCGACTTGCCTTAATTCTATAAGTTCGCCAGGTAAGAGAGTAGTATCACCAGCATCTTCTATTCGGACTTTACTTGTCATTTGTCTAACAATAACTTCAATATGCTTATCATCAATCGCAACGCCCTGGGATTTATAGACATTTTGAACTTCGTTCACCATACTTCTTTGTAATTTTGATATAGATTCTCGAGCTGCATCAATTAGAGGTTTTTGATCTTTTAAATCCATGAAATAACACTCTAATAATTCATGAGGGTTAATTGGCCCATCAGTTAAAATTTCTCCACCGGTAACTTCTTGGCCATCACTAACCATTATATTTTTGCCAATTAAAAGTTGATATTCATTCAAATAATCATCTTTTTCAATAACCGATAATGAAACTGATTCTTCGTCATTACCTTGTTTAATTTGAACTATCCCAGATTTTTTACATAAAATTGCAGAATCCCTAGGTCTTCTAGCTTCTAGCAACTCTTCAATTCGAGGCAATCCTTGAACAATATCTCCAGTTTTCTGCCTCTCAAAAACTAGTAAAGCTAAACCATCTCCCCTAAGTACCAAATCTCCATCTTTAACATGTAGAACTGAATCAGGAGAAACCATATAAGGTCTTCCAAGTCTTAAGGTTACTGTACTACTGGAAATTTCTTCTATTTCACCACAAGAAGTTGATTTTACAGATTTACTTATTGGATCACCATCAACTAAACGATCTCCTACTTTAACGACTGCTTTATCATTTATATTTATTTTAATTTTATCTTCCTCTCTTTCAACGATTAATCTTCTTATAGGCTCATCTTCTGTTGATTTTGGTAATTGAACCAACCCTTGTTCTTTGCAAAGAATTTGAGTTGTAGCTATAACATCTCCTGCTTTGACTTTTTGATTATTTTTAACTTGCAGTTCTGTATGTGTTGAACCATGACTGGAATCCGACATAGTATCCCTTCTTACAAGGATAGATTCTAATATTACTAAATTTAATCTATTTATTGATGTGTCATTTATATCTTCAATTGACTCAACATCAATAGTCATTTGAGGAGTAGCATCAAAACTTTCAATACTTAAATGTGTCCTAAGCAATTCAACTCCTTCAACAGATTTTATCAATTCACCATCTTTATAGGTAAGCCTTTGGATGGCTTTTAAACCTAAATGTGGTCCTTTATCCTGTTTAACATGTGTTAATTTTGGTAATTCTGCTTGATCAGGAATAGCAAATTCCTCTACAGTTCTCAACAATAAACCTTTACACTTAGAGGTTTCTAATTTCTGAACAAAAAGGATTTCCTTATTATCGACACCATCAATAATCTTTTCGCCTGGATTAACTAAACTGCCTTCTTCAGTAAATCTATTCAAGACTTCTTCATCAGCACACTCATGAAAAGTTCCATTTCTTACAGTTATTTCACGGAGAATATCATTTTTCTGAGTAACTGTAACGATTCCTGATGTTTGACTAAAAATATCTTTTACAACTTCTGTTCCTGCTTCTATCCATTTCATATCTTCAATCATTAGAAGAGATATATCCTTATTAATTTCATGTGTCTCTTGCGGAATCCAAAGTAATGTTCCACCTTGATTAACTTCAAAACCATTTTTAGATGATCTTGCTTTTTTAACGCTTAATCCAGGTGAGTATTTTACTAAACCTCCAGTTTTTGTACGGAAACGTTCATCTGTTAACTCTGCAATAACTTCACCATTACTAATTTTACTTCCTGGAGAAGTATTTAAACGATAAGAAGTTCCATCTTCAGATTCCAAATTATAAATCTGGCCTGAGTGAGTAGATTCTTCAATTAATTTAAAGTTACTTAGAGACATTGAAGTAGTAACAATCTGAACTTCCCTAGAATCTCCTACTGATTCTCTCAAACGAACTTGTCCACCATACTCGCTTGATTGACTTGCCTCAGCTAAAACAGTTCCTTCATCTACACTCTTTCCAGATGCAACAACTGGTCTTGCGTTGGGTGGCAAGTTATAAACATCTCCAGCTAAAACCCATAATCTACCTAATCTTTGAGCTTTTAAAGTAATATTTCCCTGCCTATCTGTGACCTCTTTTGGTTGTATAACTTTGTCATACCTTACCTGGCCAGCTAAATCGCAGATAACATCTTTTGTTGCTTTTTCAACGCTTTTTTTAACTGCTCCAGCAGTGATTTGAGCAACTGTTATATCAGAATTAATTTCTACACCATCATCAACGAATAAAAGCGAACCACTAGAAACCTCGATTTTTTGAACTTTATTAGAGTTATTTCCTTGAGGAACTATTTTTAGAATGAAATCTACTTCCGCTTGTTTAGCTTCAACACCATGAGGAGTCCTATAACCTCTAACCTTTGCTTTTGAACTATATTCAACTTTTCCTGAAATCTTTGATCTTACTACTCCACTTTCAGCTGTTGATACACCTCCAGTATGGAAAGTTCTCATTGTCAATTGAGTCCCTGGTTCTCCAATAGATTGAGCAGCAATAATTCCTACTGCTTCACCTAAGTCAACCAGATGATTATGAGCCAAAGCCCAACCGTAACATCTCCGACAAACTGATCTATTTGCTTCACATGTTAATGGAGATCTTATTTTTACACTCTTTATAGATAATGTCTCGATTTTTTCTGACAATGAAGGATCTATTGCAGTATTTTGAGGAATAATTAAGTTGTCTTCAGAATCTAAAATATCCTCAGCTGTGAGTCTGCCAAAAAGCCTTGCACCAAATTTACCATCTTCAGCCTCAACAACTATTGATCTTTCTGTTCCACAATCTTCTTCTCTAACAATTACATCTTGAGCGACATCAACTAATCTTCGAGTCAAATAGCCTGAATCTGCAGTTCTCAAGGCAGTATCCACCAAACCTTTTCTTGCTCCATAAGATGAAATTACATATTCAGTAACAGTGAGTCCCTCTCTAAAGTTTGTTCTTATAGGAAGGTCAATAATTTCTCCTTGAGGATTAGCCATCAATCCTCTCATACCAACAAGTTGTCGTACCTGAGACATATTACCCCTTGCTCCTGAATTAGCCATCATCCAAACAGAATTTAAAGGATCATTTTGATTGAAATTATTTTTAACAGCATCTACTAGTCTCTCATTAGTTTCAGTCCAAGTATCAATAACTTTAGTATGTCTCTCAACTTCTGTAATTTCACCAAGTCTATAGCATTCTTCTGTAGCAGATATTTGCTCTTCAGCTTGTCCTATCAAATCTTGTTTTGCTTCAGGAACTTTTAAATCGTCAACTGAAATAGAAACTGCAGCTTGAGTAGCATATTTAAATCCTAAGTCCTTTAAGTTATCAGCCATGGCTGCAGTGATAGCAGTCCCATGGGTTTTATAAGCCCAAGAGACTAAATTTCTTAAGGCTTTCTTATCAACTACTTTATTCTTGAATGATGGGGGCGTTTTAGGTAGAGCAGGCATAATAACTGGATTATTTTTTTTTGAGTTTTTAGTAGTTTTACGAACTCTGGAGGTTTTTTTAGGTTTAGATGATGTCATGATTTTTGAATGGATGAAAATAATTTTTTAAAGATTACGTTTTAGATACAGAATCAATAATGGTATAGTTCATTACTACTCTCCCTACAGTTGTCAAAATAAATCTACTAATTAAATTATTCTGAGAATCAAATCTGTCTCTCCTAAATCTCCACATTTCCAACTTTGAGCCATCTTCTAGATCTTCAGTTTTTTGCGGGTTACTCATTTCGTCTTCATCTTCAACTTCTCCATTAAATCTAACCCAAACCCATTCATGTAAGCTGAGCCTTTTATCTTCAAAAGCAAAAATGACATCTTCTAGTGATGCAAAAGTAGTGCTATCCTCTCCAAACTTGGGTTTTTGATAATTAGGTTGCAAAGCCGTTAAATAATAAGATCCCAAAACCATGTCTTGAGATGGAGTAACAATTGGCTCACCAGTAGCAGGAGAAAGAATATTATTACTAGCCAACATAAGCATGCGTGCCTCAGTTTGTGACTCTAAGGCTAAAGGAACATGAACTGCCATTTGGTCTCCATCAAAATCAGCATTAAAAGCAGGGCAAACTAAAGGATGAAGTTGTATTGCTCTACCTCCTACTAATTTTGGTTCGAAAGCTTGAATTCCTAACCGATGAAGTGTTGGTGCTCTATTTAAAAGAATTGGGTGGCCTTCAATAACTTCTTGTAGAACTTGCATAACTTCATCATCAGCTTTTTGTATTAATTTTTTTGCTGCTTTAATATTATTCACAATATTTTGACGTATTAACCTATGTATTACAAAAGGTTGGAAGAGCTCAATCGCCATTTCTTTTGGTAGACCACACTGGTGCATTTTTAATTTGGGGCCTACAACTATTACAGATCTTCCTGAATAGTCAACACGCTTACCAAGAAGGTTCTGTCTAAATCTTCCTTGTTTTCCCTCAATGATGTCGCTGAGGGATTTGAGAGCTCTATTGTTTGCTCCAACAACAGTTCTTCCTCTTCTTCCATTATCTATAAGAGCATCCACTGCCTCCTGAAGCATCCTTTTTTCGTTTCTTACGATAATTTCAGGTGCTAAGATTTCTTGTAGCCTAGCCAGCCTGTTATTTCTATTTATAACTCTTCTATATAGATCGTTTAAGTCAGAAGTTGCAAATCTTCCCCCATCAAGCTGAACCATAGGTCTAAGATCTGGAGGTATAACGGGTATTGCATCTAACACCATCCATTCTGGTTTTGCATTAGTTGCAAGGAAATTATCAATAACTCTGATCCTTTTTATAAGTTTTGCTCTTTTCTGGCCCTTACTTTGCGTAATTTCTTCTCTGAGATCCTCAGCAACTTGATTTAAATCAAGATCTTCAAGTAATTGTTTCAAAGCTTCAGCACCAATGCCAACAAAAGGTTCATTTTCAATAGTTGAATCTTCAGCATAGATTTCGTCTTCAATTTCCAGCCACTCATCCTCAGTAAGTAATTGCTTATATTTGAGATCTTTATGATCACCTGGATCTAAAACGACATAACAATTAAAATAAACTATTTGTTCTACATCTCTTAGTGGAATATCCAAAAGTATTGCAACATAACTAGGAATTCCTTTCAAATACCAAACGTGGGAAACTGGCGCGGCAAGTTTTATGTAGCCCATCCTATGTCTTCTTACTCTACTTTCAGTTACCTCAACCCCACATCGCTCACAAACAATACCCCTATGTCTAACCCTTTTGTATTTACCACAATGACATTCCCAATCTTTAGAAGGGCCAAAAATCTTTTCACAAAACAATCCATCCATTTCTGGTTTAAGTGTCCTGTAATTAATAGTTTCAGGTTTTGTAACTTCTCCCACCACTTGTCCATTGGGTAATGTTCTCTGTCCCCAATCCATAATTCTTTGTGGAGAAGCTATTGAAATTTTGACGTAATCAAAGTGATTCTCAGTTCTTAAGTTGCTGTTTGTCATTGTTGGAAAATTTAAGTTAGATGTTTTGAATTGAATATTTAATCTTCTTCATATTCAGAAGTTCCAAGTGATTCGTAAGTCGGCCTCGATGGAGTATTCCTTCGTGGATTTATATCTTGCATTAAATCTACTTCTTTTCCTTCATCTGTATAAACACCAATATCTAAGCCCAATGATTGTAATTCTCTCATAAGAACTTTAAATGACTCTGGAGTACCAGGCCTTGGAATTGGTTTACCTTTTACAATTGCATTAAGAGCTTCATTTCTTCCTTGCATATCATCAGATTTAACTGTTAATAGTTCTTGGAGAGTATAGGCAGCTCCATAAGCTTCAAGGGCCCATACTTCCATTTCTCCAAGCCTTTGTCCGCCTTGCTGAGCTTTACCGCCCAATGGTTGTTGGGTCACCAACGAGTAAGGACCAGTAGACCTTGCATGAATTTTATCATCCACTAAATGAACTAATTTAAGGAAGTGTGAATATCCAACTGCCACTGGCTGATCAAAAGGTTCTCCTGTTCTTCCATCTTTGAGTAATAACTTTCCTGGATCTTCAGGATTGTAAACCCATGCTTTACCTGGCTGTTTTGATGCCTCCTCTAGAAATGCTTGAACAGTCTCATGTGATTTTTCTGCACCATACATTTCATCAAATGGAACAACTTTTACCCTGCAATTTAAGTTTGAAGCTGCCCAACCCATCAATAATTCGAAAACTTGACCTACATTCATCCGACTTGGAACTCCTAGTGGATTAAGAACAATGTCTACAGGGGTTCCATCAGGTAAATACGGCATATCTTCTCTTGGCAAGATTCTACTTATGATTCCTTTGTTACCATGCCTTCCAGCCATTTTATCGCCAACTTGAATTTTCCTTCTCTGTGCTACGTAGACTCTAACAACCATGTTAGCTCCAGGAGGCAATTCATCTCCTTGTTCTCGAGTGTAAATTCGTACATCAAGTACCCTTCCCTTTTCAGTCTTGGGGACCCTCAAGGAATTGTCTCTAACATCTCGAGCCTTTTCTCCAAAAATAGCTCTCAAAAGTTTTTCTTCAGGTGGTTGATCAGATTCACCTTTAGGAGTAACTTTTCCTACAAGAATATCTCCACTCTCAACAAAAGCACCAATTCTAATTATTCCCATTTCGTCGAGATTATTCAAGCTATCTTCAGAGATATTGGGAATCTCTCTTGTAATTTCTTCAGGTCCTAACTTTGTTTGTCTTGCCTCAATTTCATATTTTTCGATATGAACCGATGTATATAAATCATCAGTAACCATCCTCTCACTTACAAGTATTGCATCTTCGTAGTTGTATCCCTCCCATGGCATATATGCAATTAAGACATTCTGGCCTAGTGCTATTTCGCCTCCTTCACATGCAGATCCGTCTGCTAATACTTGACCAGATATAACTTGATCTCCAATTTTTACTATAGGTCTTTGGTTTAAGCAGGTATCTTGATTTGATCTTTGATATTTTTGAAGATAATGAAAATGTTCATTACCATCCTCATCTTTGACAACAATTTCATTAGCATCTACATAAGAGACAGTTCCATTAACTTTTGTTATGGGTACCATTCCTGAATCTCTAGCAACTTGAGACTCTAAACCTGTACCAACTAAGGGACGTTCAGGCCTTAATAATGGAACTGCTTGTCGTTGCATATTTGATCCCATCAGAGCTCTATTTGCATCATCATGTTCTAAAAAAGGAATTAGTGAAGTCGCAACAGAAATTACTTGAACGGGAGAAAGCTGTACGTAATCAACTTGATGGGGAGGTACTTTTTCAAAATCTTGTCTGTACCTTACTGGGATAAGATTTGCAAGTATATTCCCATCCTTGTCTGTTGCGACATCTCCGGGAGCTACCCTACATTCATCTTCTAAATCAGCAGAAAGATAAATAGGGTTGCCTTCTTTATTAACTTTACCGTTACTAACTTCCCAGAAAGGAGTTTCAATAAAACCATACTCATTAACTCTTGCGTGTGTAGCTAAGGAGTTTATAAGTCCTGCATTAGGACCTTCAGGGGTCTCGATAGGGCATAATCTTCCATAATGTGATGGATGGATATCTCTTACTGCAAAACCTGCTCTTTCTCTTGTTAATCCTCCAGGGCCTAAAGCCGAGATTCTTCTTTTATGCGTTAGTTCAGCAAGAGGGTTAGTTTGATCCATAAATTGACTCAATTGACTTGAGCCAAAAAACTCTTTAATAGCAGCAACCAAAGGTTTAGGATTAACTAGTTGAGCGGGCGTTAGAGAATCTGTTTCTCCGACAGTCATTCTTTCCTTAATAATTCTCTCAAGACGATTAAGTCCTACCCTCACCTGATTTTGAAGCAGCTCTCCAACAGATCTAACCCTTCGATTCCCAAGATGATCAATATCATCCAAACTTGCACCACCAATATCTAACTCCAAGTTAATTAAATAATCAATAGTAGAGAGAACATCTTCGTGAGTAAGTGTTCTTACATCATCTGGGACAGTAAGCCTCAATTTTTTATTTATTTTATATCTGCCAACTCTGCCTAAATCATATCTTTTGGGATCAAAAAATCTGCTATATAATAACTGTTGTCCACCTGAAACAGAAGGCGGTTCCCCGGGACGCAATTTTTTATAAAGCTCAAGTAAAGCTTGATCTTCAGAATTTATGCCCTCCTCATTAGCAGCTTGAATTGAGTTTTGATAAAACTCTGGATGTCTAAGTTTATCTACCACATCATTATCAGAAAGACCCATTGCTCTCATAAGAACATGAGCGTTAATTTTTCTAGTTTTATCAACTCTTACATATAGTAAATTATTTTTGTCAGTTTCAAATTTTAACCATGCACCTCTATTGGGGATAACGCTTGCGTTGTAGGTTCTTCGGCCATTTTTATCTTGTTCATCTTTGAAAAATACTCCTGGACTTCTAACAATTTGATTAACAATGACTCTT
>Ga0163109_10004674_pt1 | contig 10370 bp, 11 predicted proteins | sample CRUFie1St13metaG_FD_108704 | JGI IMG/M metagenome (GOLD analysis project Ga0163109, IMG submission 108704) | Marine microbial communities from the Costa Rica Dome - CRUD Field 142mm St13 metaG | ecosystem: Environmental > Aquatic > Marine > Oceanic > Photic zone | place: Costa Rica: the Eastern... | reverse complement strand
TTTTATCCATTAAAAAAAAGAGGGTTCTATCCCTCTATGTTAGATCGACTGTCAATCAAAAAAATTATGTCATATTTATGTCATATGAGGGTTTATTTGTCAGGAGAAACTACGCAATAATAAGAAAGAAAATAGTTATAGTTTGAAAACCTAGTGCTGCATTAGACGTGTCCAGTGCTTTGGGAGCACTAGGTCGCAGGTTCGAATCCTGTCGCCCCGATCAGTCATAGCAATAGGTTATAAACATCTGTGTCAGTCTTAAGTTAAGAAAGGGGAGCTAGGGTTATGTACTTTGTATATACTTTTGTGCCTTACTTTTCTCTTTATATGTAGAAAGATTCCTCGCACCAGTGATTCGCTATTTCTTCCGCTATTCAAGAATAAATATGTAATCCTAATTTCCATCTATACTTGCAAGGTGTAAGCCAGTGAAGTCTCTTCCTTTGTTTTGCAGCCTATTTATTCTTTTTACTATGCTTAATTGTATTTCAAATAAGTAATTTCAGATGAAGTTGAAATTCTTGATGATTATGATTTTGTCAAATAGTTAATTAATGTTTGATAATTGATTTCACTTATCGCTCTTCTTCAGCCTTTTCATTTGGTAATTCCTCAAAACAATGTTTTTGAAAGGATTGGTTGTGGAACAGGTTGTCATATCAGGTTTCAGCAACTATCCCCAATGGAAGAGATAGATGATGGGTGGAGGAAAGTAAAGGTCAGGAGCACGATGTTTATTTGGGACTATGAAACCAACCAGTTTGAACAGAAATCATTTAGAGGTAAGGTTGGAAGTGGAGTTTCTGAAAGTTGGAATTATGCGAACTGCCAAAAGAAACTCTTCACTCGCAGATCAGAAAACTATTCGTCCAAACCTCCTTTAGGGGAGAGTGGCAGCATGGACTTTCTTGTCTTTAAAGATGGTAAACCAATTTTTGAAACTGGTTTTGGTAGTCCTTTCCAGCAATGGTCAGTGATGTGTCCTCATACTGAAACAGCAAAAGAAGGGAATGAATATCTAAATGATCTAACAGACCAGTGGAAAGAAATTCTGAAGAAGAAATAAAAAATCAGCAAACAATAAAAATTTTCATTGAGTCTGAAAAAAATCGGAGCAGATTAAACCTTAAGAGAGGATCTAATCATGATTTTAAAGAAATCACCATTCTATATTCAAGATAAAAATTCAAGAGATCTTGATAATTTAGATAATTGTCCAAGTGTTGATGAATCAACGAGAGATCAAAATTTTTCAAATGGTAAAGCAAATACAGTTCACCGCAGAAGTGACCTAGATTCTCTTGGCTAGTTTTAAACAAAAAATAAAGCAAACACTAATTTTTGAGTAATAATTAAGACCGAGTATTTTGAAAACAAATTTTTTTGTAAGTTGACAGGTACTTATAATCCCTCTTGAAGGTTCGAATCCTTTCACTTCCCCCAGTTTCACCATCATTTATAGCAGAAAGTCTCAGCTAGTAATATATTTCCTCAAAAAGTCTCTCCCTAAAAATACCCTCAAAAATCAATTCCAATTAGTATCTTTTCAGAAAACAAAAATCCTTAATGAATTATTTTATGAAGTAAAAAGATCTTTTTCATTATCGCCGAGTCTTCTCAATCCTCTTAATCCATCTCTTTCAAGATTTCTTACTCGATCTCTACTTATCCCTAGAACTCTTCCTATACCTGTAAGGGTCATTGGATCATCACCATCCATCCCATATCTCATCCTTAAAACTCTACATTGAAGGTCTGGTAATTGATGCAAATGAGAATGTAGATCACCTCTCATACAATCAATCTCTGTTTGTTCATCGGGCAAATCCCAACCGCCTGCTCGTAAATCTAATAAAGCAGAATCTTCACCATCACCAACTTTGGTTTCAGGGCTAACTGGCTGTCCAGCTTTACACATCAAATCCTTAACATCTTCTTCAGTAAGTTCTACGTATTTCGCAAGTTCACTTAAAGTTGGAGTTCTAGACATTTCTTGACTGAGCTCTCTTTGGCCTTTCCTTAATTTATTCAACATTTCGATTATGTGAATTGGTAGCCTTATAGCCCTACTCTTTTCAGCTATTGCTCTTGTAATACCTTGTCTAATCCACCAATATGCGTATGTTGAAAACTTGTAACCTCTAGCTGGATCAAATTTTTCAACTCCTCTGACCAGCCCTTTTGTTCCTTCTTGAATTAAATCTAAAAGTTCCATATTTCTTTTAGTATATTTTTTTGCAACGCTTACTACTAATCTTATGTTCGCTGCAACCATTCTTTCTTTAGCTCTCTGGCCATCTTCCAATCTTTTTATAATAGTAGAAGTTGATAAGTTTAATTTGGTCGATAATTCATCAATACTAGGTTTTTCTCCTGTTAATTCAATAATTTCTAATTCTTCTCTTTTAACTTCCATATACTCTTGAACTTGTCTACCTAAATTAATTTCTTCTTCATGAGAGAGCAATGGAACTCTTTCTATATCTCTCAGATATGATTGGACTAGATCTAAATCATTACTAGCTTTTATACTTGCAATTGATGCTAATTTATTATCAGTTTCTTCCTTAACTTCAAACTCTTTTTTTTCTTCTTTAACTTTTTTAGCTTCTATTTCCTCTATTTCTTCTGATACTTTTTTAGCTTCTAACTCTTTTTTAGCCACACTATATCCTTCTTTAAATTTCCTTTCTAAATCTTCTTCTGTAAATCTTATGTTTTTCTGAGAAAAATTTTTAACTTCTAAATCTACGTCTAGAACATTTTTTAAATTTTTTAGTAATTTTTTAAAGAAAGCCAACTTAAACAAAAAAATTTTTTTAATAATAGTAGGATTAAGTGATTTGTCATTAATTTTTTATAAAGTTTAAATTTCCTTCAATAATTTGCCCTTATATTTAATTCAAATGATTCATTCTAAAACCTAACTAGTCCACATTTTTATCCCTAGAAGTGTTGATATAAATATCAATATGAAAAATAATTTGAAGTTATTGTGTTAGGTAACTGGACCAATTTATCGCACTTCAAGTGAGCGTTCTAAATCTTTTGAAGCTCTTATTGATTCATCAGATACTTGTACTGTTACTTTGACAAATTCGCCAGGGACATAACATCTTTCTTTTATTTTAATTCCTTGCATTACTAAATTTGTTGAGTATTTATTTGAAATAAACAACTCGCTAAATTTCTTATTTGGATACGATTTTTTTTTTCCATTAAACTGAATATTTAAATCTAAATTTTGATTACTATTTTCACGCTCATAAATAAATTGAACAAATTTTGCAATATTTATTGATGCTAGATCTTCTGCTTCTTCGTAAGCATCAAATAAAAATTCCCGATCATCTGTAAGGAGATTAACTTTAGCGGTTGATTCTATTTTCAACTTTTTTCTTCTTTTAATATGATTAATACCTAGTTTATTAGAGCCTTTACATACTTGAGCATTAGTTGTAAATGGATAAATTAATAAAACAATTAACAAAAGATTTATGTACATTTAATTTCTACTCATCAAGAATTAAAAGTCCTCATTAAATGATGAATATCCAGGCATTGAATTAAAGCCACTTTCTGAGGATATTGAATTGTTGTTTCTGTTGCCAGTATTAATATTTTTATTTTTCATGTAGTTATTAAGTTTATTGACTTCTGCAACGGTTGAGGGCTTTATACCAATTGTAACCATTACAAATTTCCCAGGGGTGTAGCATCTTCCAACGTCGCTAACTCCTCTTAAAAGACTTGTAGTAGATTCTATAGAATTACATAACATTTCTTTGCTTTTGGTAATATCAACTTCTTTTATTCCTTCACCATTTGCACCAAGTGACATTATGGAATTAGAAAACTTTTTGGTATTTCTTTTGCATTCTTTAGAAATTTTGGTGCTTAAAAAATCTGATATTTGCGCTTTTGCTTCAACTCTAGCTTCGCTATAAGCATCGATAATCTCGTCTGCATCATCAAAAGGCACAGATACTTGCGCTGTTGAAACTATTTTTGGTCCATTTGGAGTAGGGGTTACAACTGCTCCAATCCCAGCAGGATATGCGTCACAAGAAGATGCTAAAACACTTGCAGGCATAGATAAGGTTAGAAAAATTGGTAAAGAAATTTTAGTTAATTTCATAACTATAATTTGCGAACTATTGAAATAAAAATAATATAAAAAACATTAAAATGTAAAGTACTTATCAAAAAAATATGAATTTTATAATAAAGATTTATAGAAGATTTTATTAATTAATTTAAATCAAAAAACATTAATTACTTAAAGTAGATTTAATTACTTTATTATCAATATTTGATAAAGATGTTTTTCAAGATTTAATAATTAATAGGCAATGAATTTAAACTCCTTTAGGTCATTAATAACTTTATTATGTTTTGCATTTGCTTATTATGGGAACCCCTTAATAGCAGAAGAAATTAAAACAACTAACAACTCAGAGTACATAATTAAAGAAGACATCTTTAATAAAAGTAATAAAAAGGTTAAGGTTAAATCAAAAGGTATTGGGAAATCTTTAAAAGAGGCGAAAGAAGATGCTGCTATAAATGCAATTTCAAAAGTGGTAGGAACTTTTTTTGATTCAAATTCAAAAATCAAGTTAAAAAAGACTTCACATGGTAAAAGAACAAATAAATTAAAAGAAATTTCAAAAGAATACTTTACATACAATAGAGGAAATATTTATAATTTTGAGATTATTAAGATTGAAAATAAAGATAACATTTATTACGTTGAAGCTTTAGTAGATGTTATTAATGAAAATATACAAGACTATATTGAGGAGTTTACTGCAGGAGAAAGTATCGTTGATTTAGAAGTTCTTACTATTAAAGGTTCAAGAGATAAAAACAAAAAACAAATAAATACTTTATTAGCTAATCTTTTAGAAAGAAAAAACGATTTAGATTATCAATACATATCCCATGGTAAAGGGCAACTTTTAGAAAATTTCTCTTTCCTTAGCTATTGTGAGAATTCATTAAACCACAATAAAGGTTTTTGTGAAATATATACAGAAAATTTTAATTTAGATAAAGATTGTTTTCTTGAATGTGTTTATTCAGACAGAAGAAGTGTAGCTAATGAAATTGAAAAATATAGAGTAATAAAGAATCTTAGAAATCCTCATAATATTTTTGTTTTACCATTTAAGGTTTCTATAAGAGATGACTATAAAAAAATATATAAAAATTTGTTTTACGAAATTAGTAAAGATACAAAAATAATAAAATATTCTGATAAGAATCTTTTTGAAGTTAGTAAAAATACAATTGATTTTTTAGAAAATAACTTCAAAGATAAAGACGATAGGCTTATTATATTTAATGAAATTAATGAATCTGAGTTAACTAATTTTTATATCGAAAAAAATGTTAAAAATTCTGATCTATATATCAAATTATTTTCCGATATTGATTATGAAGATCCAAGATTAGTTTTGTTAATTAAAGATAAATTTAACAATATAAAAAAAACTATTATTTTCAATTCATCAATAGCAGTTAATACTTCTATAGGATTATGCGGTGTAAATAGTCTTTTGGATGAATTTCTAATTCCTAAATGCGTTTCTAATTATATTAATGAAGCGAAAATAATATCTCTTTTAAATGATTTACCTATTTCAAAGAGTGATGAATTATCACTTGTAAATTCTGTAAGAAATGATTATTTTAAATATTCACCTATAGTTGTAAACACAGAAAAAAATTTCTTACTGTTACTAAACCTAAGCAAATTTGAATTGGATAAGGATGATTCTATAGTATTAGAATTTCAATCCTTAAAGGATAAATATGATAATAAAAAATTAGTATTTAAAGAAAACGAGTTAGAAAAAAAAGATAAGAAAAAACAAAGAGAATTAGAACTTGCAGAACAGAGGAAAAAAGAATTAGAACTTGCAGAACGGAGGAGAAAAGAACTTGGAAATCTTATAGTAAAAACAGAAAATTATAATGATGATAGTTCGTATACGGGGCAATTTTTAAATGGCAAAAGGCATGGTCAAGGTACTTATTTTTATCCGAACGGAAACAAATATATAGGTCAATGGAAGGATGATAAGCTCAATGGGAAAGGGACCTTAACTTGGTCTTCAGGAGATAAATATGTTGGTCAATATTTAAATAACAAAAGGCATGGTCAAGGAACTTATTTTTATCCGAACGGAAGCAAATATATAGGTCAATGGAAGGATGATGAGCGTACAGGACAAGGAATATTTACTTGGCATAATGGAGATAGATATGTTGGACAATTTTTAAATGGCAAAAGGCATGGTCAAGGAACTTATTTTTATGTAACTGGTGATAGATATCTTGGTCAGTGGAAAAATAGCAAGAAATTTGGTCCTGGTACTTATTTTTATGCAGATGGAAGAACTCAAAGAGAAAATTGGTGATTTGACTTCAATTGATTCTTATAAATATGGATAATAATAAAAATATGATAAAAAATTTGAATTTTATTCTTTAGTGGGACTCTTCACTTTATTGAGATTTTTATTTTTGTTTTTTTGTATTGGATCATCAGAATTTTTATCTAAAAATTATTTCAAGTCATAAAATATATAATTATGTTCATATTATTATCTGATTAAAGTATTTTGCTCTTTAAGTGTAAAAGAAAAATTAAGTTAATTATTAAAAGGATTTTATTCTTCTTATGTTTTATTTTTTTAAAAATTTTCCTTTAAAAATTATTTTTTTATTTATTTATCTTTTCTCTATTAATTATGTATTCTCAGAATCAAATATCATTTTAGATAATAATCTTTTAATAGATATTGAGAAATGTCATTGGATACCAAATAATTCTATTAAAAAGAAAAATCAAGTAAAAAGAATTTGTATTGGAAAAAATAGAAATATTTTTGAAGTTATATTTGATTTAGAATTAAGAAAAGCTCGTTATTCAGATTTATTAGGTAATCTAGATGAGCCCTTAGTTTTTAAAGACAATAAAAATATCATAGATAAAAACAAAGATAATCTTGTCCATACTAGGATTATTAATGGGAATTTATTTAATTATTCATGTCGAAGATCTTTATGCAATTCTTATAAAGAAGATTATAAAAAAATTGGCATAAGAAAGTATTTTTGGGATTAATAATTTCCATATTTTCTCCACATTTTCCCATCATCCTCACAACCTTTATACCTATAAGCATTTACATATAAATTGAAATCACCCTTTTCTAGCAATAAATTATTTTGATTATTAATGATCTCATAATTTATAGAATTATTGCCAGCTTTTACAATAAAAAATTTATTGGAATGTGTTTTCCCTCTGGCAATATTAATTGATTCAGATCCTTGGTTAGTGTCGTATTTCCTAATAGAGTAAACGCTTGCGTTGTTATTAATATCTTTACCAAAAGATAAGTTTTTTAGAATCAGTATCTTATCTTTTCCTGGATAATTAGTATCGCTCTTAAAATGGGTTTTAATATGATCCATCGCTCCCCACTCTTCACCATCCAATGCTGATAGAGGTAGCAAAGCAATTTTCAAGGGAAAAATAATAGCTCCAGTTAACTTACTATGTTTTTCAGGATGATCATCATAGAAATAGAAGTAGCATTGTGGCATATTTATATAATTATTTGACCGGACTTCATACTGAGGATCGTAAATATATCCAGCCTTAGACTTATCACTTAGAATTAAGGTTAGATACGAAAAAAATAAAAATAGGCTTAAAAATTTTTTGATTTTTGCCAAAAATAATTACCGAACAAATTAACAGAAATAATCAATATTTGTTGTGTTTTTTAGATTTTTGTTATTTTGCAATTTTTTTATGTCAAATTTCTATAAATAAAGATAAATTTCATACTCAAATGAAAACCATATTGACATCAATTTTTTATATGCCTGGTGTAATAATACATGAATTCTCTCATTATTTGTTTTGTATTATTTTCAATGCAAAAGTTATTAAGGTTTGCTTTTACAATTTCAATGATTCATCGGGATATGTACTCCACGAAAGACCAAAATATTTATATCAGAATGTCTTAATTTCTATAGCTCCTTTTTTTATAAATTCATTATTAGGTGGATTAATAGCTTATCCAACTGTTATTGATAAATTATCAATAACAGGATTGGCAAGCTTAAATTGGCAAGATGTTTTAAGAATAATTATTTCTATTTCAATAGGAATGAAAGCGATCCCAAGTAAAGGAGATGGACTGAGTCTTTGGGGCTCTATAAATGATAGTTATGATAATTTTTTATTAAAAATATTTGGCCAAATTATCATAGCCCCTTTGGTTTTAATTATTTACTTAATGAATATTACTTCGTCATACTTAAAGATTGAATTACTTTATGGCTTGTCTATTTGTTTTTTAGGGCCTAAATTAATAAAAAATATTATTTATCTAGATATTATTCAAGAATTTGTCCATAGAAAAGTATTTTGAATAATGAATACAATTTTTTATCAATTGATACTTTAGATTAATACAAATTAAAAAAACATGAAAAGATTTTCTTTCTTTATTATTTTATTTTTATTTCTAAATAATATCTTATTTATTAAATCTTTAAGATCAAATAATTTCAAAAGTATTAAAATAATAAGTTGTTACGATGGCGATACATGTACCTCATCTGAAGGAGAGAAAATTAGACTTGCGTGTATTGATACGCCTGAAATTAGAGGAAATAAAATAAATAAAGAGCAAGCATTTCTAGCAAGAGATTTTTTGAATTCTCAAGTAAAGGGCAAATCTGTATCTATTAAAAGAATTACTACTGATAGATATAATCGAACAGTTGGTGAACTATATATCAATAAGATTAATATTCAAGAATTGATTTATCAAAAAGGATTTGCGAAAATTTACAGAAAATATGCATATCAATGTCCTTGGACATCAAAATATATTTTAGATTAATTTCATGATGAAAAAATTGTTTAATTTTCATTTTTTGATTACCTTCTTAACTTTATTCTCTAATTTCTCGACTACAGAATCAAAAGCATTCTCTAGATCTTTTGTATTAAATCTTGAGTAGCTTTTCAGATGTGTTTCTAGATCATGACCCATTGCATCAGATATTTGCTTTGGTGATCTATAAGTTCCATTTTTGTTGATCCTATTGTGAGAAACATAGGCATATCTATGTCTGAAAGAATAAGGTGTACATTCTTGACCTTCTTCTTCAGCTTCTTTACAAATAGACAACCAAACTTTTTTGGGACTTCTATCTCTTAACTGTTTCCCTAACCTATTAGATCCTTATCTTTTGCTATTTCCGGAAGTGGTTCGCCTGCCGCCAATCTTTGCTGCAAAGTAAGACACCAATCAAAAGGATTTCCATCTATATCAAGAACAAATAAAGGAAATAACCTTCTACCATTTATCTTTGAATTGGATTTCTTATAAGTAGTCCAAAGTTCACTTTTATTGTTTTTCATAACCAAATATCTAAGTTCTTCTGGTCTTAAACCGTATACTGCACAAAGCTGAGTCGCAAATTGCCATTTTGTAGCTTGCTCATTATCTGAAAATGAATCTACTAATCTTCCGATCTGCGAGTCTGTTAAAGGATAACCAACTCTTTTTTCTGTAGTTACTTCTTCTTCAGCTTTAATAAAGACTGGTGGTCTCCAATAGGATGGAAAGTCTTCTCTTTCAACACACCAATTTAAGAATCTATTGAAAGCTAATCGCATATGCCTTCGCATAGTTGAACCTTTTGCCCATCCTTTTTTTTCTAGATTTTTGCCATGTTGATAATCATTGCTGACTTTGTCCCTAATCTTTTACCATTATGTGGTCTTGCTTTTGTTCTATTTACATAGAAGAAAATCGCATCTATAACAGGAAGATGTTTCCTTTTCCAAGTATTTTCCTGAATAGTGTGTTTATTAGAATTTCTATAATTTTCAAGAGCAGTTTCCCAATCTAATTCATATTTATTAGAGGACTTTTAGGCAAGAGAAAAAGCATCTTTTAAAGAAATGCGAGATCTATTATTTAAATATGTATCAGCTGCAGTTTCTATAAGTTTCAAAGCTTCAAACCATTGATCTTCCTGCCATTTGTATGGGAGGTTAATTGATAGGAATCCTGTTGCTTTTGTTCCATATAAAACACGAATATTCCCCCTATCTGGTTGAACTGTCCAACCAGTTCCAACAGAGACTTTAATTGCTCTTCTAAATACTTTTTCCCAAGAGTTAGTTTCTGCCACAAAGCGTCCGAGTGCTCCTCTTTTTTCTACGCAAATCCGTAGAAATATAACCTTACTTAGGCAAAAGTGTGCAGTCTCGTGCAGTCTTATGCAGTCTATGATTAAAGTTATAGCTGAGATCACAGAGTCTC
>Ga0163109_10004672_pt1 | contig 10373 bp, 8 predicted proteins | sample CRUFie1St13metaG_FD_108704 | JGI IMG/M metagenome (GOLD analysis project Ga0163109, IMG submission 108704) | Marine microbial communities from the Costa Rica Dome - CRUD Field 142mm St13 metaG | ecosystem: Environmental > Aquatic > Marine > Oceanic > Photic zone | place: Costa Rica: the Eastern... | reverse complement strand
TCAAAAACTAGCCGAGAGAGAGGAATCTCTGCGCCGAGGAATCAGAACGAGGCTAGAGCAACAACTCAAACTTCGCCTCAAACAAAGAGAAGCAACCATGCGCGCTGAATATGAGAGGCGTAGTTTGCGTTTGGAAGAAGACATTGCTGTATCCATTCAAGAGGAACTTGAATCCAGACTTAATTCAGAGACAAAGGAACTCGAAGAAAGAATGCGCCAGGATATTGAACTGGCAGTTGCAAGAAGAAGAGAACAACTCAGAGGCGAAGTCGAGAGGCAATTGGAATCACAATATTCTGAGAAATTATCGGAGCGTAAGAGTAGGTTGCGTGAGAAATACGACTTAACCTTCTCAAAGGCTGTTGACGATATTTCTCGCTCACTAGAATCAGAGATTGAACATGAACTCGAAGCAAGAATGGATGTCGAATTTGCAGCATATAGGAATGCTAGAGAAGCAGAAATCCAAAATCGTCTTGCAAGATTCAGATATGAAAGAGAAGCAGAGTTACACGACCAGATGTCGGAACGTTATGATTCTAAGAAGGTCGATTGGTCTGAGCGCCTAGAACTAGAATTCCAAGCTCGCGAGTCTGCTGCTCGTAAGGCGATTATGTCTGAAATCGATGGTAGGCTACGAAATGAAAGAATCACTCAGGAGACTGACCTCGACTTGATCAAAGAAGAAACAGTTCTCGAACTTGAGGCGGAAATGGAAGAACGCCTTGCAGAATTCAGAGCCCGAAAGGAGGAAGAGGTCGCAACTCAACTCGAGAGACAACTCGACAAGAGAGAAGAGATAATGCGCAACAAGGCGCTTATTGAAGTGCGTAAGCGTGAAGCAAATATTCGTGCAGAAATCGAGGCACAACTTGGTGTCAAGCGTGCTGAAATTAGAGACCGTTTGTCAACTCTAACACGGCAGATGGATGACTTCAAATCAATGGCTGAAGTGAAGATGCGTGAATCGATTGAGGCCAAGGTACAGGGCGAAATTGATGCTGATGAAGCAAGACTTGCTGAACAGCAACAAGAATTCGACAACCTACAGTCTCAAGACTCTCGTGCAGAGAAACGCCAGTCTTGGTTACAAGCAATTTCTGGACAGGGTACACAAGCGCAGCAACCTCAGATGGGTGTTGACCCAAGCGCACTCGGTGCTAGGCCGAGTGCTTTAGGGGCGTCTGCAGGACGAAGCCCGCGCGGCGCACTAGCACAAGCCGCAGCTCAACATACTCCTTCTATGGGTCTGGCAGGAATGAGAGCGCCACGCTCTGCTGCTAAATCATTGAGTGGTGCTCAACCAATTGCAAGACCTGTCAAGGCACCTATTGGTGGAGCTGCACCTCTAGCAGGCAGGCTTCCAACAACCCTACCTCAACCAATTCAACCGAAGGTAGTTAGGCAACCACTTGTCAAGCCTCCAACTCAGTTAACACAAGAAGAAACATCTCCAGTCGTTTCCAGTCCTGTAGTTGCAAGCCCAGTGATTGCACCTTCGATAGTGAAGAAGCCGGTAATCACCCCTCCGGTTCCTGAACCACAAGTGGTTGTACCAACAGAACCTGTAATTCCAGCAGTCAAAGAGATTGAACCAGTGATTGAAAGTGTTGAAGAAATTCCAGTAGTTACCGAAGAGGTAATCGAAACCTTGGTTGAAGAAATCGAGCCTGTAATCGAGCCTGAATCAATCGTTGAGGAAATTATTGAGACGATTGAGGAAGAAGTCAAACCGGTGCAAAAAATTGCAACGCTGACTCCTTTGAAGCGTCTTGAGCCTGTTCAGGCAGAAGAAACTGTGATTTTAGAGCCTGCGAAGATGAAAGTTCTGACTCCTGTAAAAACAAAAGTGCTAACACCTGTAGAATCTAAGGTCTTGGAACCAGTAAAGACAAGGGGGCCACCGCCATCTTCAGCACCCGGTCAAAGGCCAGGCACAAAGCCTGGAGAGACGCCTACAGCGATGCTGAGCCCGATTAAGAAATTGAAGCCAATCGATTCTAAACTCGATACAGATCCTGAAGATTGAGTCCGAGATTGAAGGTTGAAGTTCAAACACTTCACTCCGTGCTATTGATACGTCGTGTATGATTGGGAAGGGATATGAGGAGAGTTATTGCGTTAATTCTCGCAGTACTACTTTTGCCAGCGTTACCCTTTTCCGAAGCAAATGCTAACCTAATCGACGTTGGTGTGATCGAGACTGAAGATGGCAGGTTTATGCATGCTTCATTCACCTCATCTTCCACAATGGTAACCGTTACAAAAACAGGTAATCTTTCAGAACATTTCTGGGGAAGTGGTGAACTAATCACTCAGTGGTCTATCGAGCTAAACGTTACTGTAAACTCAGCTACCGTAGATTCAACAGGACTTCAGATAGCGGTTGCACACAATGGTGGAGTCATTGTTGTAAACTCCCAATCAAGAACAATCACCAGTAACATCAACTCAACCAGTTCGGTTGACGAAGTGCTATGGGACTCTGAAGGAGACATGTGGTTTGGCTACCATGGGGGGGAACGTCGCGCAAAAGAATTCGAAAACGGTGCCCCGACTGGTGAAGCAACAGTTGCACATAATACAGCGCTTACATCGATGACAATCATTTCTCAAGACCGTATTGTTACATCAGGAAGAGACAACCTGGTGAAGGTTTTCTCGCAAGATGGTGTTTTGGAAACAAGCTTATCCGACTTCAATTCATATCCGACAAAAATCATCAATGATGGCAATGGCAACATTATCGTAGGTTGTACAAACGGGGACTTGTTTAGATACAATTTCGATAATTGGTCTATGGAAGAGACAATGGTTTCAAGCGGCCAAAGTATCATTTCTATTACTATGGATGAGTCTGGAGATATCTTAGTTGGTACTCAAAATGGAAAATTGCATCAAATCGATTCGACTACGTTCACTGAACAAGAGGTATATTCTGCATCTGGAAGGGTAATATTCGGTACTTTTGGAAACAATGGCGAACTATACATCATTTCCACATTTTCAACTTCCTCGAAAATCAGATTGTATGACTTAGATTCCGATGGTGATGGTGTGACAGATAGCGTAGATGCTTTCCCAACAGATTCAACCCAGGATGAAGACGAGGATGGCGATGGATACGGCGACAATCCACAAGGAAATAACCCGGATGCATTCCCTGAAGATGTTACCCAATGGGATGATACAGATGGTGACGGATATGGGGATAATCCAGATGGTAACGATTCAGACGCATTCCCAACCAATTCAGAACAGTGGATTGACTCTGACGGCGACGGTTATGGAGACAACATGAACAAAGAAGGTGGCGACAGATTCCCTGATGACTCGACACAATGGGCGGATTCTGACTTCGACGGATTTGGCGACAACAAAAATGGGACAGAGGGAGACGACTGTCCTGACCAGAACGGATTCTCATCTATCGATAGAACCGGATGTAAGGATACAGACGGTGATGGGTACTCAGACCCATCCGGCGATTGGAGTGTTGAAGATGGTGCTGATTTCTCAATTAATGACGATAGTCAATGGTCCGATACAGATGGCGACGGATACGGCGACAATCTGCAAGGTAACGATCCAGACGCTTGTCCACTCGAATGGGGTAATTCTACAAGCGCTTACATCCCTGAAATTGCAAGCGATGGTTCTCTGGAACTAAACTTCATAGTCACTGAAAAGTTCGGTTGTATTGACACAGATGGGGATGGATTCTACGATTTCGCAGATGACCTTCCAGAAGATGCTCGCGATTACATTGATTCGGACGGAGATTCAGTAGGTGCTAGCCAAGATTACAATGATTCTAACAGGCTAGTTCAAACCGTTGTTGACCATTGTGAGCTAGTTGAGGCTGATGTTACAGAAACTTGTCAAGGAGTAAGAGACGTAGATTACCAAAACTACGTCGCAGACAAAGCAGCAAAAGGAGAGACAGCCAAGCAATACTTCGCTTGGGTTAAATCTCAGGAAGAGTCTGAGGCAGAAGGATCCTCTAGCGATGAATATCTCTCAACTGCGAAAGAAATAGCCCCGTTCTTGGGCGGAGGATTCGCTGCTATAGTGGCAGTATTGTTGATTTATGCTGCAATAGGCAGTGCCCGTCGACGAAAAGCCCTAGTCAAAACCTACGGAGTACCTTTCGTTCCCGACGGTGAAAATAGTGCAGAAGCAGAAGCGCTAGGTGGTAAGGCTGGTCTTTCAGGATCCGGTGGTGTAGATTCGGACAAGTATTGGGATGATGAAGTCGCACCGATGGAGATGGAGACTTCAAACGATGGAGCAGAAATTGATACTGGGTTCGCTGACATTGACCTCAAAGGAGATATGGAAATCTCAGAATCATCAGGTGTAATGGAAGAATCTGCATCTTTGGAAGAGTTAGCCGGGCTTCCTGCCCAAACCACTGATGCTGAAGTAAACCAGGTCACTGAAGAGCCTGCACGACAAGCCCCGCCTGAGGCACCTCCATTACCAGCAGAAGGTCTTCCAGATGGTTGGACAATGGATCAATGGAAATGGTACGGTGCAGAGTGGCTTGCAAAGCAAGGCAAGTGATTAATCGGTCCGCCAAACAATAGGTAGGGAAGATTTCATTTCACCGAGTTCTGCTCCAGTATAAATCGGGACTCCGTCTAATTTCAGAGTGTTTGCAATCAGCCAAAGGATTGCATTCCAACTCTTTGCGTCTGCGAACAATTCGATTTCTCCCATTGTAGCTTTCACTAGGAGTTTTCCAGCATCACTCTTTGAATCAAAAATAGCATGCACTAAGTCGGTAGTGGAAAGTTTGTATCCCGAAGGTCTCCATTCCATCATTTTACCACCTCAGACTTTGAATGGTGCTAGATTTAGCCTTTGCACGAGATGTTCAGCGTTTACATCAGCAATCTCTTTCATTTGTTCTCGAAGTTTGTCTAATTCACCATTCATCTTTCCTAATTTGTGAGCGCGAATCATATCCGCTAGAAACGAATCAACACTGCGATGGCCATCCATCGTTCTTAGCGTGTTCAATTGCCTTCTAACTTCATAACTTACACTTACTGAGGTCATCCCTTCCCCTGTCATGAGGTTGATGCCCTCTATAGACTACTTGAATTGCGCGCGCAGTATACGACGCGAAGTAGTGGTTTTTTGACCCTATCAAATAGAGCGACCTTGCTTTTCCAGTAACAACCTAGGATGTTCGGTGACTCCAAATTGCCTTCTCATTTCTTGAACTCTCTCATGATACTCCTTGGTCAGAGACCAATACTCTCTGCTGCCAGCACCGGCCCCGCTCTTGCTTGGTTTGTTCAAAATCACTGTTGGAGCGCCAGTCCATGCTGCTTCTGCAACCTTTGCTAGCCTTCTGATAGGCGTCTTGAACACCTTTCTAGGAATCTTTGATTGCACTTCGTTGCATACGTGAAGAGATAGTTTAGACCTCTGGTCAACCATGGTCATAGCGACACCAAATATCTTCAGGTTGCGATTGATTCTCTTCTGAATCATCTTTACGCTGTTCATTAGCATGCTGAAGCCTTCCAATGCATAATACTCCGCCTGTACTGGAATGAATACCCAGTTGGCTGCACAAAGCGCATTAATCGAAAGCAATCCTAAGGAAGGTGGTGTGTCGATGATAATGTGATCGAATTGGTCGATTATTGGCGCTAGGGCTTCTCTTAGTCTGGTTTCTCTTCCGATTCTATGGCTCAATTCTATCTCGGCACCGGAGAGATGTATGTCGCTAGGAAGCAACCACAAATTATCCACAGACAAGTCTTCGGGAACTCTACTGGAGTTATCGTTTCTTTTGGACCAAGCTTTCCGCATCGATTCAGTAAGTTCTGCTGGAGATATGATGTACTCTTCCATCAAAGGCAAATCTTCACCACCATCATTTACAAGTAAATCATACGCGGTTTTCTTGATTTTTTTCTTCTCAACACCAAAAGAAGTAGCACAATTACCTTGGGGGTCTAAATCAATTAGAAGGACCTTTGCAGGCGGTACCTTGAATTTTGGGTTGCCCTTTGACAAGGCTGCAGCAAGATTCACCGCAGTGGTCGTTTTTGCACAGCCACCTTTCTGGTTCGCAACTGCAACTACCATCTTGTACGGATTCATTCAGACACCCCCCGAGCTCCCCTGCGGTGATATGGCTAAGTCGGCGCTCCCCTGTAAAGAGTCGCATTGAATCAGAACAAATCATCCCTGTTGGATGACAGGAACTGGTACTTCGGACAAAATCTTGCGAACGATGTGCATACCAGTAATCCCTCGAATCTTTGCTTCTGGCTTCATGACGATTCTGTGAGAGATAATCTGCAGAGCAATGCCCTTGATGTCATCTGGTATCACGTAATCTCTTCCATCGATTGCAGCTGCAGCACGTCCCGTCTTGAACAATGATTGGCTGGCACGGGGGGATGCTCCATTTACAACCCGATGGTCTTCACGAGTTCTTTGTACGATTTCTACAATGTATGAAAGGATAGCAGGGTCAACGTGAACAGTCTCTAGTGCCTTTTGCATTGCAACTACTTTCTTTGGCGAGGTAATCTGCTCAACATCGTGCTGGTCTTTTCCACGCAACTTACGTCTAGCTAAAATTGCCTTCTCTTCTGCACGGTCTGGGTAACCCATGCTCATCTTCATTAGGAAACGGTCCATTTGTGCTTCAGGCAGTGGGTATGTACCTTCTTGCTCGATAGGGTTCTGAGTAGCAAGTACAACGAAAGGAGCAGGCAACTTGTGAGTGATACCTTCGATTGTAACCTGCTTTTCTTCCATTGCTTCCAAAAGAGCAGCTTGTGTTTTTGGAGGTGCACGGTTAATTTCGTCCGCTAGTAGGATGTTGGAGAATAGAGGTCCAGCACGTAGTTTGAACTCACCGGACTTCTGGTCGAACATGTACGTACCCATGATGTCGCTAGGCAGCAAGTCGGGTGTGAACTGAACACGCTTGAATTTACATCCCAATGCACGTGCGAATGTGTTTGATAGTAGAGTCTTTGCAAGACCAGGGAAATCTTCCAGAAGCATGTTTCCATTCGAGAGAATACCGACAGTAACTCTCCTTAGGTTCTCATTCTTACCGATGATTACTTTCGAGACTTCTCCCATGAGGGAATTGGCAATGGAAGACACTGTTGCAATCAGGTCTTTTGTGCGGTGGTCACCTGCTGGTGCTCCTGCTTGGAATCCTGCGTTCATGGTATTAACACCTCTCGGTACTAGTTGACTACCTGCACCTTCCATACTTCAAGGTATTGCGTACACAAGTCGCAAGAAATCACGAAGGTCAAAGATTTACTTAGCGGCCCCAAAAGTGGTCCTGCTTGCGATGCAGGCGGGTAATTTCTTCGAGAATTTCTTCTTCGATAGGGGTTAAGTCGACTTTTCTCAATCTTTTGGCATGTGAGGATGGGATGTCGACCCAAAATTCGTCACCTTCTTCGATTTGTCTGCCAACGGTTGGACCCATTACTGCAACAGCCAATTCTTCTCCTTGGTGGCCCTGTTTGACATCCTCGCTAGATCGTGTTCTCAGGCTCTTGATTTGACCGATTTGGGTACCATCCAATTTCATGATTTTTTGACCCACGTGGACCCTCCCACCAAGGACTCTCATTCCAACGATTGCGGGACCTTTATTCCTGAAAGTATGGTCTTTCAAGTATAATAAATGGCCGGGATAAACCAGATTTTCTCTTGCAGCAGCGTCTATCTCTGCCTTTGTTGTATCTCTCCATTCTTCGAATTCTTCAAGAATTCTGTAAATGATATCAGCGCTGATGAATTTTATTTCAGCATCAGGGCCATCTAGTTTTGGCTGGACCTCAGTGTTTCCTTTTACTGAGAATCCTAGGATGACTTGATTGAGAGCATCATCCGCACATTGGGCTGTAATTATGTCTCTCTTGTTAACGGGTCCAACTGTTGCCATTCTGATTGGAATGTCCATCTTGTCTAATTCGAAAGCTAGGGCTTCTAGACCACCCACAGTATCTGCTTTGATGACAACTCCTTCCTCAGCGATGTCAACAGATATTTTCGACTCCTTGAAGGCCTCTTTCTGCGCGATTGCCTTGGCTTCATCGGAATTGGTTTGACGCAATGTTGTTCCCGCTAACACGTTTTCCAAGTTCGGGGCTACAATCTTCAAACCGCATGCTGCTACTGCATTATCACAAGATTCCCAACGATCCCCAGCATCCCTCATCTCAGACATGCCCTTGGGTCTGAACATGCCCTTGATGTGAGTTGTAAAGGGCCCATCTGAGCCAACTAATGTAATCGTATCTCCGACGTTTAATTCACCACGATTTAGGATGACGTCTATTGTTTTTCCAAGGCCTCTTTCATCCTTCATCTCCAGAACAGTCCCTTCACCATCACCGAGTGTATCTCTCAATCTTTCCTCCAGAAACCTCTCCGCAAGCCCGACCGTTACAGTCAGTAGGTCTTGCAGTCCTTCACCGTCTTTGGCTGAACATGGTACCATTGCTAGGTTTGACTTGAAATCACGAATTTTGTCATATCGCTCGATATTGAATCCGTGTTCGCTAAACTGACCTAGAAGTTTCCAGTATTTTTCTTCAAACAACTGGTGTACATCCTCTCGTTGACTCGACCATGACTCAATGAAAGATCGGCCGGCTTCAGTTCTCCATCCATGAATGCGGTCTACTTTGTTTGCAGCCACGACGAAAGGTGTTTTCTTGTCTCGAAGAATTCTCAGACTCTCGATAGTTTGAGGTTGTAATCCTTCCATTATGTCTACGACAAGTATAGCGATGTCTGCGAGCGCCCCTCCTCTGCTGCGAAGGCTAGTGAACGAATGGTGTCCTGGTGTGTCAATGAATAGTAGCCCTGGGCTATTGAAATCCTTGCCGCCAGTCATGGCAGCACAGGTTTCATTCAGAATCTTCGCTGGAACTTCGGTTGCACCTATGTGCTGCGTAATGCCGCCAGCTTCTCTATCCATCACGCTGGCCTGACGCTCAGATCCCAGAGACCTGAAATGGTCCAGAACGCTAGTCTTTCCATGGTCGACGTGGCCGAGAACCGATACGATGGGTTGGCGCTGCCAACCGAGGTTTTCAGCCTCATTTTCAGGGCTAATTTCCTCTTCACTCATATCAAATTCTCCAATTGGAATTTTTAATTTTGCAATTGACATTCAATTTTACTCATAGACCCAAGACTGACTGTCCTGAGTCCAATTATTAACGCCTTCTGGGAACCAAAGCCCTAGTTCAAATTCTGCAGTTTCTGCAGCATCAGAACCGTGGATCATATTGTATCCGATATCCATTCCAAAGTCGCCTCTGATTGTACCGGGGGCTGCTTCTCTTCCGTTGGTAGGTCCAATCAGATTTCTTGCAACACTGATTGCATCTCTACCGGACCAAGCCATACATACAACTGGTCCGCTAGTTACGAATTTGATTAGGCCTGGGAAAAACGGTCTTTCTGAGTGAACAGCGTAGTGTTCCTTAGCGATATCTTCGCTAGGAATAACCTGTTTCAAACCAACAAGTTGTAGTCCCTTTCTTTCAAATCTCTGGATGATTTCTCCAACCAGTCCTCTTTGTACGCCATCAGGCTTTACCATAACATAGGTAGTCTCCATAGTAATTCCACCAATGGCTGCGACCAACACGCCCTATTTGAGCGCAGCGATTGTATTGTGCTAGGTGGATATCACTGGATTCCGCCTTTTACGTAATGGCGGGTCCACTTTACCTTGCGTGAGTTTCGCTTTAGCTTGACTGCATTCTTGCGAGCCTTACTGTTGGCGAACCACTGTACTGTACCGTCGCGGCGGATGAACATCAAACCTGTTCCAGGTTCGATAACATCGCCGGAAAAACTGCAAATTCTCTGTTCTGGCATTTGTATCACCTAAAGTTGAGTTTACGGGCTTCTCGGCCAGTATCGATTAGCATTAGAATATCGCCGACACGAACAGGCCCTACCACGTTTCTTGTGATAATTCGGCCTACGTCTCTTGGATTTGGTGCATCGTTGACACGCACCTTAACTTGTGTAGCTTCACCAGTCATTCCAGTTCTGCCTACGATTTCGACGACCTCTGCTGGCCATCCCCCGAGTTCTTCAGACATTTCTTATTCCTCCGAATTCAGTGTGGTATTCAGTTGGTTAGCCCCTTTACGAGTTCGACAACTTCGTTGAATTTTTCTTGAGCACCCTTTGATACTTCTAGTAGGGCTAAGGATGCAGTCTTAACGCCGCCTGGCATCCCAGCTTCTTTTGCTAGGAACTCTTGGCTTGGAACGTATCCGTATGGGATACCTTTCTCAGCGCAGATAAGAGGGATGTGTGCCAGTAGTTCTGGCGGGTTGACATCC
>Ga0163109_10004670_pt1 | contig 10376 bp, 9 predicted proteins | sample CRUFie1St13metaG_FD_108704 | JGI IMG/M metagenome (GOLD analysis project Ga0163109, IMG submission 108704) | Marine microbial communities from the Costa Rica Dome - CRUD Field 142mm St13 metaG | ecosystem: Environmental > Aquatic > Marine > Oceanic > Photic zone | place: Costa Rica: the Eastern... | reverse complement strand
TTAATGTCATTCGGGGGCTTTTGGCTTCTTAATTGGATGACGCAACAGGATTGGCTTCGTGAGCAATTTGGATTTGGACTGTTTAAATTTGGAGATGGTCGACCTGAGTTTCTCCCTGCTCTACTAGTCTTCGCACTTTGTATTGGTCTCTTTACCTTTTGGCTTGGTCCGATATTTAATTTCTGGTCTCGCAAAAACGAGTACGAAGCTGATGCTTTTGCCCGTGAAGCTATGAACGATCCTCAACCCCTAGTTTCTGCGTTACGCGGTCTTCATGCCAAAAATTTAAGCAATCTTGTACCTCACCCTGCTTACAGCTTTTTCCACTACTCACATCCTACTCTTCTGGAGCGTGAGGCTGCACTCGCTATTGAGAAATCTTCTTCCTCATGATTTTTCGCCACTCAGGTCCACTCCTTTCCTTATTATTATTTCTTTCGCTTGTTGATGATCTTCCTGCGAAGCTGCGTGTTGCTACCTACAACGTTCGAAATTATCTAATGACCGATCGCCTTGTGCCTAGTAAACCAGGTGACAAACTAATATGGCGAAAAAACTACCCTAAACCCGAAATAGAGAAGACGGCTCTGCGCCGAATCATCGCAAAGGTTGATCCGGATATACTTGCTCTACAGGAGATGGGTGATAAACCTTACCTCAAGGAATTGCAACGAGACTTAGAGCATGATGAAGGAGTCAGTTATCCTCATGCAGCCTTAATGCTAGGGGCCGACGAAGATCGTCATGTTGCTGTACTTTCCAAAATTCCATTCAATCAGGTCGTTCAGCACAAGAGCTTATCCCATAAATATTTCGGCCAAAATGAGATCGTTCGCCGTGGACTTCTTGAGGTTCAGTTTAATACAAATGGCCTAGATTGGAGCCTTTTTAATCTACATTTGAAAAGCAAGTGGACTGAACGTAAAGATGATCCAGAAGCTTCGCTCAAACGAGAAGGAGAAGCTACTGCCGTCCGTGAGTTTCTGAAAAAGAAACATCCGGTGTCAGATGGACATCCATATCTGCTCGTAGGTGATTTTAATGATACCCCAAACTCCAAGCCCTTAGCCCGCATTCTTCGAAGCGGCAACAATCGACTTTGCAGATACATCTATTGTCAGGATGAGCGTGGACGTATCTGGAGCCACTACTGGCGAAAAGGGGGGCTTTATTCCCAGATCGACTATGTATGTGCTTCCTTTGGAATGCTCGATCTATATAAACTTCCTGAAGGGCAATGGCCGTCTGGAAATATCGAGGACTCTTCTGATAGTATGCTAGCTAGCGACCATCGTATGGTCTGGGTGGATCTGCCTTTTTGAGGCTATTGCTAAAGGACTTCAAGCGGTATTGTCACTTCCTCAAAGCCAGGCATCACGATTTTCAAGCTGCCTGTACCAGGCTGTCCCCCTTGTACGTTTACACTGACTGTTCGAGCACCACCTGGAATGATGACATCTGGCATTTTTATGCTAGCGGGAACGTCTGTCTTGACGTCGATAAATAAACCGTCAGGAGGAGCTTCAAAGCTAATTTGGAATAGCATGATCTCAGTCTGTCCCGTTTGAAGGCTGAGCTTTCCGGGTTCGACGCGAATAGTTGAGGGATCAATTCGAAAGTTTCCTACTGGATTACGTCCATCGGCACCTTCGAGAGCGACCTCATATGTGTCTCCTGCCTTGAGAGAAGGGACTACAAAAGAAAGTTGACTGTCCGAAACGTAGCGAGTCGGTGCTTCCTGATCTCCAACCACAATTTTGTCGAATTCTGTGAAACCGCTTCCTAGAACTGGTATTGTAGCTCCCACCGGACCTCGCTCGCTTTGCAAACTAATGACATAACGGTTCGAAAGCAGAAATGACTGAAGCGCACTCTTTACCTCTTTTTTGGTGTCTCCGTGAAGGTTGCCCACGTCGTACGTGACCTTGTAGAAATATTTCGCCCCGCGACGGTCGCCGGGTAGACGGTAGTCATACTCCCAGATATCTTTTCCGGCTTCACTTTTCTCCATCTGGTAGGAGTTGCCATCGATAACTATCTCCGCTTTGACAGAATCACGTGCAACAGACCCGTTGTTGACCTGAGCATCAAGGCTAAGGGTGTATATGCGGGAGGGGTTTTTAGGGATCTTATTGGGTGTTAAATTAGTGAGTGTTAAATCTCCACATCCTGTGAGAAGAAACAAACCCGTTGCGTAAACAAAGAATTGAATAATTATTTTTACCTGCTTCATGGAATTACATTCAACAAAAGGTTTCGGGGGTGGGCTGCAAGCTAAAGCACAAAAAGATGTGAAATTGGGGCTCTATGTTCATGTCCCTTTTTGTGCATCTACCTGTGATTTTTGCGCATTCTATCAAGAGACTCCTCATCGAAAGCAATTGTTGAAATTTTTATCTTCCGTAGAACATGAATTTCAGACTTTTGCGACGAAACGGCCACTTGAGACTGTTTTCTGGGGAGGGGGTACGCCAGGTCTACTCACTGCTAGTGACTTAGATCGGCTTGGTAGAGCACAAATAGAAACATTCGGTCATCCTATCAGGGAATGGACGATTGAATTGGCTCCTTCTACGGTGAAGCCTGACAAGTTGAAAGTACTTCGGGATATTGGGGTGAATCGTATTTCGTTAGGTGTACAAAGTTTTCAGGATAGTATGCTAGAGTCTTTGGGGCGTCGACAGTCTGCAAAGCAGGCACTGGAAGCTTTTGAAATGATCCGAGATGCCGGTTTTGAGAACGTAAACATCGACCTCATTTTCGCTGTGCCTGGTCAGACTATGGAATTGTGGATTCGGGACCTTGATAAAGTGGCAGAGTTAGCTCCCGAGCACATCTCTACATACTGCCTAACGTTTGAAGAGGATACCGCTCTGTACACTAAACTGTCACAAGGTCACATTGTGCAGGATGTTGAACGTGAGGCAGAATTTTACCTTCGAACTTGGGAATTACTGGAGACGATGGGTTTCCAGCAGTATGAAGTATCCAACTTTGCGCGTGCCGATATGGCTTGTATACACAACGTCAATACATGGCGTATGCAAGAATGGCTTGGTTTTGGGCCGTCCGCGGCTTCACAATTTGGTAATCGAAGGTTTACTAACGATGCCAATTTAGAGAGTTGGATGACTGGAATAACAGAGGGGGTTCCTGCCAGATTCGAAGATGAAGAACTTTCCTTAATGGAGCTGGCTTTAGATTGTCTAGTCTTCGGACTAAGAATGAATGAGGGTATTGATCTTGGTGAAATAGGTGCGCGTTTTCCGGAATTTATGTTCTCGCGCGCTGAGTCATTTCTTCAAGGACTCGTGTCAGATGGATTAGCCTCCCTGCAAGGGCGTTGCTATTCTTTAACACTTGATGGCCGTCTTGTTGTAGACCGGATAGGTAGCGAGTTGATGGAAACGCAGGTACAGGGCCTTTAGATTAATACCTCTAATAATTTTCCCTGACCCACTCTATTCCCTCATCTAGGGTCTCGAATTCTCCGTCGATTTGGGCTTCATAGGCGGATGCTAAAAGCTTGCCTAAATCTGGGCCTTCCTCGTAACCCATGTTTAGCAAATGACGGCCCAAAATTAAAGGTTTTGGCGCTCTGTCTTTAACTGCTAGCTTTTCCGCTCGCTGTAGCAACCATTGCCCTTCTGGAATGGGAACTTTCCAAGGTAGTGGTGGGCGTCCACCTTTGTCGGCGGTCGAGACTCGTACAAGTCTATCTATACGTTTGACCCTCTGTGCTAGGCGACGAATAGCCGAGTCTCCTGCTCCGTTATGATGGAATTCGAGTGGGGTCATGTGATCCTTTACCAAAGGCAAGACCTCGTCCGTTAGTTGCTTATGATCGGTCAGACGGCTAATGAAATTCCGAGCAACCTCAACGCCAGCCTTGGCGTGTCCCGGGGAGCGAATCCTTCCATCCTTTATGATGGTGGTGGAGGGTTTTCCAAGATCGTGGCATAACACTGCAAGGCCGACTACTAGGTCTTCCCACTCATTTCCAGTACGGTGTTTGGCGAATGCATGCAAACAATACAGTGTGTGCGTCCATACATTTCCTTCCGGATGCCATTCTGGATCCTGATTGCACGAGTCTAGAGCTTCAAGCTCAGGGTAGTACTGTAGCCACCCGCAGTCTCGCAAAAACCCAAGTCCTCTGTGGAAGTCCATTCCTCTAAGTAGGAGCTTTTTCCATTCTTGAAATACTCGTTCTTGCGTTAGGTCCCTATGACTTAAAGATCGGCATAACTGGATCGTCTCCGGATGGACATCGAATCCTAACCTTGCTGAGAATTGCATGGCTCTTAAGACACGCAATGGGTCTTCTTTGAAGCGTTCAGTAGTGTGCCGTAGAATTCTCGCTCGGAGATCCAAAACTCCTGCAAATGGATCTTCAATAAGACCCTCAGGTAGTTTTGCATATATGGCATTGACAGTGAAGTCTCGACGGGCGGCAGCTTCTTCAACCGTCATGTCTGGATCCCCTTCGACCTCGAAGTCAGTGTGCTTTACGCCGGTCTTTCGTTCACGTCTTGGAATAGCAATATCGATATTGTGGTCTCGCAGGCCAATGATCTGAAAAGCTTTACCGTAGAGGTCGCATCGAAAGTTCGTTCTCAAAATATTGTGGAGCTCATCGGGTTGGATTCCGAAGACCTCAATATCTAAGTCGGTGTTTTGCTGTTTAGGATTAAGAAGGGCGTCGCGTACCCAACCTCCAACTATGTAAGCACTCCCACCATGTGAAGTAACCAGTTGGGCAATTTTTTGTGCGGGCTCAGCCGCGGCCCCGTGGATAGGGATGACGGGCAAACTTCAGGCCTCCTCGAAAAAATAATCCTCCAGCATTAGGCAAAGCGCATGATATATGGGCAGATGGAGTTCCTGTATTTCCCAGACAATTTTGGCAGGTGCGCAGATGCAAGTCTCCGTAAGTGCAAGGAGTTGACCGCCTGAATCACCGGTCAGTCCTATTACTGACATGTCCATAGATTTCGCCGTGCGTGCTGCATGAAGTATGTTTTCAGAGTTTCCGGAGGTGCTTATTGCAAGTAAAGTATCCCCAGATTGTCCGAGCGAAAATGTTAGCTGGGCAAAGTTATATTTGCCGTCACAGTCGTTAGCGAAAGCGCTATTGAAGGCGTTGAAACCAGTTAGGGGAATGACTGGAAGTCCTGTTTGTAGGTTGGATGCAAGCTCTTGGCCGAGTTTTTCTTGCCACTGAGGATTCAGTTGACGGTCTGAGTCAAATCCCTTCAGAAGCTCTCCTGCAATGTGATCTGCATCTGCGGCACTGCCGCCATTACCGCAAATCAGTAATCTGCCCCCTTCTGCAAATGTATTGCGGATAATCTCGTAGGCGTGTCCAATTTCATTCGCACATTTTTCAAGCAGAGGATGGCGTGCGGTGCAGGCTTTTAGGCGTTTATGACGCATGGTAGGCTTGTAGGCTTATTTGTTGTGACGATAGACCAAAAGCTTGTTTAAAAAAATTGCCATGAAAATCGAAAGACGCATAAAGCTTCCGCTCCATTCTTTTCCCAAGGGGAAATTCTACCGAACAATCCAGCATATGAGTTCCTCAGAACCAGAACTAGATTTGGCCGCAGTCAATGCCGAGCTTGAAGATCTAACTGCCCAAGATCGAATTGCTTGGGCTGTTAACCGCTTCAAGGAGGGATTAGTGATGTCTAGTAGTTTTGGTCTTCAAAGTGCAGTTCTTCTACACTTGGCCAATAAGGCACTTCCGGGAATACCAGTGGTCTTTATCGATACTGGTTACCTCTTCAAGGAAACATACAACTACGCTGAGCGGTTGGAAAACTTGTTGGGCTTGAATCTTAAGATCTATACATCACCAATCACACCTGCAAGACACGAGGCTTTGCGCGGACAACTTTGGAAACAGGGACACAAGAGTCTTGAGGAGTACGGACTGGTTCGCAAAGTCGAGCCAATGGACAGGGCGATCAAGGAGCTAGGAGCAAAGCTTTGGCTGACTGGGCTTCGTCGCCAGCAGTCCTCCACTCGTAATGAACTCACTGTTTTCGAGCGGCAGAAGAACATGCTGAAGCTCCATCCCATCGTAGATTGGAAAGATCAAGACGTTGACATGCATTTGATTGCAAACGACCTTCCTCGACACCCCTTGGAGAAAAAAGGATATGTTGCCGTAGGTGATGTTCACAGCACTTATATCCCAAACCCAGGCGAAAGTCGCGAGAGTGCAAGGCCCAAGGACAGTTATGAATGTGGCCTTCATTTAACTGACAGAGATAATGCGCAAGTGCCTAGCGAAGATTTTGATATTTAATATTAATCCATAGCAAAATAAATGATCACACCCGAAACACGTTCACAGATTGAGGAAATCGCCAAGAGGGCGGGCTACCTTTGGAGGTATCTTTGACGTCGAAGGGAAGCTTAAGCAAATCGAAGAATTGGAAACCAAGATGTCGGAGCCTGGGTTTTGGGACGATCAAGACTCGGCTCGGGGCGTGATGTCAGAGGCTGCTGATTTGAAGCGCATCACTGGTAAGCTTCGTGATTTTCAAGGAAAAGTTGATGATCTTCAGGTTCTCGCAGAGCTTTACGAGGAGTCTGACGAGGATTCAGATATTCTAGCAGAGTTAGACCAGACCTCCGCTGCAATGGCCAAAGAAGTGGACGTTTTGGAGATAGAATCTTTTCTTAGCGGTAAGTTCGATCGTAACGCCGCTATCATGAGTATCAATGCTGGGGCTGGGGGTACAGAGTCCTGTGATTGGGCTGGGATGCTTCTTCGTCAATATACCCGTTGGGCTGAGCGCAATGAATTCAAGGTTGAAACTCAAGAGTATCATGCTGGTGAAGAAGCTGGAATTAGTAGTGTCACCTTCCGTATCGAAGGCATAAACGCCTATGGATATGCCAAGGCTGAGCGAGGAGTTCACCGCCTCGTTAGAATCAGTCCTTTCGATTCAAACAATCGCCGTCATACCTCATTTTGCTCTGTAGACGTGATTGCAGAGCTCGAGGAGGACGACGATATTGATCTCGACGAGAAAGATTTACGCGTAGACACGTACCGCGCCAGCGGGAAGGGAGGTCAGCATGTTAACAAGACTGATTCTGCCGTTCGCCTAACTCACCTTCCGACTGGTATTGTAGTTACCTGTCAAAACGAACGTTCACAGCACAAGAACAAGACAGCTGCGATGAAAACCCTTAAGTCTCGTCTTTTTGAGCACGAGCAAGATCAGAAACGCGCTGCTATGGAGAAGTTCTATGGCGAGAAGGGAGAAATTGGTTGGGGTAACCAAATCCGAAGTTATGTCTTTCAACCCTACCAGATGGTCAAGGATCTGCGTACCGGCGTCGAAACCTCAAACGTCGACGCTGTCATGGATGGTGAAATTGATGACTTTATCCATGGTTGGCTTAGAGCAGGATGTCCTACTCAGCGAAATAAGGATATTCAGCTGGATGATTAAGTTGATTTTGTGAACCCTCAGTTTTCGAGAGTATGACTTCTGAATTACAGACAGAAGGTCTAGCACATGAGACGCTTGTGGATGCCTTCTCCAAGCAGTCCCTATTCGCTGAGAAAAGTTGGCGACTTTCTCCGAAAGCTTACCCTTTGACTTCTAAACAGGTTCGAGAAATTGAGTCTATCGGTCGAGCATGTCTGGAATTCCTTCGTGCAAAGGAGATTCTCTACAAAAAATCAACTTCGAATGAAAACCTTCTTCGGAATGAGAAATTAGAGGCGCCCTGGGTTTCTGAATATTTCGAGCGCGGTAAGCCAACCGAATTAGTGGAACATGGGTTGAGCAATGCTGTCTCGGGTGAGATCCCCTTTATTCTGAGGCCCGACCTCTTAATCACGGAGCACGGTTTTGCTCTCACGGAATTGGATTCTGTTCCCGGTGGAGTCGGTTTAACTGCATTTCTTAACCGTCTTTTTGAAGGTGGTCCTGGGGATGTGATCGGCGCAGGAGACAAGATGCTAAAGTGCTTCTACAAAGCTTTAGCGGCGAAGTGTCCTGAGCTCGATTTACCTTTTATCGCAATTCTTGTTAGTCAAGAAGCTGCTACTTATCGGCCTGAGATGGAGTGGTTGGCCATGCAATTGCAGCGCGAGGGACGAAGAGTTTTTGTCTTTTCTCCAGACGAAGTTATGCCATTGGGTAATTCACTTTGCGTAGATATCGAAGGTAATCCCCAGAAGATTGATATCATTTATCGTTTTTTCGAACTGTTTGACCTGCCAAACATTCCCGTCTCCAAATACTTTTTTAAAGCAGTAGATGGGGAGAGCGTGAAGATGACTCCTCCAATGCGGCATTTCCAAGAAGAAAAATTATCACTTGGGCTCTTTCATCACCAGCGTTTAGACGTCTATTGGAAAGAAAAGATGGGTCGTGCTCAAAAGACGTTCAAGAGAGCGGTTCCTAGAACTTGGATTGTTGATGAGCAGAATTTACCACCCGGTGCTGTACTGGATGCACCTTGGGTTGGAGGTCGTCCGATTAATGACTGGCGTCAACTCGTAAACGCTTCCCAGAAAGAGCGGAACCTCATCCTGAAAATTAGTGGCTTTCATGAAACTGCTTGGGGTGCCCGAAGCGTCATACTTGGCAGTGACAGTTCTCGAATCCAATGGGGCCAGGCTTTGCATCAGGCTTTACGTATGTCAGATGAACGTCTCCATATTATACAGGAATACCGAAAGCCCGCACGTATTCAGCATCCAATCTTCAATGAAGATGGTAGCTTGGGTAGTCTTCAAGGGCGTGTCAGGTTGTGCCCGTATTTTATGATAGAGGGTAACAGCATCGAACTCACTGGAATTCTTGCTACAGTCTGTCCCGCTGATAAGAAAATTATCCACGGGATGTCAGATGCGATTCTTTTGCCCTGTAGCAGAGTGGACTAAGGTTTAGTTTCGCAGGAAGCTGAATCTTGCTGGGTCTAGAAATTGCTTAAGCATTATCTCTGGGTCCAGAAAAGAGATAGTGTCTTGCTTGCTGTTAGCGATAGTTTGGTAAATACTCTCCAGCCTTTTGGCATAGATAGGGAGATTGTAATTCTCGGTTACATGATTCGCTTGTTTTTCTATAATCGCTGGCGACTTAGGAAGTTTTGGCAGAGCCTCTGGACTTTTACTGGCTTTGCGGATAATTTGTAATTGGTCATGCTCGTCAAGACGCCCAAAATCAAGTTTTCCTTCAATTAGAATGCTATCTAAGGCAGTTTCAGTTGCTCCCTCTGGAAGATTTTTTCCATATTGTTTGAAATAGGCATCTAGTGCAGCGGTTAATTTCTTGCCGAAAGCATTTTGATCGATCCAACTGGCGGGTACCTCAAGACGGTTGTAAAGGTGTTCGAGATGGATTCCCTTCTGGACAAAATCTCCTGTGATTTCATGGAGATTTCTTCCCACAAGGGGCTTTCCCATTGCCCATGGTTCGAGGAAAGCTAGGCCAAATCCCTCGGCAAGACTTGTTGTAATTAGTGTGTCTGCTGCTGCTACAAGTTGGGGGAAGGATATCCCGAGTCGATCATTGATACCTAGTTCAAGGGGTATATTTAGCTCACTAGCTAGAGTTTGCCATTGTCGGTAGATCGGAAGAAATTGAGGGTTTGTTGGTCCAAGACTGCTAGCGAAAAAGTGACCTTTGGGAGCAATACTCGCCCACAGGGCGAGTTCGCCTAAGTTTTTTCTTCGGACGGCTCGAACTGGGTACAGGAAGAGGTGATCTGCGACAATGCCCAGATCTGGTTTTGATTTGGGAAGTTCGGGCGAATAAACAGGATTTGGAAGGCTGTGTAGGTTAGTGCTGGGGACGCCAATGTTTTTAAGAAATTGAAAGTCACGATGGTTGAGTGCCGCATAATGGATGTGGGGGGCAATAGGGTAAAGTTTGCCTATGCCTCCCTCTCCTTTTTGTAATAGTTGGTGATTTGTAGGACGACCATCTTCAGCGAAATCATGTATATGTAGCAGGATACCAGTACCCCCGGCAGCCAATCTATTCACTGTTGCACATAAAGAGGGGTGTTTTCCCAATGAATGATTGTGGATATGCCATACGTCAGGTTGCCCTCCAAGAGCTTGCTTTGCAGCACTCCTAAGGTTGTCAACAAGGGTGGAGGAGTTTAGCAGCGAAGATCCAGTCGTGTAGTCAATCCCTTCTACAAGAACTTGCGCCCCTGTCCCCCCTGTTGTGATTATTTGAATGTCTGGGGCTTTTTCAGCTAAAGCACGTCCTGCGTTTTCAACAACCCGTGTCACCCCGCCAGGTTTGTAGTGGTAGTGGAGTGTGGCTACTCGCAAAGTTAAATGCTCTTTTAAAAGATGGAGTGAGTTAGGGTCCTGTCCGCAAAACGGTTAC
>Ga0163109_10004668_pt1 | contig 10377 bp, 14 predicted proteins | sample CRUFie1St13metaG_FD_108704 | JGI IMG/M metagenome (GOLD analysis project Ga0163109, IMG submission 108704) | Marine microbial communities from the Costa Rica Dome - CRUD Field 142mm St13 metaG | ecosystem: Environmental > Aquatic > Marine > Oceanic > Photic zone | place: Costa Rica: the Eastern... | reverse complement strand
GGCTGGTTATGTGCTTTGGATTGCAAATGACTACACAGATATCTTTATTGCAGATAGTGGGTTTTTTCTAATGCTGGCAGGAGCCGCTTTTATCATAGCTGAAATATTAGGCATATTGGAGGAGTTATAATGCCATTAGTACCAATCGTAGTAGAAAGCGAATCAAAAGGCGAACGTTCATACGACATTTACAGTCGTCTAATGAAAGACCGTATCATTATGGTACAGGGCGTTGTTGAAGATTATATGGCGAATGTGTTAGTAGCACAAATGTTATATCTTGAAAGTGTTCATGCAGAAAAACCTATCAAAATGTTTATAAATTCGCCCGGCGGTAGTGTAACTGCTGGCTTAGCCATTTATGATACTATGCAATTTAGTAAATGTCCTGTACATACTTACGTTATGGGACAAGCCGCGAGTATGGGTAGTTTCTTAGCTCAAGCTGGTGCACCAGGTAAAAGATTTGTACTACCAGAAAGCCGCACTATGATACACAGAGTTAGTTCCGGCACTCGTGGTACTAGTGGAAGTGTTCATGTGCAAGAATTAGAGTTCGAAGATGCACGTAGGCATTTTGAAGAAAGTAAATATTTAAATAAACGTCTGACTGAATTATATGTAAAACATAATACAGCCGGAAAGACATATGAAGAACTATTTGAGACAATGAAATTTGACACGTTCTTACGTGCAGAAGAAGCAGTATCTAATGGTTTTGCTGACAAGGTGGTGGAGAGTAGATGAATACAGTACAGGACACAGTAGCTAATCTTAAAGGCATTCCGACTAGGAATGAACTTATTAAATTACTACAAAAAGAAATTGTGGAAGTGACATTCACAAAACTAAATGGCGATGAACGTATCATGCCTTGTACTCTTGTTGAAAGTTTCTTTCCAGATCCAAAAAAAGAAGCAACACAAAAAAATGATAAAGTAGTTGCTGTCTGGGCTATTGAATCTAAAGGATTTAGAAGTTTTAGATATGACAGAGTAAAATCTATTAAGGTACTAGAATACGGAAACGGCACTGAAGCAGGAGCAAACTACTAATGCAAATTTTAAGCAACGGTTGGCACGTACCTGATCAAGATGAAAAAATGTTTAATCATGTTAAAGGAGATACAATTAAAAATGCTCCGAATTATGAAAAAAGACAACGTCTTGTAATTGAGCAAGAGCATCCTAACAAAAAAACTTTTTTGGATGTGGGTGCTAATATTGGTGTGTGGAGTCTTGCTTTGGAAAAACAATTCGACCATGTAATTGCATTTGAACCTAGTACAAAAAATTTAGAATGTTTACGTCTTAACTGGGACGGTGAAATTAGAGAATTTGCTGTCGGAGACGTAAATAGTACTGTAGTATTTAAAGACAGTGCAAAAAACTGTGGCAACGGAAAAGTGCGTTTAGATCTTTCTACAGAAGGATCAGCATACGAAGTTGAAATGGTTAAACTTGATGATCAAAATATTACAGATTGTAGTTTGATTAAAATTGATGTGCAAGGTTTTGAATGGCAAGTTATTCAAGGCGCACAAAATTTAATAGAAACACAACTACCTTGGGTGACAGTAGAACCTAATAAGGATATTACCCAAATGGTAGAGTTTTTCTTCAACAGAGGTTATAATTTTGTTGAAGTAAAGAGCAAAAGGACGTTCATTTTTGCTCCAACTAGCGGTCCTAATTGTCCAAGGCAACAAGCCTTTGGCATAAGACCATCAACCCAACTTGTTCTTGACGAACACAACATAGAGGTGACACAATGAAAAAAATACTATTTGCAATGATGCTTTTTGCGACTCCGGCAGTAGCAGAAACATCAACAGGAAATATTACGGATCATTACAAAACTGTGATTGACCGTGATCCTTATTCTGTTGAAGTTTGCTATGACGTTAAAGTACCAGGAGATAAGACTGGTGATGCTTTAAAAGGCGCAATCATAGGAGGCATTATTGGTAATAATATAACCAAGAATGTGGAAAACGGCGGCGCCGTAGGTGCTCTTCTTGGGGGAATGCTTGGACATAGCAATTCCAAAGCAACTGGTAGGACAGAACGTCAATGTCGACTAGAAACCAGATATAACGAATCTACACGAGAAGTGTACAGTCATTCTACTATTACGTTTAGTACTAATGGTAGAAATTATACCTTACGTTTTAACAAGTAAGGTAACAACAACAGGAGAGTGGGCAGGACGGTAATGCAGCGGATTGCTAATCCGTACAGCCTGTTAAGGGCTGAGTGGGTTCGACTCCCACACTCTCCGCCAGAGGGAAGAAAAAATGGGAATAGCACTTTCAATGATGTTTGGATTGTTCATGTGGGACAACCAAACTTTTTTTGGTACTGCTGAAAAGCAAGTGGCAGAAGGATATAAATGGCAATACGTAGGTAAGACAGAACCTTCAGGGGTTCCTGCAATTACTGTAATGGACCATTTAGAAAATGAGTCTATTTACTTTAAACTAAGTAAGTAGTAAATGGAGCTGGTTTAGCTCAGCTGGTAGAGCAGTTGATTTGTAATCATCAGGTCGGGAGTTCGAGTCTCTCAACCAGCACCATTAAATGGAGACAAAATGATTGAAAAATGTCCAGAATGTGGATTCGAATTACCAGAAGGAAATTTTTGTCCTATTTGTAGAGTAAGAAGGAAAACCTATGGAAGTAGTTTGGCACATTTTATTAACCGTATGTTTAGGATCAACCTGCATTGAACAAGATATTCAAAGGTTTGATTCTAAAACTGATTGCGACATTATGCTTAATGTTTATACCTCTTTGCCAGCCGACGGTGATTGGGATACAGTAGAATATATATGCAAACCAGTCGGTTCGAAATCAACATAGCCCATGTGGTGGAATTGGTAGACACGCAGGTTTTAGGTACCTGTGCTTACGGCGTGGGGGTTCGAGTCCCTCCATGGGCACCAAAGACAGAAAGACACAGATGACAGAAAAAAATTATAAACCAGTAAAGACTAATAAAGTTGGCGGTTCACCTTTCACAGGTGTGTTAGGTTGGATCGATAATAGACTTCCAATTTTCCGAATGTTAAAACATGAATATTTAGACTTTCAGGTGCCTAGAAACCTTAATTATTTTTACAGTTTTGGAGGCATTCTGATGATATGTCTTGTGACATTAATAATTACAGGACTAGCTCTTGGTATGCACTATAAGCCAGATGTAAATCTTGCTTTCGAGAGTGTTGAACATATTATGAGAGATGTAAATGGTGGTTGGTTGATTCGTTATATTCATATGAATATGGCTAGTTTCTTTTTTATTGCAGTATATATACATATTTTCAGAGGCTTATGGTATGGCAGTTATAAACATCCTAGAGAACTAATGTGGATAATAGGCTTAATAATTTTCTTTTTAATGATGGCAACAGCCTTCCTTGGGTATGTTTTACCTTGGGGACAGATGAGCTTTTGGGGAGCAACAGTAATTACTAATTTATTTTCCGCTATACCAATTGTAGGAGAAACTATAGTTGTTTGGTTATGGGGAGGATATAGCGTAGATGATGCTTTTTTAAATAGAGCTTTTGTACTGCATTGGTTAATTGCATTTCTTATTGTAGGTGTAGTGTTATTTCATGTTATTGCTTTACATATTACTGGTTCAAACAATCCAACTGGAGTAGAACCAAGAGATACTAGAGATACCGTTAGTTTTCATCCATTTGTTACTGCAAAAGACCTCACTGCCATGGCCGTGTTCTTAACTATATTTGCGGTGTTTTGTATGTTTATGCCAAACTATTTAGGACACCCTGATAATTATATACCTGCTAATCCTTTAGTCACTCCAGCACATATTGTTCCTGAATGGTACTTCTTGCCTTTCTATGCAATACTACGAGCTATTCCTGATAAGTTAATGGGTGTAATTGCGATGGGTGGTGCTATTGCCGCACTTGGTTTACTACCATGGTTAGATAAATCATATGTCCGAAGCTGTCGTTATAGACCAGTTTGGAAATGGTTGGTATTGTTATTTGTAGCAGACTTTTTTATGTTAATGTGGGTAGGTGCTATGCCTGCAGAAGGTATCTATGTTGTATTAGGTAGATTAGGTACTGCTTATTGGTTTGGTTTTATTTTTGTTTTAGCACCTATTGTAGGATTATTTGAAACACCTAAAACATTGCCTGCAAGTATTCATGAAAGTATGGAGAAGCAAAGTGAATAAAGAAATAGAGAAGAAATTGGATAAATTAATACATAAGGTTGAAAAACTTCAGTTGACAATCGACAATCTTGATGCTAAATTAAATAAACATATTGGCTTTATTGATGACACTTATGAGGGTTTGAAAAATCCTATTAATGCAGCCAGAAAATTTTTCGGGAGATAAAAATGAGAGAATTTGTATATGATAGTTGGAATTCTGTTATGAATGCAGAAAGAAATCCGTTGAGACACATACCAGACCTTCACGCAAGACATATGGTTTTACAAGTGCTTGCCTGGATGTGGTGTATTGTTTTTAGCTTTTATGTAGGTAGTTTTTTTGTATTTGGGGTAAGTGCTATAGCTCACGTGATGTTGTTAGGTGCTATTGCAGTTACCGTAGGAACATTTGAAGTTGCAAATAAAAAACCTACTTTCTTTTTAAAAGACGGATATCACACACAAAGTCGTACAAGACAGAATATGTGGATTAATGGACAAAAAGTAAAATTAGATCCAAATGATCCAGGTGGCGAACACGAATAAAAATATGATTCCATAATAAACATCAAACACAATATAATCTATTTGAAAGGAGTTTATTATGGAATGGATTCATGTTGACGAAAGACTACCTGAAGTGGGAACTAAATGTTGGTACTACTTTGATGTAGTGGGTAGCCATAGAGGTTTCTACGGAGGACTCTATGAAGATGAAGAAGGCAAAGTTTGGCCTGGTATGAGTATTTTCTATTGTGATTATGGTTTTTTAACTGGCGATGTCACTCATTGGCATCCTGATCAAGATGATCAGCCTAAGGATCCAGTTATAAACTAAATACTTTATGTTTACCGCTGTCAAAGAAACGATTTGGCATTTGACTTGTACGAAGTGCAAGAATTGGTTCACCTATGCAACTATGGAAAAGATTGTAATAGAAAGATTTAACTTTCACTGCCCCCATTGCGGACATAAAGGGGCAGTGAGCAAACAACAAATTAATCCAAAATAGATTGACTTTTCTAAAAATTTATACTATAGTATAAAGATAATGCCGGTTCGATACAGTTGGAGAGGTATGCTGGTCTCCAAAACCAGTGCGAAAGCTGAGTAGGTTCGAATCCTACAACCGGTGCCAACTGCCCGTAGCTCAGCTGGATAGAGCATCTGACTACGAATCAGAAGGTCGGGAGTTCGAATCTCTCCGGGCAGGCCAAAAAAATTTTATAAGTGGGTGTGCCCGGAATTGGTTACGGGCCGGATTGCAAATCCGTGTTATGCTGGTTCGAGTCCAGTCACCCACTCCAAAATAGGTTGACTTTATTATATTTGATGCTATACTATATACATAAAGTTAGAAAACGAGGGCGTCATGAAAAACATATGGTTTATATCAGACACACACTTTAGACACGAAGCTATATTAGGCTTTAAGGACTATGCAGGTAGAACTGTAAGACCTTTTTCGTCTGCTGATGAAATGGATCAGCAAATGATAGATAACTGGCAGAGTGTTGTAAAGCCTGGAGATGTTGTTTATCACCTTGGAGATGTGTTGTTCGGACATAACAAAGTGGAGTGGTTAGAAGACAACTTTACAAAGTTAAACGGAACTAAACATCTTATATTAGGTAATCACGATAATCCTAAGTTTCTTGCTCCGTTTTTTAAGAGTATAAGTTTATGGGCCGAGTTTGATAATTTGGTGGCTAGTCATGCTCCAATGCACGAGTCAACTCTTGCAGAATCACATAGGTTCAGTAATGATATACTTAACATACACGGACACATACACAGTAATCCTTCACCAGAAGGACCTTACAAATGTGTAAGTGTTGAACAAATAAACTACACACCAGTTAACATAGAGGAGTTAATATGAGAACCCAACCGCAGGAAATTATTGATCAATTAGAAGTTAATAATTCAAGACTAGCTAAAGAAGCAATCTTAAAAGTAGCAATGCAACAAGGGCTCGATGAATTCTTTGAAGGTGTGCGTATGGCGCTTGATCCCTTAGTAACTTTCGGGGTCAAGCAAGTTCCTGAAGCAACAGTAGATGGGCAAGGCCTTACTTGGGCAACATTTAAAGAACTTGCAAGAAAACTAATCGATCGTAGTTTAACCGGACATGCGGCACGTGATGCAATTATATTGTGTAAGGATACTGCAACAATTGATCAATGGAATATGTTTTATCGTAGAATCCTTATTAAAGATCTACGTTGTGGTGTTTCAGAAAAAACTGTAAACAAGATTGCAAAAGACTTTCCTCAATACTCTGTGCCAATTTTTACTTGTCCTCTTGCACACGATTCTGCTAATCACGAAAAGAAAATGATTGGAAAAAAGCAAGTTGAAGTAAAATTGGATGGTGTAAGAGTAATTACAATTATCAGAGGTGATACTAGCCATAAGCAGGCATGTAAAGTTGAAATGTTTAGTAGGAATGGTAAACAGTTTCACAACTTTGGACACATCATTTCTGAAATAGAAGAAGTAGTTAAAGAAAAACAACCACCATATGATCTAGTGTTAGATGGCGAAGTGATGAGTGCAAACTTTCAAGATCTAATGAAACAGGTACATCGAAAAGATGGCAAACAATCAGAAGATGCAGTACTACACTTATTTGATATGTGTCCACTATCTGAATTCCAAAAAGGTATGTGGGATAAGCCTCAGTCATTTAGGAGCCAAGCAGTAAAGGCATGGGTTGATCAAAATAAAGATGCTTTAGAACACGTAGAGACACTTGATTGGGAAGATGTGGACTTAGATACCCAAGAAGGTCAAGAACGCTTTGTAGAGCTTAATAAAGCGGCTGTAGACGGTGGTTACGAAGGTGTTATGATCAAAGATCCAGATGCACCTTATGAATGCAAAAGAACACATAGTTGGTTAAAAGCTAAACCATTTATTGAAGTTACACTAAATGTTGTTGCTGTCGAAGAAGGCACAGGACGCAACGAAGGAAGACTAGGTGCCGTTATTGTAGAAGGAGAAGACGATGGATACACTTATCACCTTAACTGTGGAAGTGGTTTCACTGACAGTCAACGTGATCAGTTCTGGACTGAGCGTGATAACCTCATTGGTTCTTTAATAGAAATTAGAGCAGACGCAAGAACAAAGTCACAGGATTCAGACACATACAGTCTACGTTTTCCACGTTTTAAAACGTTTCGAGGATTTGAGCCTGGTGAGAAAATTTAAATTAAAGCTAATTTTAATGAATTTGGACATGTAATTAAATAATTAGATGACCGAAACATTATTTGACAATGCTCGTAATAGGGTAGGCCAATCTTGTCCTCCAATATGGATGATGAGACAGGCAGGACGCTATCAAGCATCTTATAGAGCTTTTAAAGAAAAGTTCTCATTTGAGCAAATGTGTAAACTGCCACAGGTTGCATCAGATGTAGCAATGTTGCCTATTACAGAATATGATTTTGATGTAGCCATATTGTTTAGCGATATACTGTTTCATATAGAGGCATTAGGTATTCCTTTAAAATTTAATCCAAGTCCTAAGTTTGAATTTGATTTGACAGAAGAAAATTATAAAAATCATGTTTTTAAACATAAATCAATCAACCATTTAGAATTCCAAGCTAGAGCAATTAAAAAAACAAGAGAGAAATTGCCTTTTAAAAAAAATCTTGTTGGGTTTGTGGGCGGACCTTGGACGCTTATGAATTATGCATGTGGACAAAGTAAGGTTAGTAATACATTCAAAATAAAATTTATTAAAGACAACTTAGTTCCATTATTACAAAATAGTATAAGACAACAAACTAAAGCAGGTGCAGATAGTGTAATGATATTCGATAGTGGATTACATAATATGCCTAAAGGTTTGTTTGATAAAGAGTATTGTAAGGTACTTGCAGATTTGGCATCACTTGAGAATACGGTATACTATTCTAAAAATTTACCCTATAACAGTATGAATAAATTAATAGAAATAGAATTTAGCGGAATAGGAATTGATAGCACTGTTGATCTTCCTAAAATGTTACAGAAAGTGCAAAAAGGGTTTGTGCAAGGAAATTTTGATGAAACTCTTCTGCTACAAAACTCAGAGACTATCCTAAGGTATGAAATCAAGAAATGGTTAGATAGTATACAAGATACTACTGGTTGGGTGTGCGGATTAGGACATGGAATACTTAAAGACACTCCACCTGCAAATGTTAGAATTTTTGTAGATATGGTGCGTAATTATTTCAGATAACCATTTTTACTTGACACTTCACCACCTTTGCTATATACTGCTATAAAACAACATAGGAGATTCCCATGCCATTGCCAAAAAAAACAAAAAAGAAAACAGTAAGAGCGGCACCTAGAATAAAAAGAGGTGGTAAGTTAGCAGATCCAAGTTGGGAAGGCTGGGAAGATTGGTCAGGAGAAAAGTTTCATCGTTTTAAATCTGCTACAAGAGATTTTTATTATCAAAATTTTAAACCTGCAGATCTGTATCCTTTCGCATGGCAATGGATGGATAAAAACGGATATACAAAAGATCAAATTAAAAAAGCTAAAGCGGCTCCTGGATATACTTTAAGTATTACTGCTTCAATTACTGCAAAAATGTTGTTGTGTGGTATGCCAGATTACAATCCGAAAGAAGCAGAGTATTGGGAAAGTTTAGCAGGTACAATGGGTACAACACATCCTGCTACAGAATTTTTAAAAATTAAAATTGAAAAAGCAATTGAAGAAGGATCTAAAATATCAATTGTAAAAAACAAAGAAGAAAAAGAAAAGAAAAATTTATATATACCTACAATACAAGAACGTATACGTGATCAAGCACAAATACAATCTGAAGCTATTGAAGATTGGCTAGAAGGCTGGATAATAGATCCTAATACGTTTGATCCAAAAGGATTTAATTTTAAAGAACATTTTACAAAAATGAGAGTAACACAGGCACATGCTCGAAAACTTAAAACATTTTATGTAGATGCTTTGGTAGATTTTGATCAATTAGAAAGATATCCTACATCAGGACAATTAAAGAAAATGAGCGAATTGGATCAAGATCTTTGGGCACAACTTAAAGAAGGTTACGCACATTTAAAAAAAGCAGATATTAAAAAATATAGAATTGCTATAGGAGAACTTATTTCTGCACTTGATTTTGTTATCGACAGTGCAAAAGCAACACGGAAGCCACGGAAACCAAAAGTCTATAGTGCAGATAAACTTGTTGCGAAATTGAAATATTGTACAACTGATGAAAAGTATAAAGTTGCGAGTATTTCACCTGATCAAATTGTAGGTGCAAATGAGCTTTGGGTATTTAATACAAAAACAAGAAAGATAGGAAAGTATGTTGCAAGCAACATAGATCCAAAAGGCATGCAAAGACAAGGCAGTGGACTTAGTGTTAAAGGTACAACAATTATAGGTTATGATGAAAACCAAAGTATACAAAAAACACTACGCAAACCTACAGAACAATTAAAAGAATTTAAGGATGCTGGTAAAGTAAAACTACGTAAATATTTGGAAGAAATAAAAACGACTGACACAAAACTAAATGGTCGGTGCAATCCTGATACAGTGTTGCTAAAGGTTGTTTGATAAATATACTTGTACAGTGAAGGAACAGGTATGACCATCAGAGAAAATTTAGACGCATTAGCCACTGCTATAGAATCACTAGAAGCTAGGCCTACTAGTGCAAAGCCTGACATATTAGATAGAGAACTGTCGGGTAATAAAATAAATGGCGGACGTATTACTAACTTTTCAAGTGCTGGCATAAAGGATGATGCAAAGGATTTTGTATTAACTATTTCAGATGACGGTATTTCTGTTGATGTAATTAAAACAAAAGTAATTGCTAATAACTTAACTGTACAAGGTGATTTAGCTATTACAGGAAGTATTACAGCTACAAAACTCCATGTAGACGAAATTACAGCAGATGTTAGAAACGAACGAACAAGTCCGTTAGAGTTTAAAGGCGGACATGGAAAAGGTTTAATATGGACAGGCGAAGGACACACAAGACAGTTTACATTTCAACCTAATCCAGATAAACTGTTTTCAAGTGAACATATAGACCTACATAAAGAAAAGTCATATATGATTGAAGGTATTCCTGTATTAGAGTTTACTAAATTAGGAGATAGCATCACCGCAAGTAGATTAACAAGTGT
>Ga0163109_10004666_pt1 | contig 10378 bp, 10 predicted proteins | sample CRUFie1St13metaG_FD_108704 | JGI IMG/M metagenome (GOLD analysis project Ga0163109, IMG submission 108704) | Marine microbial communities from the Costa Rica Dome - CRUD Field 142mm St13 metaG | ecosystem: Environmental > Aquatic > Marine > Oceanic > Photic zone | place: Costa Rica: the Eastern... | reverse complement strand
TATCGTGCGCAGATATCTCCAATGACATAATTTCGAACATGTCCCATATGGATGTTCCCCGATGGATAAGGAAACATTTCCAAAATATATTTTTTGTTATTCAAATTTAAAGATTAGACAGCTGAGATATTTTGCTAGCTTCGTTCAAAATTTTTAGTGTTAGTTGTGTTTCTTCAATTGTGTAATCACTTCCATCAGCAACCCATATTTCATTCACTCGCTTTTGACATAAGAAGTTAGACTCAACACCATTTGAGACCAATTCAGTTGATAAAATACTTATCTTGATAGCACATCGTTGATTAAGACTATCAATAGAATAGATCCAGTCTGTCTCAATATACCCACCTTGATTATCAGCAATTTTCAATGGATACTCTTTTGTAACTTTTAAAGCACTATCCCAAAGAGGTTTATTGACAGATGCAATATATGTCCCACCAGCTCCTTCAAATTTTAATAAATCGCTCAAACTAGTTCTGAGTTCATCTATTTCAAGAGGTTTCCCACTTCCCCTTTGTTTATCAACACAAATTTTATATTCATTATCAGTTAACTGACGATGGGGATTATCACAGCCATAAACCTTGTCCATGTTTGCAAGGACTTTCTCATTGTTCCCGGCACATGACGATATCAAGAGTAATGCTAATAAAATAAAAAGGTTTTTCACTGATATCAATTTATTAGAAATAGAGAAAAATTAAACAAAAAAACCAAGAGGGCATAACCCTCTTGGTTTATTAAATATAAGCTAGTGTTTGGTATTAGAAGCTAATGCTTGAACCAATAGCTACGGTAGATGTGCTTGAAGTTGATGTTGTACCAACTGTTCCGCCTGTGTTTCTCATTTCAGCAAAAACTGATGCACCACCACCTAGGCTTCTTGATACAGTAACGTCTGTTGAGTTACCAGAAGCACTGTTAACATCATATGACTGATATCCAACACCGATAGCTGTACCATCTAAATCCATTGAGTATGCAACACCAAAAGTTGTACCGTTAGTTGTTGTAGTATCACCTTCAAATGAACCATAACCAAGTGTTAAAGTACCACCAGCAGTAGGATATGCGAAAGTAGCAGATGTTTCAGTATCTGTAGTTCCATTAACATCACCGCTTGCGTAGTTAGCACCAAAAGTACCACCAGCAACAGGCATTGAGATTGCAACACTAGTACCAGTGTTAGCAGCACCATCAAGGTCACCACTTGTTACAGCACCAGCAACTTTGTCATAGATGTATACAACTGAAAGAGCTGCACCACCGAATGATGTTGATAGAGATACACCAGCACCTTCGTCATCACCCATACCACCAGTGTTTGTTACACCGTTTGAGTTAAGGTCAGCAACAGTTACTAATTCACCAACAGAAGCAGCACCATCTGCAACACCAATATCATAACCAGCAGTGATTGTTGCGCCGCCAGTTGCGAATGATACTGAAGATAGACCAGTTACAGCAGCACTACCTGCACCGTCAGTATCTCTTGTGATACCAGCGCCTGAAGAGATAGTCATACCTGAGTCAGTTGTAGTTGATAAACCGAAGCTTACGCTACCACCGTGAATAATAGTTGTGTTTCCACCAGCACCGTTATAAGCAACGCTTGCAGAACCAGCAACTGAGATATCTGCGTGTGCAGCTGAAGAAAATAGACCAGCTGAGATAGCAGACATTAAGTATGCGATTTTTTTCATTATTTAATCCTTTCAAAGATTATTTTTAGAATAATTACAAATTTGTTGTCTTTTTTGAATAAATTATTAAGAAATATAAGAATTTTTGAAATTATGTTGCGTTTTTGCAACAATATTCAAACTATGGTTTATATCCAAATAATGGACCATTCTCAATTAGTGGCAATCCCTGTTTTATCCAATATTTTCTTTGCTGATTAACCGCACCCCAAAACTCATCTTTTTTATCCTCAAATTCTATTTTTTTTAGGGATTTAGTGTGGATTTGCTCTTTTACCTGTTGCGTACTTGCTGTTTTGGAGAAAAAATTTCCTCTTTTTTTTTCACTGTAATCAGATTTGATTTGTAAAAAATCATATAATTTACTCTGTATTTCTTTTTGTTCATTCACTATGTCTTCATACCTGATGGTTATTAAATTTTTTTCCTCTTCAATGACCATATCCCAAAAAACGTTAATCGCTTCGTGGTTAGATACTATAATGCCGATATCAAAAAAACTTGTACTCCACGGTATATTTTGAACGTATCTTTGTTTATATAAAGATATTGCAGTATCCCAAGGATCCCGATGAATTCTAATAACCTTTGAACCAGGCAGTATCTTTAAAATAAAACCAATTAACATCAAATTGCTAGGGAGCTTGTCTACGACTTTTTTATTATTATTTTTTAAATAAGAAGTTCTTTTCAAATATGTCTTAGAAATTTGATCTATAAAGAGTTTTTTTTCATTAATATTTTTTTCTCTTAATACAGAGAATAATTCTTGAAATGAAAGAAGTTCGCCTGCTGGAAAAATTTCATCATTAGCTGTTATTATCGACTCAGTTAAAGTAGTACCAGTTCGAGGTAAGCCAACTATAAAAATATTATTTTTACCAATTTCATTTTCAAAGTAATCATTATTTTTAAAAAATTCATTATAAAAATTCATGTTATTAATAATTGATTTTTGACTATAATTTAAATTATATCTTAAAATACTACCTACATTTTTATTTGCTTTATGAAAATATAACTCTGATTTTAATTTATCTTGTTTTTGATAATAGTATGCAAGACCAAACTGTAAAGGAACAGTTTTCGAAAATGTAATTATTTTAGATCCATAATAAGTATTTTCTGTGAGTCTGTGTTCTGCCAAATCTACAATTTCTTGTTTGATTTTATTGGGGTCTATAGTTGATAACAAATAAAATACATTTTCATTAAACTCTTCTGATAAATAATTTTGAAGCATTAATACAGTCTCATTATTTTTGTTCAATGCATTATTGATGTCTGCTTTTAAAATTAAACAGTGAAAGAAGTCATCAACTTTTTTATTTAATCTTTCAAATATATCGATTGCTTTATCAATATGATCTTGTGCTTTTAAAAAATCTCGTTTAACAATTAAAACTTCAGATAAATTTTGATGTGCGGGACCAAAGTCATGCTTTATGGAGATTGTCATATCCAATAGTTTAATTGATTTCTCGAAATCCTCCGTTTTCATATAAAAATATCCAAATAAGTTTAAAACTTCATGATCATTAATATCTTCTATTTTATTATTTTTTGCGTATTCATTTATTTCCTCTACTGCCTCAATATTTCTATCCAACAAAGAAAGAATGTAAAAATGAACTTTTACAGCTTCTATATGAGGAGAATGTTTTTTGTATAATGGTGAGGAGAGGTTGTAAGCTTGGATATAATTCTTGGAAGAAACTAAACTTAGAATATGAGATATTTCTTTTTCTATCATATTAATATAAATAACTAGTGTGTCTTTGTTATCAAAAATAAAAGTTCAATACCACTTTAAAGTATTAAATGATTTTTTGGCCTCAAATAAATTCCTAGATGCTTCAAATTATATCTCAAAAATTAATGATAATGATATCAAATTTGAAACTGCAAAAAATTTCATTCCTCAACTTTTTAAGAATAGTAATGTTGGAATAGATAATCCAAAAATTATTTGGTTAAATTCCTTTTCATATACTTCTCTAGAATTAATTGAGAATTTTTTAAGTTACTATTTTAAGGAGTCAGTGCAAAAAATTAACCCTTCATTTTTTTCTTATGAAGATTTAATTGATAGTGTTGTTGGTAAAAATAATTTTCTTGAAAGAATAACACTGGTTGAATGGATAAATTATTCTTATTTCTTTCAATGGTTGATAAATGATGAATCTAGTAACTTTAAATTCATCAAAAACAAGAAATCTTTTTTTTCAACTCCTGAAAATCTAAACTTCACAAATTCAAACTTCACAAATTGTTTTTTTTGTATTGTTGACCATCCTTATGATGTTTATTTAAATATAAAAAAAGAAAATGGTAATGATACAGAAATTAGTAAAAATCTGTTTCTTAATTTAGATAAAAGACCTGAAATAATCCAAACTAGTAATCGAACATTTGAATTAACTAATCTTGGTTGGGCGGTTCATACTCAAAGCTGGTTGGATGATAATGTTCAAAATTCTCTTAAAGGAAAAATATTAAATTTAAAAAATCTTAGAGACGAACCCTTTGATTTTTTCACAGATATAATTATGCATCTCATTCAGAATAATAACGCAATTACTCTTAACTATGATGTTATTGAAAATTATGTGAAAAATAATGATTTTGTTTCATCAAGTAATTCTTTTGATAATCTCTCTAACAATGAAAAAAAATTCATCAATCAGCAGATTGAAGATGTATCCTTTAAATTAGGATATGAGCTTTAAAAGTAATTTAAACGCCACAATTTATTTAAAATTATTGGACGAAATTTCTCAATATCCTCAGTCAGATTTGATGGTAGTTACTAAAAACCAAAGTGAACTTGCTGTGTTGGATTTAATCAATAATGGACAAAGAATATTTGGAGAAAACAGAATACAAGAGGCAAAGAGTAAATTTTCCAATATTTCATCAGAGCTTTATCAATTACATCTTATCGGCCCTCTTCAATCCAACAAGGTGAAAATGGCATTAAACATATTTGATGTAATTCAATCGATAGACAGACCAAAGATAGTTTATGAAATTGTCAAATTTTTACCAAATACTCCTAAAACAAAAGAATTTTATATTCAAATCAATATTGGAAAAGAACAGCAGAAATCTGGCGTGGCGCCAGAATTAATTCAAAATCTTTATGATACTTGTATAGATAATAATTTGAATATCACTGGATTTATGTGTATCCCGCCGCTAGATCAACCGGCTGAATTTTATTTTAAAAAAATGGTAAAAATAAAAAATAATATAAATCCTAGTTTAAAGCTAAGTATGGGAATGAGCAATGACTATAAATTAGCATTAGAATTAGGAAGCAATTTAATAAGAATAGGATCTTTATTGTTCAAATGAGATACATTTATTTGGTTTTATTGATGCTAATACTTAAAAATCTGAATGCAATTGAATTGTATTGTGATTTTGAAGAGGTATATCTAGATGGTTCTACGCAGCAAGGCTTTTTTTTAATTAAAGATGATAAAATGAGATATGAATATTTAGATGAAAACTTATTTATAATTTTTAGAAAATCCAATAATTTTTACTTAGTTGAAAAAAATAATAAAAAACAATTCCAAAGGTTACGACAAAATAATTCAATATTGAATGAGTTAGTAAATTTAATGGATGAATATCCTGACTTTGAGAATGAGTATTTTAATGATGATTACCGCATACTTATTGAAGCAAGTAGTAATAACTCTTTTTTAAAAAGAATTGCCTTCTTTTCTGATACTCTAACATTGAGTATTTATTTTAATAATTGTAGTTTTGAGAGTATGTACGACCCTTTTTTTAGGTATGATGACCCAATAAAATATTATCGAAGATGATTATATTTAAATCTGCAGACTCATTCTTAGAAAGACATTTCAATAATTTGACAAGACAGTTTAACTTATACAGTGCCGATACTAATAAAAATTTTATTACAATTGATTTGATAATGAAAAACGATCAATTAATTTTTAGCGTTGTTGATGAAAATATAAAGTTTAATTTACCTTTAAATTTTGATGAATTTTTTTCTTTTTTAAAAAATAAACTTATTAATACTTTTTTAACAATTGAGAACATAAAATTTTATCCATTTAAAAATTTAATTATTTATAATGACCTAAGTTTTTATTTAAAAGACATTCATAATATTATTTTCAGTAATTTAATTCTTGATATCGATCAGGGTATTAATAAAACAGATCTTTATAAAATTCTCTGGCCCCAGGATAAAGATATTTCCATAAATAAATTAGATACCCACTTGACTAATTTAAAAAATCAAATTTATGATAATTTGAAACTTCAACTTCAAGTCAACTCTAAAAATAATTTATTAAAATTAACTATTAATTAATATTTCTCTTTTGCCAGCATGATTAGGTGCTGACACAACGCCCCTTTCTTCTAAGGTTTCCATGATTCTGGCAGCTTTATTATAGCCAATTTGAAAATTCCTTTGAAGAAAACTTGTAGAAGCTTTATTTGTGCTTTTAATTAGATCTATGGATCTTGTGACTAACGCCTCATCCTCATCAGTAAGGGTATCGAAGTTTTCATTACCACTTTTAATAATTTCATCTAATTCTTGAAGATATTCAACTTTTTGGCTTGATTTAATTTCTTTTATTAATTTGTTTACTTCATTGTCAGAAATAAATGCAGACTGATATCTAATTAAATTTGAGCCATTTTTTGACATTAACATATCTCCGTTTCCTAAGAGTTGTTCAGCACCAATTTCTCCAAGGATTGTCCTACTATCGTATTTACTCGCAACTTGAAAACTAATACGAGAAGGAAAGTTAGCTTTGATGCTTCCAGTAATGATATCAACACTTGGTCTTTGAGTTGCCATAACAACATGGATGCCGCAAGCTCTTGCCATTTGTGCTAATCTTTGTACGTAATGTTCAACTTCTTTTCCTGCGGTCATCATTAAGTCAGCCATTTCATCAATAAACACAATGATAAAAGGCAGAGGATCAGGTGATTTTTGATTATATCCCTCTAAGTTTCTTGTTCCTTCCTCATTCATCAGTGAATATCTCCGTTCCATTTCTTTACATACCCACTTTAGTGCAATAATGGCTTTACGAGGTTCTGTAACTACGGGTGTTAAAAGATGAGCGATATCATTGTATACACTCAACTCTAACATTTTAGGGTCAATAAGAATTAACCTTAAATCTTTGGGTGAGAACTTGTATAAAAGACTTGTTAAAAGAGTATTGATGAAAACCGATTTACCAGAACCAGTAGTGCCGGCAACGAGTAAATGAGGTGTTTTGCTTAGATCAATTACTTCAATATTTCCAGATATATCTTTACCAATGCAAATTGGAATTTTATGAGAAGAGTTTTTAAAGTTTGAGTCACTTAGAAGTTCTTTTATAGTCACACTTTCTCTTTGTTCATTTGGTACTTCGACTCCAAGATATTGGGTTCCAAAAATTTGTGCGATTCTTACTGCGCCAACACCCATACTTCTAGAAATGTCTCCCGCTAAATTAATGATCGTATTAATTTTTATTCCAGCTGAAGGTAATATTTCATATAGAGTTACCACTGGGCCTAACTTCACATTTATGACTTTTATTTGGATATTAAAGTCAGCAAAAACATTTTCTAGTTGTTCAGATCTTTGCTGAATATTTGATTGATTATTTCTTTTTGCATTTTTACTTGAAGTATTATCTAAAATATCAAGAGAAGGTGAAATAAAGTTATTATTTAAATTTTTTTTGTAATCGTAGTCGCTATCTTGTACTTCCTGATCACCGTTTTGATAATTACTTTGATGTCTTTGATTTATGATCGGATCTTTTTTTGTTTTGATATTTATTTCTTTGGATTGAGATAAGTTACTAAGATTAGTAAATCTTAATTTAGGCATTTTAAATAAACTTAATAAATTTTGAGTAAGCAAGAATATAATGATACCCAAAAATGAAAATATATAACTAGCCCATTTATGATTATGTAAAGAATAAATTTTATAACTAATCTCACCCCAGGGATTTATCTGTTCAATAAATATTATTTCTAATTCATGAAAAAAAAATATTTGTGGTATTAGTATTAAACTTAAAAAAATTAGGAAAAAACGGATAAAAAAATAATCAAATTTTTTTTTTGCCATAGAAAAATAACAGGCAGTTAAAAAAAAGATCACGAGCAAATAGCTCAACCCCCCAAAAGAATAAATCAGAAAACTTGCTGTGTATGATCCAAGCGGGCCTAAGAGATTTGAGTAATTTTCGCTAGTCTTTGTTAAGAATGAATTATCATTCATATCAAAAGTAAAAATTGCTAAAAAAATACTTAACGCCAAACATAAAAAAAACAAACCCTTAAAAATTGAACTAATTTGAGCTATTTTTAATTTAAAGACTTCTGGTATAAGGTTATTTTTCATTTTATTTTAATATATGTCTGTTAATGAAAAATAAAATATTTAATTATGATTTTTTAATTATTGGAGCCGGTATGATTGGATCATTGACCGCTATCGCTCTAACTAAAAAAAAATACAAAGTATTAATTGTTGAAAAACAGAATTCACTTAATGATGATAAGCGCACTTTGGCAGTTAATGCAAATTCAAGAGATTTTCTGAGAGAATTAGGTCTTTGGAATAAACTAGCAAATGAGAAAGAGCCTATAAAGAAGATTATAATAAAAGATTCAATTAATAAAGAGGATTTAATTTTTCAAAACTCAGAGGAGAGCATGGGAACTGTCATCTATAACAAATCCTTATTAAAAGCAGCTAGGAAATATTTAGATGACCGCAAATTAATTATGACTGGCATAGAATTAGATATACAGAAAATAAAGTCCTCTTCTCCTGTTAAAATTAAAAAAAAAACATTTTATTTTAAAAAAATAATTATTTCTCTTGGAAAACATTTTTCTGATATCGAAAGAATAAAAAAAATTAATTTTCGTTCAAAGCATCATGCCTATGTTGGATTTTTTAATCATCAACTAAATCACAATCAAGTTGCATATGAAATATTTACTCCAAAAGGCCCCTTGGCAGTTTTGCCCTCCCCTAATAAGACCAAAAACAAATCAACTTTCATATATTCAACTCAAGATAAATTAAATCTAAATGACTTATCAAATCTCATTAAAACTAATTTTAATAATACTCATGGAAATATTAAATTAATAAATTCAATCAATTTTTTCCCCATCAGTCCCCATTTATCAGAGTCTAAAAAAAAAGATATTTTGATTTTAGGAGATACAGCACACTCAATTCATCCGGTAGCAGGGCAAGGATGGAACCTAGGCATTAAAGACATTCAAGAGTTATTAACGCTTTTGGATAATTTAAACATAGATCATCCAGACTTTGATAAAAATTTTTCTTCAAAAAGAATTATTGAAAATTTTTCTTATTTATCTTTCACTTCATTAATAAACTATTTATACGAAAACGAGCATCCTATTACAAAGTCAATTGTTCGACTCAGTTTTACTATTTTCAATCGTATTCCCCGCTTAAAACAATTATTTATTAAACAGGCTATGGGAAAACTAATTTAGCTTATTTGATTGATTATTGCTGACAACTTGAAAAGTATTTAAGTCTAATATTGAGTTTATTGTGCTAACTCTAGACATTAAGTTTGGTGACTCCAAGATAGCTTGTTTATCAATTTTATTAAAGGGTGCTAACATTGCTAGTGTTGATAATAGCTGTAAGTTTGATGTATCTGATAAGACATTCTTATCAATTTCTAGTTTTTTCATTTTAAAAAAATTTTCATATTTATGAATCAGACTTGTACGATCTATCTGCGGTTCCATAGAGTTTAAATCTTCCAAATAACCAGAGCTATTTATTGTAGCCTGATAGTATCCTTTTTGAGTTAAATCTCTTTCTTGTAAAATAAAACGACAAACGCCCTCTAAATTTAGAACAATTCGATAATCGGGAGTTTCTATAAAAGATGTTATTTTACCAATACAACCCATCATAAATAATTCATTGCTATTATTTTTAGGTTGAATGACTCCTATCATCCGATCTTTCTTGAGACTATCAAAAGCCATATTTATGTATCTTTCCTCAAAAATATTTAAGGGCAATTTTCCAAAGGGGAGTAGTAAAACGTTATCTAGGGGGAATAGTGGCAGTGATTTTGGTATCTGGTTTGGTTTAATTTCAAATAATTGTTTAATGTTATCTTCCATTATATAAACATAATTGATGATAATTTCTTTCGAGCTTTAACAACATTTGGATCATTAAAACCAAGCATATCAAAATATTCTAAAAGTTTTTTTTTAGCAGCTTCGTCATTCCACTTTGGATCTTGTTCATAAAGTATTAATAATTCTTGGAAGCCTCTATCTATTTGATTAGATTTTAAATGTTCAATTGATAATTCTAGTCGAATATTTTTATCATTAGGATTGCTTTTTAATTTTTTTTCTATTTCATTTATTGAAGAAGAATTTTCATCACCATGAAGATTGTCAACCAGTTTTTTAATTTTTTTAATTTCAGAGTCTTCTAAAATCTTTTCATCTAAAGAATCTAGCATTTCATTAATATCTTCAAATTTTTCAAGTTGCAAAAGAGTTCTTAAGAGACCTGAGATTATTTTTACATTACCAGGATCTAAAGCAATGAGATTTTCATATAGATTTTT
>Ga0163109_10004665_pt1 | contig 10380 bp, 16 predicted proteins | sample CRUFie1St13metaG_FD_108704 | JGI IMG/M metagenome (GOLD analysis project Ga0163109, IMG submission 108704) | Marine microbial communities from the Costa Rica Dome - CRUD Field 142mm St13 metaG | ecosystem: Environmental > Aquatic > Marine > Oceanic > Photic zone | place: Costa Rica: the Eastern... | reverse complement strand
GATATTGTGCTCCGCTTGGAAGACAAGCATAAAGTTGAAAGTTCCAGAGATACCGAGGGGCATCCCATCAGAAAAACTACCTTGTCCAAAGGGATATACCAGAAAGACAGCAGATGCAGCAGCCACTGGTGCGCTGTAAGCAACGCAAATCCAGGGTCTCATTCCTAGTCTATAACTAAGTTCCCATTCACGTCCCAGGTAAGAGAAGATACCGATAAGGAAGTGAAAGACAATGAGTTGATAAGGTCCACCGTTGTAGAGCCATTCGTCAAGGGTTGCTGCTTCCCAGATTGGGTAGAAGTGCAAACCGATTGCGTTTGAGCTAGGGACAACTGCGCCTGAGATGATGTTGTTTCCATACAGAAGAGAGCCAGAAACAGGCTCACGAATGCCGTCAATGTCCACAGGAGGAGCACCGACGAAAGCAACAATGAAGCAAATGGTGGCAGCTAGCAGAGTTGGGATCATCAAGATTCCAAACCAACCGACATAAAGACGGTTGTTTGTTGATGTTACCCACTCACATAGTGCCTCCCAGTTAGAACGGGATTGCGATCCCGAAAGGATTGAATTGGCCATTAGTAAGACAGGTATTATTACAAAAATTATTAGGTGATGTCATCACCTACATATATATGTTAAGGAATATAAACTGAAATTGATAGTAGTATATATGCTCAACATAAAAAAAGCCAGGAGAAGTTAATCTCCCGGCTCAGGTTATTTAGTTATGACCCTGCGTTAAATCGTAGCAGTGTCAAAGGTCTCGGAGAAGAAACTGTCACCGTTGCTATTGAGGAAATTAACGGTCACTGTGTCGTAGTTCTCAATCATTCCTCCAAGGATTGAGCCACCGAAGCGAGCAGTAAGCTCACCCCCTGCTTCTCCTTCAGCCGCAAAAGCAGTGAAAGTAGAAGAACGGCCTTGATAAGGACGTTCTGCATACAACCGAACACGGAAGTCATCGCCTGCGACGTAGGTATTGTCAAACAAGCTGTCGTTGACAGTGACGTCTACCGTCCCGATAACAACGTCACCACGCTCAAAAGCAAAGGTTTTATTGGACAAGCCCACGGTGAACTCGAATTTGGATTCGGTCAAGGCGGTGATCTGGTCGTTAACGCTTTCAAGTTTTCCTCCTAGATTTTCAAGGCGTGCTTCGTACTTTTCGATTTTTGCAAGACGTGCGGCAGTAGGTCTACGTCTTGAGATTCGATCAAGTCGATCTTGTAGAGATTCAATTCTGCCTTCTAGAATGTCTCTACGTGAAGTAAAAAACTCGTAACTCATAATTTTATCTTTGTACCTATCGGTATTCTAATTAATCAGAATATTGATGTGGAATGAGATAAAATGTTGATAGCTTATTTATATGTTTGATCGATGGCTAAAAGCAGTTGGTATGATAAGCAGCAGGCGAAGCGTGATGAAGCTGCACGTATAAGAGCTAAGCAAAAAGCTAAACAACGTGAGCTAGATTCTGCTAAAAAAGATAAGCTGAAGGAAGAGCACACATATAAAGATAGTAGAGGACGGGATATCTTTGATCAGAAAGCTTATCAAGCTGCCATCAACGAAATGGATCAGGCTAAGCGTGATGAGAAAAAAGCACGTAATCAAAGAATTGAGGACAATCGTGCTTACATTAAAAATACAGGCTTAATTGGTGGCATTGGAACTAAAGTCGGTGACGAATATAAAACCTATAGGACAGACGAACGTTCTACACAAGAACGTCAAGAAGCTCTCTTGAACGATCAGTATGCTAAGCGCCAAAAAGATTTGGAGCGTTGGAATGCCAAGAAAGAAGAGGGTGCTGATTGGGCACAATCAGAAGGATTTGATGACTTGAAGTCAGGCCATCATTGGTCGCAACAATCCATTGATAATTATCAACGGATGCAGGATTATCAAGCGAATGGTGGATATAAAACTCAAGGTTATATCAACTATGCACAACCTGCTACACCGAATCAGGCACAAAAGAATGCAAAGACCGTCAGTGGTCAGAACAAAACGGATTTGCATGCAGAAAAATTAGCTTACTACAAAGCAAAGCAAGAACAAACTGGCGGAAATACTGTGTATAACAATAAAAATACTGGTGAACAATTTACTTATGACGGCATGAATAAGACCGTCACTGGTCAGAATAAACCAAAACCAGCACCTAAGCCTGCTGTTGCATCAAACGGCAAAATTGATTACAGCACGTTGAAGGTTGGAGATAAAGTTGGCGATAAGTATTACCACGGTTATAGCCACGCTAGTGGTGGCCATCGTTGGGGATCTAGCAAGCCTGGTGCCTATGACGTGCCAACGAATAAACCGCAACCTGCTAGCAATCCCAGTCAGCCTTCGGGTCAAGGATCTAGTTCTGGCTCTGGCAGTAAGCCCGCAGTAATTCCAATGTTCCTACCTGACGGCAAAGGTGGGTTTAAGCCAAATACAGATCATCCTGACCATGCAAGTCAACAGCCTGGTAACACCAAGCCTTCACCTCAACAGCCAGGAGCTGGCTCAGGCAGTAAGCCTGCAGTAATTCCAATGTTCCTGCCTGATGGCAAAGGTGGGTTTAAGCCAAATACAGACCATCCTGACCATGCAAGTCAACAGCCTGGTTACACCAAGCCTTCACCAGGGATCGATCTAACTAAGCCAGATAATTACCAGCCTGGAAGCAGTGGTGGTGACCCAGTGCTGAAGCCTCCAGGGCTAGGTGAAACTATCCAACCGGTGATGCCAACCCAGCCGGTGAAGCCATCCCCAGGTGGTGGAGGGTCAACAAAGCCTTCTAAGCCTGACTACACATTCCAGCCATATCCCATGCCGCAGCCGCAGCCTCAGCCACAGCCGCAGCAGCCATCTACAGGCGTTTCACCTACGCAGACACAACCGGCTCCGTACCCAACGCCTCAGGTTCCCCAGTTCACAACTGTTCCTCCGCAAACGACGTATACCCCCGTACAGACACCTGACTTCATGTCTACGTACCAACCGCCGCCACCGCCTACGGGTCACTTCACTCAGCAACCCGGCTATCAGCCATATCAAAGCCCATATGCTGTGAATAAGCCAAACGTTGCGTTGCCTTACTACAACCCATTTGCAAATTTCGGCGGTCAGTTCAACAACTTTACTCAGCAGGTTCAGTAAGTAGCACCAACTAGTTCAGCAGCAACTTTGAAAGCACGCTTGCTGATTTGTGCACCGACACCAAAGGTGCCACGTGCAAACTGAGCGTTACCCTTAGCACGAGTGGTGTTACGGGTGCTTGTTTCTATCTGTGTAATTGCATTAACAGCATTCCAGACAGAGTAAGGAGCGTAGTCATAGCCAAAGCCACGTTGGAATGCAGCTTCAAGCTTGTCACGCTTACGGAAAACTTGACCGTCATCAATGTTGTAGACCTCATCTACAAACTCACTGAAGCCTTGAAGACCCATGTGTGTACGTGAAAGCTCACGCATCAGGTCACACTCAGTGACAAAGTCCTGACGGGCTACGTCAATGCTGTTGATCAGTTGATCAAAGTTGTTGTTGGCACCGTTCTTGTGAGTGATGCTGGAACGAGCAGATGCATCGCCCATAGCAGCAGTCAATGTGTTCTGACACACAACACGGATGTTGGTGAACATTGCACCACAACCAGTCTTGCCGTCGTGTCCGAGGTAACCAACAATGCGTCGTTTGACGGTATCGCCAGGGACGATGTCTGTCTCCGCACCACGGAGTGTGGCGGTAAAACAGACTTTTTTGCCATGCGACAGGACGATGACACAGTCCATATCAACTTCCTCACGGATGAACTCAGCCATCCGTAAGAGCGAATCGTTCTGGACGATCTCATATTGCTCCGATACGACACCGAGCAGTTGCTGAGTGTCGGTACGGACAACTCCGAAGGAGCCAGAGTTTTGCATTTCCCCAGTGGTCTGTTCGTTATCGACGAAGATTGGGTAAAGCAGCTCTCGTTTTTCAACGTTGAAGAGGGCTTCTGCTGTTTCAAAAGCTTCTCGCGCTGGAAGTGTGCCTTCGGTAACGGTTCCAATTCCGTGCCAAGCAGCTTCGCTGTTGCCGAGCCAGGCAGATGTGCAGTTTGCAGTCATGAGTGATCTGAATTATTGAACGCCACAAAAAAAGCAGGCGTTAGCCTGCTTGTTGTTCTTTGGTTTTATTTTTTAGTTGTAGCAGTATTGAACTCCACGATAGGTGTAGCACCTGCCTGCTTTGTCTTCGGCTACTGAATGGTAACCAGCAGCAAGCTCTTGCTCTTGATGATGAGAGAGTTCAAGGTTACGACGGTTCGCTTTCTTTTGGGCACGAACAAGACCCATTAGTTGTACTGTTGACATTGGAAACTCCATAGTGAGGTGAAATTTCCCGTTCCTTCGGACTCTGTCCTACTTGCGTCCCTTATGCAGGGATGAACGATATTTATATTCTAGTAATTAATGATCGATGAAGGTGGCTTCAAGCAATGCTCGATGAAGCACTTCACTCATATCTTTAATCTGTTGTTGCTGATCTGGAGTGCCACCAGGCCAGCGCTCAAGGTACATGTCCATAGCTTGAACAAGTACGATGAGCCCGCTTTTATCTACTTCAAACTGAAACATTAGTGTGTATCACTCCATGATTTGCCTATGTCTGACGATGCTGTGATGGGAACTTTAAAGTCGTAGTGTTGACCGGCACGAGGTGCTGCCTCAACCAAGATTCTTGCAACGCGATCAGCTTCGCTTGGAATGACTGAGAACTGTTGTTCGTCGTGTACATATGCGCAACGTGTGTAGTCTGTGTGATAAACAAGTCCGGCTTCATCTATCATATCTTGAGCAATTACGCACCAGCGCTTGCTCAGAATCGCGCCAGCTGACTGAAGCAGGAAGTTCAATGAGGCGTGTTCTGCGCGAATGAATACAGGTCGTCCGTCTAAGCCACGTATGCGACCTTCACGCTTGGCTTTAGCTTTGACAGCAACAATCAGTGGCTCAAGTCCAGGGATTGCGTCAAGAAACTTTCGTCGTAGCTCTGAGCCGAGGCGTTTTTTGCCTGCGTCTGAAAGCTCTGGTTGCAGGGTATGACCAAGCTTTTGATCGCCTGCCCCATAGATGAAAGCATAAGTAAGAGACTTGACTTGCTTGCGTGTGCAGCCAACACGTTCAGCGTTCTGCGTGTGTATGTCGCCATTGACGACAACATCAGCAAACGAGCCTCCGTCAAAGCGGCTAAGGAAGTGCCCAAGACAGCGAAGCTCTAGTCCTTCCAGGTCACAACCAACCATGACGTGGCCGGGGTGAGGAATGAACAGCCTGCGTGCCCATGGAGCACTGACAACTTGGCCCAAGTTCGGACCACGGTGTGCGTTGCGCCCAGTGACAGTGGCGAGAGCACAGCTGTGATGGATACAGCCGTCGTCCTCAATGGTGTTGAACCATGAGTTGGCACCCTCAGACAGCTGCCCTAACCACTTCTGCAAAGTAAGTAGGCGAATGAACAGCTCGCACTCCTCATGGAGCTTGGGATTGTTCTGCTGTAGAGCGACGTCACGAATCTCAGAGAGCGTGGCCTCGTCAACCTTGGGCTTACCAGTGTCAGTAGTTTTGGTGAAGCGAGCACCGCTGTGTTGCTTGAGAGCCCAAGCAATGTGCTGACGACTAGTGGGGTTGAAATCAATCAGCTTGGTCAACGGAGAACCAGCGACGTAACCGGCTTTGCGGTCGTTGCGCTTAGGTGTGAAGACCTTGCCAGGCACGAAAAGGAATCGTGACTTGATCTTTTCTTGGATGTCGTTGACCTCTTGCTGCAGCTCTGCACGAACATCAATGGCAGCTTCGGTATCGAAGCGGAAACCAGATTGTTCTTGCTGCGCCATCAACACAGCCATACGCATCTCAAGGTCTACGAAATCATTTATCATCTTTGTTGAATCCGAACTTCAGGTTGATATCTTTTTCACGAGCTTTTGCACGCTCACGATGAGCAAGCTTCGCAAGGTTTTCCATGACTTTGAGGATGTCTTCTACCTTTGCACCTTCCATCTCTGAAGAGACAACGTTGTACAGCGGAAAGAAAAGATCAGCAGCAGCTTGAAACTCTTCAACAGTCAGTGGAGCATCTTTCTTTGGTAATTGTTTTTTAGTCATCTGGTCTTTGATATACGGTATAGTCTGGATAATTTTTTTCTAGTTCTTCCTTCAATCTTTTTTGAGTTTCAGGAGATGGCATTTTGACCAGGATATGTATGGTCATTGCCTGCTTATCTAATTTAATTAAGCCTTCATTGGGAGGTAACATAGTCGTCCATCCTGCGCATCATAAGGTCATATAGCTTGACATTGACTAAGGTATCTTGAATGCAATAATCAAGCATCTCGGGAGTATATTTATCCCAGCAACCATCGTGCTTACCAAAGTCACCTTTGAAGCAGCGAAGACGATGACCCCAAGCTTCTAGACCATGTGAGCCATAAAGCTTTGCAGGCATACCTGCAGGACGTCGCTCAAAGTCTCTTTCTTTGATATCAGGATAAAACAAGCGAGATAAAACAAGTGTATCGAAGATTTCTCCTTGATAATCAAAGTCATAATTTTCCTTGATCAACGGAATATCAAACGATGTGATGTTGTGTCCGACAAGAATGGGAGCTTGTTTCAATCTCTCAACACCCATATCAAGTGTGCTGTCGGAACGATTGATGTCAAACACTTCGACTTCATCAACGTCAATGAGATCACGTGCAACGATGCAGTGAATACGACTGCCACGTCGAAGTAAGCCTGTCGTCTCAATATCAAACAGAACGGGAGAGGTCATATTTTGATTAATCAACTGAAAGGTCTGTATCGCTTTGTTCAGCCGGACTTGACGTGTAGAGGTCTTTGTCTTGGAACTCTTCTTCTTTGTCGGTGCTTGCACTGAAGCGAGGCGCTTGATCGTTTGTGGTGAAACGTTCGTCTTCATTCTCAAATAATGGTTCAATGGATATGTTTAGTTCGCGTGCTAATCGTGATGCACGGCGGAATTCGTCTTTGTAATACGGTTCCCACTCATGCGCTAACACAACAATCTTACGGACACCCATAAGATGTAGTTGAAATATAGCAGCACTAAATGGATAACGGGTTGAATATAGTACGCAACCACCTAAAGAAGTTCCGAACTTTGCAGCAGAAGCAATTGCATAAGTAATGCAGTCAATCTCTACACGGCAAGCTGCAAGGACTGAACGTCCGTCAGCTATAAGTTCTCTACCTCTTGTGATCACGCAGCCACCTGGAGCAATTGGATGGTTAGATCCCTCTTGCACAGCCTTGGCAATTGTCATGAAATATTTATCAGGGTTCTCTATATATGTAGGATCCCCTTTTTGTACGCCCATGTCACTAACTATTCCTAGCCCTATATTAAGAGCTAAGTATTAGTCACGTGACCTATAAAGCAGGCGTTAGCCTGCCTGATGTTAATCAATCTCACCTTCAAGGCGAGCAATGAGTCGATCAAGATACCACCGTGCTTTTTTCGCATCTTGCAAAGCATTTGACTTTGACCAAAGACGAATCAAATACTTAAGTGCGTTGCCTTGGAGCAGGCCAGTGATAGGCCCTGGAGCACTTGAGATGGCATCTTCAATAGTGACAATCGCTTCTTGATTGCCTTTTGTGTAATGACCAGGAGAGTTAACCATATCGTCATCTTCTTCTGGTGCAACATTGATTGTGAATGGATCAAGCCAATCAGTCATGTTTGCAGATTGCAACTGATTGTAGTTGTCTCTAAATTCTTCGTATTTCATATTTAACAACGTTTGAAAAACAGATAGTCGTCCCTCATTTCTAGCTCTTCATGCGGCTTTATGTGGGGTAATAGTTTTTGATAAGTAAGTCTAGTACTAAGTAAAGTATGTCTGAAGTAAACACTTATGCCATCAGCCAACCATTCTTTCGTAGGGTTAAACCATTCATGTGGCAGCAGGCAATCATGTAAATCGAAACCAGGCTGCGATGCCCAGATATTTAATTCTTCCAAGCGGTGAGCAGTCTTAAGAATATGTTGCTCGTGGCACTGCTCACGAGGAATGAAAACACGATCATCCGACTTCGCTCGCAAGGCATCAGACCAAGTAATAGTGCCGTCACGAATAATGCACCGAGAAGGATGTGCTGTAAGCCCTGAAGGGAGTTCATACAAATAACCTTTAGTAAAATACTTTTGCATTAGACTTCTCCCTTTGAGTCTTCATAGAATTCAAGATCTTTTTGCCAGTTATCACCGGCATATTCGTTGTAAGACACACGTCCGATATCTCGGAAGGTGTCGTAAAACAATGAGACCTTGTCTACGTCTGACAGAACAGCGTCAGTAGGCGGGCCATAGATGATGATGTTCCACGTGCTTGGCGACACAGGCTCAAAGCCCTCGGGAGTAGCTCTGAGCTGCTTGACCCGTTTGAACGGGATACACATTGGAAAATCAAACAAGACAGGAGAAGATCTAATTATTTCAGAAGCACTTGTGAAAAATACAAATGAGTTGATGTAGCCATTCCTATATTCACTAATGGCTTTATTGAGCCACAAGCGAGTATTACGAACAGCACCTTTAGGAGCTACGAAGCAGTTACCTGTCCAGTGCTCTTGCAGTGGATTGATTTCGACTGAGGGAATTGCAGTTGCATCGACAAGGACTTGCTGAAGTGGATCAGCTGTTGGGTCAAAGTCAATAGATCCCATGACCCTACGAGCACGCTCAATGATCTGAGGTGTTGGATACAGAGGGAGTTTGAGATTCTGTGCAGCAAGCTTATTCTTTAGATTTTGCTGCTGCCTCAGAGAAGCTCTCTTGGCTCCGTCCTGCTTCGAGACTAAATGTTCTTGTTCCTGCATCTGAAATCAATGTAATCAAGACGTTTGATGTCCAATCTGTTTCATCGATGCGCTTCATTAGATCACGCAAGAACTCGACTACTAATTCATCTTCGTTGCGTTCTGCATTACAGATGTCCCTCTCAATGTCATGCCCACTCATATAAGTAGTGCTGTCATTTTGAAGGTTAATAATCAAGGAGCCAGCACCTTGTTGGGAAAACCCATTGATCGCAATATTGATCATGTCCGTTAGGACAAGCTCAGCAGTGGCTTGCAAGAACTTTTGCTCTTGCTCTTTTTCCTCACCCCACTTATCAGAGGCAAGAAGTTGCTTAAGTAAATCTTCGCGTCGAGACATAATTGAAAACTCTTGTATTACAATAAGAAAATTTAATAGTCTTCCGTGGGATTATCGTCAGATTGATTATCAATTAATCCGCGTAGTAGATCTAATCCAGGGTCAGACTGTGTGATGTGCTTACCTTCAAGCATGTCCACCATTACGGCTTCAAACTTGTTTAGGTATGAAGCGTCTTGACTTATGCCAAGTTCATTTCGTACAGCGATTTCGTTTGCATCTTGAATCTTTTGTGATTCTTTCATAGCTTCTTCAATCATGTACTCACTCACGCGCTGCCTGAGTGTTTGTATTTGAATGGCTAGTTCAAAGCTATCGAGGTACGTTTCGTCATCTACAAAGACTCCAATTTTTTGTGGAATAAGATGGAAAGGATTACAGCAATACTTATTGCCACAGGTGGTTTTAACCCCAGTGAAGCCAAGATCCCCCCAGCTAAACCACATAGCAACACGTTGAGGGTGATGTTGGGTTGATGTCGAGATGCCATGTCGTCTCCAAGCAAATTGTGGCTGACCTGTGCGTTTGTTAATTGAGCCATTCCAGTTCCAGCATTCATCAGGTGTGCCGATGTCAACCTGTGACCAGAACTTCAATGCTTTGACGCGATTCTTTTTCATGAGACGGTCAATGTCTAATGACATTCGACCTTCACGTGCTGCAGCCACACAACGCACACATGCTTGGTGACTGTCGTATCGCATTGAATGAGCACTAAACCTACCTAAAGAGTGGCCTGTGTATAAACACAAGTCGCCTTCTTCAGCTGTATTGGACATTTGTTGATTGCGACGGCCATAGGCATGACCGCCACGCTTCTTAGCGGGCTGTGCTTCAGACATTTTCTACTCCGTACGTACCACCATGAGCTGGGTATTGCTCATCAACTGGCAAGACTTCCAGGATGGTGGTGATTTGATATTCGTAGCGAGTTGAATTCTCGTACTTTATACGTACTAGTTTAGCCCGTGGTGTGTAGTACTCAGGAGGTCCAACAACTAGTGCAATTAGATCGTTATTGGTGTTACGTACACGCATACCTACTTGCAAGTATTCTGATGTCATTTGTTATTACTTAATTGGTTTATATATAACAAAAAAGAAAAGAGGATGTGGGATCAGAAATCCAACAATTCCTCTCCTTCATTTAG
>Ga0163109_10004664_pt1 | contig 10381 bp, 6 predicted proteins | sample CRUFie1St13metaG_FD_108704 | JGI IMG/M metagenome (GOLD analysis project Ga0163109, IMG submission 108704) | Marine microbial communities from the Costa Rica Dome - CRUD Field 142mm St13 metaG | ecosystem: Environmental > Aquatic > Marine > Oceanic > Photic zone | place: Costa Rica: the Eastern... | reverse complement strand
TGCCTTCCTTTGCGAGTCGGTCCAGATTCGGAGTCTTGAACTTGGAATCGGGGTTCAGCAGAGAGAAGTCCCCATAACCCTCATCATCCGTGTCGATTAGAATGATATTTGGCTTGGTTGCCCCAAAGGATAATGAGCTGATAAATAATAAATAAAAAGTATGAAAGGACTTCAATTTCATGGTCGCCAAGGAATTGTACGGTCGAAGATATCGCCGTAGGGTTGGTATCCGTTGTAATCAACGCCGTGGCGACGCCAAGCCTCCACTGCATCGTCGTATCGAGCCCGCATCTTTCTTAACTCTTTCCGCTTGACCGAAGCCAAATTGGTCAGTTCGTGAGGATCCTTGGCGAGGTGATACAACTCTTCGGTGGGTTCGAAATCCCCCGACTCGTAGGGCCAGTAAATATACTTGTAGTCTTTCGTCACGACTCCAAAGGAATGCGCTGCTTTCGGTCCCCAAACGTTGATCAGGGCGGCAGTCTCACGGACCTGCGCCTTGGGGTTGTCGAGGAGAGGGAGCAGGCTGACACCGTCCAATCCCGCGGGTACCTCCAAACCGGCAAGATCCAGAATGGTGGACGCCACGTCGATGTTTGCGGTCAGGGCGTCGGAACGCAAGTTCTTGCCGCTTGAGGAGTGCCTCGGGTCGTAAATAATCAACGGTACGTTCGTTGACTCTTCGTAGGGAAGAACCTTGGAGCCATAACCGTGAGAACCGCAAAGGAAGCCATTGTCCGAACTGAAGATGAAGACAGTGTTCTTTTCAATACCCGCTTCCTTCACCGCCTTACGGATCATCCCCACGGCCGCGTCCACTCCGTGGACCATTTGATGATAGATTGCCATGACCTGATCATATTTGTCACGGTAGCCCCAACTGACAAAGCGTTCGTACTGCCGACCCTGTTTGCTTTGCCGGGAAAAGTGCTCTCCGTGTTGACGGCCATAGTTAGCCGGTTTGGTGAAGGTTTTTCCTGTGTACAAGTGATCAAAAAGAGGATCCGGTTGGTCCGGTTTGTGTGGTGCCTTGAAACTGATCGAGAGACAGAAAGGCTTTTTGCCTTTAGCCGACTCCTTGATGAAGTCGCGGCCGAACGCTCCGTAAGACCGAGAAGAGTGCGGATACTCGTCGGCGTAGGCTTTCATGCTTGGGTTTTTGGCTGTGGCATAGTGGGTTTGCCCAGGTCCCCCACCCCATTTGTGGAAATCGCCTTCGGGCAAATATTTCGGTCCGTTTTCGATGCCTTTACGAACCTCGAATCCGAATTTTCCCGCAAATGCAGTAACGTATCCAGCCTCACGAAGCCGAATGGGATAAGAGGTTTTCCAGAGGCGCTCGGTCAATGGTCCATGTTCGAAATTGCATCCATGTCGATATTCGTAGAGCCCCGTCATAACGTTGACCCGGCTGGCCATGCATATTGCGGTCGTGTCGTAATGGTGGTCGAAGGTCATGCCATCCGATGACAAACTGTCGATGTGCGGAGTCTTGACCTCCTTGTTGCCGTAGCAGCCGAGCGAGTAACTGGACTGGTCATCGGTGAAAAGAAAAATAATGTTGGGCCTACTGTCGGCCCTTATTTCAAGAGCAAAAAAAAGTGCCAGAAGATAAGGAAAAGAAGATTTAAATAAATTTGCCATTTCTAGTTTCGGAGTCGACTTTTGTATTCGGGCCTGTCCTTCCAGTCTTGGAAGTGTTTTCGGTATTCGGGGATTTCGGTCCAAAAGGTTCGCGGAGGTTGCTCATCCACTTGTTTCTCCGGGTAATCCATCCCGTTGACGCTATCGGAAATGGATTGTCTCGCTTCATGGAGGATCGCACGGAGCTTCTTGGCGCGAGGATGATTGGGCCGGAACAGATTATTGCTTTCGGAAAGATCCTTTGAAAGATCGAACATTTCCAGTTTGCGTCCCTCGCCCTGAGGTTGAGAGAGGAATTTCCATTGGTTATCGATGACCGCCATCCTTCCTCTACTGCTGAAAATCAGGGGTTTGGAACGGCTTTTGGGCTCATTGTCAAAAAGAGGAAGCAGACTCTCGCCATCCACCGGGTTCAGCATGGCCTTCGGAGGAAGTCCTACGATTTCGGCAATGGTGGGAAAAACGTCCACCGCGCCCGACGGATAGGAACTGACCCTTGAAGCCCTTATTTTTTGCGGCCATTCGATGATGGCTGGAACGCGGAGGCCACCTTCATACATACTACCCTTGAAATCTCTCAGACCTCCTGTGGTGGAAGGCTCGATTTTGGGCAAACCTCCATTGTCGCTGGTAAACCATACGAGGGTCTCTTTTTCAATTTTCATTTTTCTCAAACCGGATCTAAGAGTCCCAATGCTTCGATCCATGGCTCGCAGTTCGGCATAATGGTTTTTGGAATTCTCGTTCAGTCCCAGGAACGGTTTTGCGTCTCTCCGAAGAGCCATCCAAGGGCTATGTGGCGTGCCATACCAGATGACCGTGAAAAAGGGTTGCTCCGAGCGTACCTGTTCCTCCATGAAGCGGAGCGCTTCCTTGACGATGATTTCGGAGGAATCACCTTGAAATTCCTCGAACTCTCCCTGGCGGCTCATGATTGGATTCAGATCGAAAAAGTTGGTGACGGACAACCACTTTTGAAAACCAAAGTCCTTGGGTCCGTTCGGATACTGAGAAAGGACAGGGACACCTGGACCTCTCAGGCCATTGAGATGCCATTTTCCGAAGTGTCCGGTCGCATAACCGGATTTTTTGAGAGCCTCCGGGAGAGTCCTTTCCTGCTTCCTAAGAGCATATCCGTGATCGAAGACTCCCGTGCGGTCATGGGTTCGGCCCGTGAGTACGGATGCTCTTGTGGGAGAGCAGACCGGGCCACCCGCATAAAATCGGTCCAAACGGAGGCCGTTGTCAGCCATTTCGTCCAAGTTTGGTGTCTTTAGAATGGGGTGGTTGTAATAGCCGGTTTGCCCCCAGCCCTGATCATCTGCCATAACCAAAACGAAATTTGGTTTCTTACCATCTAAAAACAATGGTAAAATAAAAAGGAAGTAGGCAAAAAAGGGTTTCATGATAGACTTATTTAACGATTAGTTTTCCTTTCATGATCGTCCAATGGCCAGGGAAACTGCAGAGATAGGGATATTCTCCTGATTTGTCGGGTGCTTTAAATCGAAGAATCTCACTATCCCCTTGCTTAAGCATTTTAGTATGTACGATTATTTTTTTGGATGAAGGAATGAATTGCCCGCTTTTGGCGGCCTCGGGATCCGCAGCCATGAGGTTGGCGGCCGTCCCAATTTCCTCGAGCGATCCGGGCTGAACCAATACAAGATTATGGGGAGTGGCATCGGGGTTGAGGAATTCGAGGCGTATGGGTTGGTTTCGTTTGGCTTCTATGGTTTCGACGTCAAAGAGCATCCGCTCCTTGATGCATTTGATTCGAACCTTGAGCAAGTTTCTTTGCCGGTCAAACTTGGAATTCTTCTTGGATTCCTCAGCCTCCCGCTCCTTTCGTTTCTGCTTGGAAAACAGAGCGGCGATCTTGGGATGTTCGACACTCACCGTTTCGGAATCCCAAAACTTACTCATTGATTCCGATCCCAGAGAGGTGTTTATGGCATAGGTAAGATGCTTTTCGTGCGGCAGGGAGGCAATGCCCTTGAGGGTTTCGAAAGCGTTGGCCGTACCAAGGTAGCTACAGGCAATTGCCGCTTCCAACCTGACCAAACCATTTTCGTCACGGGCGGCTTTCTCCAGTAAGGATTTACCATTTTCAGCATGGGAATACCAATGCCGAAGTTGACGAGCTGCCGCTGCTCGCGCATTGTGGTTTTCGCATGAAAGGAGCTCCGCGAGAAGTTTGACGTTGGCCAATTCAAGATTTCGATAAGTCCACATCGCCTCCACTTGATGATGCCGGTAACGGGGGTCTTGGGGATTGAGCTCGGTAAGCCATTTGTCCAACGCGTCCTTAACGACCTTAGGGTGCATTTCCCTAATCTCTCTTTTGGCCCAATACCGATATCGGTATTCCCTTCGTTTGAGAAGGTCGAGCAATTCTTCAATGGAGGCTCCGGTGATCTTGGGAGCGAGCGCGGGTTTGGCTCCCTTGGGGAAAATCCTCCAAATTCGACCGGAAGTTCTATCCCTGCGGTCATCTCGCAAGGAGTATTGGGCATGACCCTTGACGGGGTTATACCAGTCGCAGACGTACATACCGCCTTTCGGACCGTATCTCAGGTCCACCGGAATGAAGCTCAGGTTGGAAGAGAAAAGGATGTCTGAGAGGTACTCTTCCTCATAGCCATATTCATATTCCTTCCATTTGAGAAGTTCCACGCGGTTGGTTGGCTTATAGCGAACCTTCACCATCATACCCTGCAATTCTTCGGGCCAATTTGGAAAATCGATGAATTCCTGACCGCAGACCCCGGAATAGGCCTGTAGTCCCGATGGCCGTGGGTGTTGCTTCGGGTAAGGCGGGTCCAGGGCATGATGGGCGGAGGCAAATATGGGATAACTGGCAACGTGTTGGCCCCAATCGTCAAAAGTCACGCCCCATGGGTTGGTGCTTGGATGAGAGCCAAAGGCAGTGAGTCTGTGCAGCTTGGGCTCCCAAGAAAACCAACCGCTGTTTTGTTGTCGAACGGGGCCATAGGGAGTTTCCACTTGGGAGTGATGAAAGATGGACTCTCGGAAAATCAGATCACCATCCGGTGTCCAAGCAAAGTCGTGCAGAGCATGATGGGAGTCCTCGCACCCGAAACCGGTAAGGGGGATTTCCCTTAGATCCGCTTTGCCGTCTCCATTCGTATCCATGAGAAAGGTCATGTGCGGTTCTTCCGAAACGTAGACCCCACCATCGCCGAATTCAAAGGAAAGGGGAACGTTCAGACCCTCTGCCCAAACATTACAGCTGTCAGCCTTACCGTCGCCGTTCAGATCCTCTAGAATCACGATCTTGTCATTCGGAGCCTGACCGGGATAGACGTGAGGATAAGTGGTGGAACAGGATACCCACATTCTGCCAAGTCCGTCCCATCTCATCTGAATCGGGCAAGCAAGTTCAGGGAACTGTTCCTCGCTGGCGAACAAGGATACTTCAAACCGCGGATCTACCTTGAACGCATTCGATTCCTCTTGGGGATTCATCCACTTGTTGGCCCCTCGGCTTTGTTTGGTGATGGGCAGGGGTGGTACGTTGGAGTCGTCGATGATCGGGCTCGGGTTTTCTCCGTTGACCAAACGATGAATGCGCTGGTCCCGGTTGGCAGTCATGAGATCGAAATTTCGCATGGCCGGAAGAAAGTCGAGGTATCCGTAACTTCCGCGCCTTCCTCCCGTGTAATAAAAGGTGTTCAGAGGCCGATAACGATAGAAATGCTGGGTATTCTTTTCAATCACGGCGGCCCGCACGTCTTCGTCCATGGTAGGCGCTTTTTTCCCGATAAGCCCTTCGTAAAGAACGCTTCCGAAATGAAGATACCCTTTTTGGTTGAGATGACATCCGTTTATGGTCAAAGGATCCGCGCCCTTGTTCATGAGAGCCTTGGTTCGATGAAAGCAATTGACGAATCCGACCTTTTCCCGTTTGGCAACTCGGGCCATTGCCTTGACGTAAGATTGAAGAGTGGCGTTATTCAAGTCAGCGGCCGAAACGCCTTCGACGTTTTCGTTGGCAATGGGTGAAACCAAAACGATTTTTGCAGCGGTTTTGCCATTGTAAGCTTTTGATTTGAGGTCCTGAAGGTACTTCGCCAAACGAATTTCGAAAGAGGGCAACTCTTCGTTTCCTCCAAAAGCCTCGTTAAAGCCAAAGGCCGCAAGAATCAGATCGGCCTTCATCGCAACCAAATGTTGTTCGGCATCCGCAAAGTCAGCCGGTCGCGGTTGCAGGTCGATTTCGTCCGCTGACCAAGCCAAGTTCCGTAGAACCAATTTATGGTCGGGGTGTCCAAGCTGCAAAAGCGCTTCGAAATGTCCAAAGTCTCTCATGCGGTCGAATAAGGTATTCCCCACCAAGCCGATGCGCATTCCCTTCGAAAGGTTCAGAGGTAAGCGAGTGACCACGGGATCCGAGGCTTGAGCCCGCTCGGCCGTACTTTCAAACATTGCATACTTTTGATAGTCTTCTTCCTCTGCCTGCAGAATGGCTGTAAAAGGAACTGGATGGATTGCAAAAAGGGGTGCTATGGCTAGTAGAAAAGGGATTTTTCGGTTCATTTATCTGTTTTTGTTTAGTGTTGATTGGAGAATTTCTTCGAGCTTTCTGACTAAATTCGGCCGTTCGCTGGCAATATTTTTGGTTTCGGCATCGCGAGTGCGGTGGTCATATAATTCGAAAGTCCCGTCCGCATGGGAAATCAACCGATGATTCTTAGTCCTAACGGTCAGTGCGCCTTTCTTGCCATAGGAAATTGCCGGGTGGCCGCTAGCTTCCGGATTTTGCAGAATGGGCATAAGGGATTTTCCATCCAAGTGATTTGGGGTTTCGAGACCTGCCAATTCGCAAATCGTTGGAAAAAGGTCGAGTGTTTCAACGATGGAATCACTGGGGACACCCGGATTGGGGATTCCAGGGTAAGAGATGATCAGAGGAGACCGCAGGGATTCCTCGAAGAGGGCATGCTTTCCCCAAATCGCATGCTCTCCGAGATGCCAACCATGATCCCCCCAGAGAATGACCACGGTTCTTTTCCTGAGCCCCAACTTTTCAAGTTTGCCGAGCAGTTGGCCGATCAAGCTGTCGACGTAGGTAATGCATGCCGCATAATGCTTGCGGACCATGATGGCAAATTCCGGATCTTTGTTGGGATCGCGTTGCCAACGGTTGTATTTCATGAATTCACCGGATCCATGCCAAGTTGTTTTTCCTTGGGGTTTGAAAGGGTGAGGCGTAGGGGGGAGAGAGATTTTTTCGTAAGGCTTCAAATATTTTGCGGGAGCTCCAAAAGGAAGGTGCGGACGAATGAACCCAGTCGCCAAAAAGAAAGGTTTCTTTGTCGTGGCTAGGTGGTCGAGCTGCTTGATGGCCTCTCGTAGGATCAGACCATCTGGGTAAGAGTCATCTTTTCCGGCAAAGGCCTGGTAGACGTCCATTTCATTGGCGTTCTTTCTGATTTCTCCCTTTGCCAAGCCGTGCATGACACCGCGCGGATGTTGCCATGGGCCCGTGGGAAGAAGATGCCGGTCCCAGGATTCGGGCATCTCAAGCTTGCCTTTATCATTCCAGTCAGGCCCACCTTTTCCTCCGGGATGATGAGATACTTTTCCAACGGATACGGAAGTGTATCCGCGCTTTCTGAACCATGCTGGGAGACTGGGGTGTCGAAGGTTTTCGGAACGAACGAAAAGAGCTCCGTTGTGAGGAGGGCCATACCTCCCCGTCAAAAGAGTGTAACGGGAAGCTCCGCAGGTTGGGGCTTGAACGTAATGCCTGTAGAAAGGCCTCCCTTCTTTCGCGAGGCGATCAATGTTGGGTGATTTTACGTAGTTGACGCCAAAGGAACCAAGCTCCGGCCTCAAGTCATCCACGCAAATGAGCAGGACGTTGGGTTGTTTTATGGCAAGAGCCAGCAGGTTCGTCACTAGGTAGAGAAACGACAGACTGGAAATCAGCGACTTGAAGAGGTGAGGGGGCACCGTACAAGACAAAAGAGCAAAACGAAGAATTGACAACCTAAGAAGACGTGAACGCCATAAAAAATTCGACGAATGAGAGTTGAAAGCCTTACGGCTGACTCGATATGGCCTTATCGATTGATTCTCACCGAAAGGGATCCACCTCGCGAAGAAGAATTCGATGAAATCCCCCACCCCCCTAAGGATCCTCCCAGCCCTTCGCCAAATGAGTTGAGGTAAGCGGGGGCAGGTCCGCGGGGCAAGACGACGATCGGCTTGTGGTTTTGTTTTTGATTCAAATAGACAACTCTTTGCGGCTGCTTGTAGAGGAGCGGTCCGTTGACTCTGGTCATGCTTGGGAACGTCCCTGTGGGAAGATAACTAGTGACGGAACGCATTGCAGTCGAAGTATCCGTACGGAATACGATCCATGCTTGCCAGTTTCCATGGACCAAGTCAAAGCTCACTTGGGTCGCGTTGAAGCGTTTGTATTTTTGGCCCAATTGGTCATATCCTTGTACCCAAGCGAGAAAAGGGCTTTGGCCATAGCCATATGAAGTCAGCGAATGCGCTTGGTTTTTGGCAAGCGTCGCGCCATAACCGATTTGACCGGATTCGAGTAATCTCAAATAGATTTTCAAATGACCTGGATAATCTCGCCCCACCATAAGGTAATTCTCTTTCTTGCCTTGTAGCCATTGGCTCGCGTAAGCCTGATCCGAGAAACTGAAAGCGGATAGTTTTGAGCGAAAGCTCCTCCCGTCTGAGCGCCGAATGGTTACGGTTTGGGAAGGTTCGTTAACTGCAACCAGGGTCGCTTCAATGGTGCGAAGCCCATCCGATGAAGTGAAGGTTCTGCTTGGAGAGCTTATGGAAGCAGAAAGGAAAAGGAAAACTGGCAATAAAGCTTTCAAGGCTAATAATCTAGCTGCGCTTCCCTAGATCAGTCAAATGCTCGGAAACCTTTTTTTTGTCTTGTCGAAGTGGGTTTGAGCGTTGCAATGACCTTACGCAACAAATCCTCAAACAAAGAAATTCCAATGAAACTCACTCTCTCCCTCCTAAGCTTTTTCATAAGTTTATCCGTTTTTGCGAAGGAATTGCCTTTTGGCGCCAAGCCCAACGTCATTCTCATGATTACTGACGACCAAGGCTACGGACCGATGGGCAAGCACGGTAATCCATGGATCAAAACGCCCCACTTGGACAAACTGCATGGCCAGAGCACCCGATTCGAGCGGTTTCTGGTTAGCCCAACCTGTTCACCCACCCGAGCCGCTCTCATGTCCGGCCGTCATCCGATGAAGAATGGAATTACCCACACGATCCTGGAGCGCGAACGGATGGCTCTGAGCACGGTAACCCTTCCTCAAGTATTGGCGGAGGCCGGCTATGTTTCCGGGATTTTCGGGAAGTGGCACTTGGGAGACGAAGAACCCTATCAGCCCCACAAGCGTGGGTTTGACGAAGCCTTTATCCATGGAGCTGGAGGGATTGGTCAGTCCTTCAAGTGCTCCTGCGCAGACGTCCCTGGCAATAAGTATTTCGATCCGACCATCAGGCACAATGGTTCCTTCGTTAGGACCAAGGGGTATTGCACGGATTTGTTTTTCACCGCGGGCATGGCATGGATAAAGAAGATCAAGGATACGGGAAAACCATTCTTCGCCTACATCACTACCAACGCCCCTCATGGACCGTTCATCGCTCCACCTCAAAATGCGAAACGATTCACGGATCTTGGTTTTTCCGAAAGGGATGCGGGTTTTTATGGAATGATCGAAAACATCGACGAGAACATGGGCAGGTTGATGAACAAACTCGATCAATGGAATCTGAGCCAAGATACCATTCTAATCTTTATGTCGGATAATGGCTCGGTTGGTTCAATGGTACGAGAAGGCTCCAAATTGGGCACCTCCGAGGACGGGAAGCCCATGGAAGGATTCAACGCGGGTATGAGGGGTTCCAAGGGTTCGCCTCACGAGGGTGGAGTCCGCGTTCCATTCCTCGTTCGCTGGCCTGGTAAATTTGCAGCAAACCAGGAGATAGAAAGGATTTCCGCTCACATTGACCTATTACCGACTCTTGCTGACATTGCCGGAATAGAGAATTTGCCCAAAGGCCAAGTCGAGGGCCGGAGTCTTGTTCCCCTACTCAAAAACCCCAAGGCGAAGTGGAAGGATCGCTACCTCTTTACTCAGGTTGCTCGATGGAAAACGGGATCCGAGCCAACGGATCGGATGTGGAAGGGTTTTGCGGTCAGAAACGAGAGGTATCGACTTGTGGAGAACAGCCTCTACGATATGAAAAATGATCCGGATCAAACGGAGGACGTTTCGGAAAAGAATCCGGAAATGGTTCAAGCCATGCGGGCCGCCTACGAAAAATTCTGGAAGGAAGCTCGTCCCCTGATGGTCAATGAGGATGTACCGATGTCCCCTACCCGCCCCTTTCATCTTTTGTACGCGGAGCAATTGGAGAAGGGAGGAATTCCGGATTGGAAATCCCCGAAACTTTGATCTTCAAGCCTAGGAATTTACTCAAAACCTCTCCAAGCCATTTGGCGCGGTTGAGGATTTGACTCCCATCAATCCATTTGATGAAATTACCCTACAGTCTCCTTATGCATGTCTTCTATCGATCTTTGGTTTTCTCATGTCTGAGCGCGTATTTTTGCTTGAACTTGGCCGGAGAAGACGAGGGATTTCTTTTTTTTGAAAAAAAAATCAGACCGGTTTTCGCTCAACATTGCTATGAGTGCCATTCGGCAAAATCA
>Ga0163109_10004663_pt1 | contig 10381 bp, 9 predicted proteins | sample CRUFie1St13metaG_FD_108704 | JGI IMG/M metagenome (GOLD analysis project Ga0163109, IMG submission 108704) | Marine microbial communities from the Costa Rica Dome - CRUD Field 142mm St13 metaG | ecosystem: Environmental > Aquatic > Marine > Oceanic > Photic zone | place: Costa Rica: the Eastern... | reverse complement strand
TCGGCTTTAGGCAGTCGAAATGCACAACTTGACCGGTTGCATGCACCCCTGCATCCGTCCTACCAGCACAGGTAACGGTAACTGAATGATCTGAAACTTTAGCGAGTGCGGTCTCGAGGACCTCCTGCACAGTATTCGATACTGGTGATTTTTGTTTCTGCCAACCGGAAAAAGCGGAACCGTCATATTCGAGAGTCAGGGCGATTCGGCGATACCGCGATGGATTAGCGCTAGCTGGAGCCAAGTGAGCGATTTCTCGAGACTAAGGTCATTGCATATGCCACTACGGAGTGCTGACTAAAGCTGCAAGGGCCTCTCTAGCTTCGATCCTCTGGCTTTCATTGCCCTCCGCAATCACTTCTAGGAGTATTTCCCTTGCACCGCCAATATCACCCATTTTTTTATAGGCATAGGCTAATTCGAGCTTTGTAGCTGATTCGTCATATTCATAAATGATGGAAGGTTCATCTACAGCTTCATTAGCCTCGTCTTCGGCATCCACAATCCTAGTTTCCTCTTCGCTAGAGAAAAAATCTAGGTCATTGAGCCCCTTTTCATCTGCCAACGACCCCTGCTCAGATTCAGGCTCTTCTTTTGGATCTGCCTTGAAATCAATTTCGCCAATTGATGACCCCGCACTCACCCGAGCAACGTCTTCCCCAGCTGGACTCGATGTCGCTTGCTCGGACAAATCAAAGGGCATGTCTAACTCATCCAGACCAATCTCCAAATCATCGGAGAATGAATCAGTGTCATTAGTGGTAGCATACTTAGAAAGATCTTCTACTTGATCAGCATTAGAAAAGACATCCTCATCAAGATTGGAAGAAACAAATTTGCCAAGCTCTTCATTCATATGTTCTTCTTTATGATCTGCCTTCTCTGACTGCGAATCATTTGACTTGGAATCCGCCGATACATGACTGACGACAGCGGCCTCTTCCTGGTCTATTTCCTGATCTGCCTGAAACTTATCCAATGGCTCCAAAGCACCTGAGTGATCAGTCAACTCTGGTCGATTACGACGGAGCATGACCCACACCAAGAACAAAACTAATAAACCTAAGCTGCTTAGAAGGGCGATTGAATTGTTGGTCAGACCCGCCAGAAATCCGAGGGGCGGCGCTGAAGATTGTGTATCAGAGAGGCGTAACGCTTCCTGAGCGGCCTGCTCTGCCGCCGCTGTTTCTGCAGCCGCTTCAGCCAGGGATAATAATTCCTTCATTTGGGCAAGCTGAATATCCTGTAGACGGATTAGCTCTTGCGCCGCTTCGATTTGTGCATCTAAATCCGTAAGCCGAAACTCCAGACTTTCGCGGAAAATACGCGCCCGGTCAGCCTCTTCTTGACGTATAGACAATTCATTTTCGAGCACAGCAATTCGACGATCGAGCTCTGTATTTTCCTGCGCCGCTGAAAATGAAGCTGCTGAGGACGAATCAATGAAATCAGAGTCAGTAGCGATAACGCTAAGCCGCCCCGCTGCATTGTTGCCTCCTGAATCACTTGGTGCGGGCACAAGAAAAGGCTCTACGCCAACCATTGCCTGATTTTGCCGGCTTACTTCCGCGAACGCTCTCTCCGCGTCAACGGCACTAATTTCGTCTGCTGTCGGAACTCGAAGTATTTGGCCGAACAGCAAACGATTGATATTACCGTCAACGAACGCTTCAGGGTTTAACGATTGGAGCGCTATCATCGTCTGCTGAAGAGAGACCGTTTCATCTGGACGAATTTGACGTGCTATGCGAATGAGAGTGCTGCCATCATTAACTTCTACTACTTCCCTCCCTGACGAATTCGTTTGCTCTGATTCAGATGCCGCCAGAATTGATCCGGCTTCCGTTATGGATTCAGGCACACCTGAAACGTTACTGAACGGCTGTTGTATCCTGTTTTCGACTTGATCGTCGTCGTTATAAACAGGCAAATCTAACGTAACTCGGTACTCGCTTAGCAGTCGGCCATTGGGCCAGCGAGTCTCAAGGACGAAACTGAGATATGGTTCTCGGATACTTTCGTTACTAGAAAGAAGAACATAGATGCCATCAGAAGTTTCTTGGATAAGAAAACTAACGCTAGACAGAACCTCTAACGGATCAACTCCGAGTCGGATAGAATCTTCGGTAGAGGCCATCTGAATACTGATATCATCAGTTCGGATTTCGCCTAACTCGAGCATTTCTATTCGTAGTGACAGAGGCTGATTGAGGAAGGACTGCACGGTAGCGGAACCCAGGCTTAGGCCGAAGGTATGCGAAGCCGCAACACTGAGCAGCAAGCCAACCAACCTTACAGTGTAACGCCTAAGCATCGTCTGCCCTTCGTCTTTGACGAGCTGGACCGGAAATGTCCTATTGATCTCACGACCAGTCGTGTAGATTGTCACTGGCTATTGAGAGCAATCTCAATATTCCGCCGCTCTCCATTAGGAATGGAAATTAGCGACAAGTCCGATACAAAAAAGAAATTAAGTACCGATCCACTGGCCCAGAAAATCTTCCTACTAATCGCTGCAAGTATTCATTATAAGTAGCTTTTTATCAACTCTTCAGCGATCTGGACGGAGTTCAGTGCCGCACCTTTGCGCACATTATCGGAAACCACCCAGAAATTGAGCCCATTAGGTAAAGAGAGATCTTCCCTGATTCTGCCGACGAACACCGCATCCTGACCGGCTGAGTCATGAAATGCTGTGGGATAAGCACCATCCGCCCGGCCATCCATAAGCTCCACCCCGGGAGCCGACTCAAGCAGCGCTCGCGCTTCTGTCGCACTCAGCTTGTCTTCAGTTTCTATCTGGATTGCTTCAGAGTGACCATAGAACACTGGAACACGAACACAGGTCGCACTGACCATTATTTCTGCATCCCCGAAAATTTTTTGGGTTTCCCAATGCATTTTCATTTCCTCTTTCGTATAGCCGTTCTCCATAAACTGATCGATATGGGGAAGGACATTAAAGGCGATTTGGCGAGGATAAACGGCACACTGGGCATCACGACCATTGAGTAATTCGGCAGTCTGCTTCGCCAACTCTTCAACGGCGGCTTTACCGGTACCAGAAACGGCTTGGTAGGTAGCTACACTGATACGCTTTATCCGAACCGCATCTTGGATTGGCTTCAGAGCCACCAGCATCTGTATTGTGGAGCAATTCGGGTTGGCTATGATGTTGTGATTATGATACTCGGCGATTCTCTCAGGATTGACCTCTGGAACGACAAGCGGAATATCGTCTTGGTATCGGAAATGGGAGGTATTATCTATAACAACACAACCGCACTGACCCGCCTTTGGCGCAAATTCAGCAGACACACTCCCCCCGGCTGAAAACAAGCCGATCTGAGCCTGAGTGAAATCAAAGTCAGCAAGGTTCTGGACCTTGACCGGTTTATTCCTAAACATTACGGTCGAACCTGCCGAACGCTCACTCGCTAGCGGGAATAACTGAGCCACCGGAAAGTCCCGCTCTTCAAGAATACTGATCAAAGCCTCGCCAACCGCACCGGTGGCTCCAGCGATCGCAACGTTAAATTTTTTCATGTGGTCCGAATCTCATTTTTCCGGCTTAGCAAAGTACCAGGGAGCCTTCTCCCGCCAGCGTGATTCAAAAGAAGAAATCAGCTCAGCATCCTCAAGCGTTATACCAATGTCGTCCAATCCGTTTAACAGGCAACGCTTTCGAAAGCCATCGACCTCAAATGCAATATCTGGCGCATCCGGTCGGCGCAATACTTGCTGCTCCAAATCAATTTCGAGGCTATACCCTTCATTGGCAAGCACTGCCGTAAACAGCTCGTCTATAGTCTGACGATTCAGAACGATTGGTAAAATACCGTTCTTGAAACAATTATTAAAAAAGATATCTGCGTAACTCGGCGCCAGAATCACTCTGAAACCATAATCATCCAGCGCCCAGGGCGCATGTTCCCTCGACGAACCGCATCCGAAATTATCTCTTGCCAGTAAGAACGACGCACCCTGGTAGCGGGCTTGATTCAACACAAAGTTGGGATTCAGCGGGCGCAAACTGTTATCCATATCCGGCTCTCCCTTATCCAGATATCGATGCTCGTCAAACAGATTTACACCGAAGCCCGAACGTTTGATCGATTTGAGAAACTGTTTCGGGATAATAAAGTCCGTATCAACGTTCGCCCTATCCAGAGGCATCACCAGACCTGATTTGACTGTAAATTTTTTCATGATTAGGCCTCAAGCCAGCTTCCTCACATCAACAAAGTGACCATGAATTGCAGCCGCGGCCGCCATGGCCGGGCTGACCAGATGTGTGCGGCCACCAAATCCCTGGCGCCCTTCAAAATTTCTGTTAGATGTAGATGCGCAATGCTTTCCCTCTCCCAACTGATCTGCGTTCATAGCCAGACACATGGAACAGCCGGGCTCGCGCCACTCCAGTCCGGCTTCAATAAAAATCTTGTCCAGACCTTCGCTTTCTGCCTGCTGTTTTACCATTCCAGAACCCGGAACGACGAGCGCCATCTCTATATTTGCAGCGACTCTCTTGCCGGCGACGACCTTTGCAGCTTCGCGCAGGTCCTCGATCCTGGAGTTCGTGCAGGAACCGATGAACACACAGTCCAGTTGAATATCCTCGATGGCTGTGCCGCCAGAAAGCCCCATATATCGTAGAGCCTGCTCCATATTGACCCGCTTGGTCGAATCCAGTTCATTTTCCAGTGTCGGTATTGTCCCGGTCACCGGCGCAACCATCTCAGGTGATGTACCCCAAGTCACCTGAGGCTCAATTTCAGCAGCTTGTAACTCTATGACAGAGTCAAAGTGCGCATCTGCGTCACTGATCAATTTTCTCCAGGCTTGCTCTGCCTTGTCCCACAGAGCTCCTGCCGGAGCAAACGGTCTGCCTTTAATGTACTCAAGGGTGACCTCATCCACAGCAACCAGTCCTGCCCTTGCCCCTGCCTCGATCGCCATATTGCAAATCGTCATGCGCCCTTCAATGCTGAGGCTACGGATCGCTTCTCCGCCAAATTCTATGGTGTAGCCCGTGCCACCGGCGGTACCGATCTTGCCGATAATTGCCAAGACGATATCTTTTGCAGTGACCCCCGTAGGCAGCTCACCATCGACCCGAACGAGCATGTTTTTCATTTTCTTCTGCATCAGACATTGGGTGGCCAGAACATGCTCAACTTCAGATGTGCCAATACCGTGTGCAAGCGCACCCAGCGCACCGTGTGTAGAAGTATGAGAATCACCGCATACGATTGTCATACCCGGCAGAGTCGCTCCCTGCTCTGGTCCGACCACATGAACAATACCCTGGCGCAGATCATTCATCTTGAGCTCAAAGATATTGAACTCGCTGCAGTTATCATCGAGAGTTGATACCTGTATTTTAGAAACCGGATCTTTGATGCCTTCCAGACCTTGCTTTCTCTCCTCCCTGGTAGTCGGTATGTTATGGTCCGGTGTGGCGAAGTTTGCAGACGCCCGCCAAGGTTGCCTGCCCGCCATGCGAAGACCTTCAAACGCCTGGGGAGAAGTCACCTCATGGATGAGATGACGATCGATGTATATCAGACTGGTGCCATCTTCTCGCTCTTTGACTAGATGCGAGTCCCAGATTTTGTCGTAAAGAGTCTTTCCACTCATACTATTTAGCCTACTTAGTGCGCGTCTGTTGCGCTTTACAATATTAGTCGATGCCTATCTGCTGCCAATCTGCCCTCGGTCACGCAGAAAATGATCCATTATCGTCAAAGCCAGCATCGCCTCAGCGATGGGGGTCGCCCTGATACCAACGCAGGGATCGTGACGCCCAGTGGTGATAACCTCTGTCTCCTCGCCGCTGGTCGTGAGAGACCTTCCCGATAAGCGAATGCTGGATGTCGGCTTGAGAGCAAGATTAGCGACAATATCCTGACCCGAGGAAATGCCACCAAGCACCCCCCCGGCATGATTGCTTAGGAAACCATCAGCGGTGATCTCATCCCGATGCTCCGAGCCCTTTTGGACCACTGAGTTGAAACCCGCGCCGATCTCAACGCCTTTGACCGCATTGATACTCATCAGCGCTTTCGCAATATCTGCGTCAAGGCGGTCAAACACGGGCTCACCGAGTCCAACCGGCATATTGCTGGCGACCACCGTGATTTTGGCGCCGATAGAGTTGCCCTCCTTACTCAGCTTCGCCATGTACTCTTCCATCTTAGGCACCTTATCAGGGTCAGGACAGAAGAAGGGATTCTGCTCGATCTCTTCCGGAATCACTTGCTGGATGGATATCGGGCCCAGCTGGGATAAGTACCCCATAATCCGAATGCCACATTCCACCTGGAGGTATTTCTTAGCTATCGCGCCCGCAGCAACTCTCATTGCCGTTTCTCTGGCAGAGGAACGCCCGCCTCCGCGATAGTCTCGAATGCCAAATTTCTTAAAATAGGTGTAGTCAGCGTGAGCCGGACGAAATTGATCCTTGATCTTGCTGTAGTCTTTTGAACGCTGATCAGTATTTTCAATCAGCAGGCCAATTGGCGTCCCGGTCGTTTTACCCTCAAACACGCCGGACAGTATTTTCACAGAATCAGCTTCCCGGCGCTGCGTGGTGAAACGGGACTGACCGGGCTTGCGGCGATCAAGATCCTGCTGCATATCAGCCTCCGATAAGTCAAGACCGGGAGGGCAGCCATCGACAATACAGCCAAGCGCAGGACCGTGGCTTTCACCGAAGCTTGTTACTGTGAATAATTTTCCAAAAGTGTTGCCTGACATAAAAGACCTCAGTCAATTTAGACGTTGCCAGCCGCAAAACGGGGTCGCATTGTACACTAAATGAGGTATTCCCTGTAACGGTGTAATTCCTCAGCACGGATGGCCAAAACCCCATCCCCGCCCTGGGCGAATTCCATCCACAGAAAGGGAACCTCAGGAACTCTTTGACAGAGAGCCTCCGCTCCTAAACCCACCTCCAAAACCAGCAATCCGCCCTCGTTCAGGTATGAACCTGCCCGGCGAAGAATTTCGAGCGGTATCGCCAGACCGCCCTCATCACTCAACAGCGCCAACTTGGGTTCATGCTGATATTCGGCCGGCAGGGTTTCGACGTCAGCTAAAGACACATAGGGGGGATTGGAGACAATCAGGTCATACTTCCTGCCTGTTAGCGACGCAAATAGATCCGACTTTGTGCACTGGACCCTACCCAGCAAGTCATGTCTGCGGATATTCCCTGTTGCGACCTCCAGGCAATCCGCTGAAACGTCTGACATCTCAACACTCGCTTCAGCGAACTCAAAGGCGCAGGCAATACCCAGACACCCTGAACCGCAACACAAATCTAGAACCGTTTCAGGAGGGCACTCCAACATCGGCTGGAAGCGGTTCTGAATCAGTTCAGCAATGGGCGAGCGCGGAATCAGCACCGTTTCATCGACTTCAAACGCGTGTCCACAAAACCATGCCTCACCAACAATGTAGGCGACCGGTTTGCGGTCGCGCAGTCGTTGCTCAACCCTGACCTCCAGTGTTTCCAGTTCATTCATTAAGAGAATGCGGTCAGACCGCTCAAAGTCAACATCAAAGCCAATACCTAATGTGCTGTAAACAAGGTAAACCGCATCATCCAGAGGCGAGTCGGTTCCATGACCATAAAATAGATCAGCCTCATTGAACTTTGCTGCAGTGTTGAGGATATAAGTTCTAAGAAGCAATGGTGGATTTCCTAATTTTCTGAAATCTCAAGGCACAAGGTTTGTACAACCGCGCGTGTAATGAATTATCGGTACCTAATCAATGCTGCTAAAGCCTTAATAAATGAAATCCAACTAGGCCTATTATGGAACAAGCATGTCTAGACATCATCAAAGCCACTGGCGAAGACCCCGATCGCGCTGGACTCATCGACACACCAAAGCGCGCGGCGGAAGCGATGGAGTTTTTAACTCAGGGCTATAAGATGAATATTGACGAAGTGATAAACAACGCCATGTTTCCTTCAGACACTGATGAAATAATCAAAATCAAAGACATCGAGCTTCATTCCATGTGCGAGCTCCACATGCTGCTGTTTATCGGCAAATGCCATGTGGCCTATTTACCTAAAGAAAAGGTTATCGGGTTTGCAAAAATTGCGCGCCTGGTTAACGTTTTTGCGAGACGACTACAAACTCAGGAGAATCTGATCAGCCAGATTGCCAATTGCATACTCAAAAAAAAACAACGCTGCTGGTGCTGCTGTCATCATTGAGGCAAAACACATGTGCAGGATGATGCGGAGCGTCGAAAAGCGAAACTCGACCATGACCACATCCTGCATGCTGGGAGCCTTCAGAGACAGTTCAACAACTTGCAACAGATTAATGTCGCTGATTAATTAGTAGGTTGCATCAGCACCAATTCCACTCTGTCCGCACACCGCTCTCCTGCGCAAAGTGGCGCCAGTGGACCAAGGCCTCTCGGAACCAATTGCGATTCACCAACCCCGAGGGCGATCAAGTGACGCATGACCGCTTCAGCACGCCTGGCCGATCGCGTGAGGAGCTGATCGAGACTCCCTTCTGCTGCCAAGTGCGAGACCACATAGAATTTCTGCTCGGGTCGTTCCGATAACTCTAGCGCCAGCACCGACAAATCAACAGATGCGTCTAGCTGCTCATTGGGCGAAAAGCTTATGCCGGACAGAATGATCGCGCCAGCCTCCTCAATATCAGTCAGAAAAGCCTCTCCAACGAACTGAATAGGACCCGAAGTACCGGGCGGTTCAACGATCTCAAGATAAGCATAGGTACGACGGTTACCCCGCGTAATGACGTAAAGTGCAAGGTGTGCTGGCTCAGCACTCTGAGCATGCGCCCGGACATTCAAGAAGTACTGATTGCGCTCGGGACCGTACAACACCCGATTTCGGAATATATCGTTCGCCCAGTAATTACTGCTACCGCACTCCCGACCAATGCATCCGAATAACTCATCATACCCCCTATCGGAAAAACTGCTCCGGAAATAACCATACACATCCTCGGCTGAGTATTCACGGGGGATCTCAAAGATCAGCTTACTGACGTCACCGCGAATGCGCTTTTCGCTTTCTGGAACCACGACGCCGCGTGAGCGCTGTAGACGACCCAGGATCAGGCGATAATTGCTGTCCGGCTCAAACTCAGCACTCACGAGTATCGAATCCGGAAATCCTTTCACGAGGGCATGACTGGTAGGTTGAGCATACCCGGCCGCTTGCACGAGCCAGATACTCATAATGGCAAAAAGTTTTGTGTAATATTTCATGACTCCATAGTATACACGAGGGCGCCGCCGTCATGGCAGAGCGCAAGAACGTCGAGATAAACCAGCTGACTGGTCCCCATAATCAAGGGATGACGAAGTCTTCAGCCTGCAGTAGGGTCCGGAGAACACTAAGCATAGGATTGTGCCTCACAAGCAGTAATCCGGCCGGCTGCTCTGCAGGCGAAGGGGGCTCATTAAACCCCGGCAGCCGACTGATTTTTTCTAGCTGCGGCAGCACACTTTCCGAATTGGCTGTTGGTAATAACCAGTCGGTCACGTTGAAGTGCAGCTCAGGAAATTGAGAAATTAGCTCATCGGCTGTTTGCGAGGCTCGCGTCAGAGGGCTACGATAGGTCGCCAGTATTGGCGGCTTGCACTGAAGCCAGGTACTCACCACTGCAGGTGTTTGCTCGCAACCCTTACGCGAGAGACTCCGACAGCAATCCAAGCTTGAGCTAAGCTCAGCCTCACCATGGGGCGTCAAGTACTAATGCACTGAACGAAGTGCCTTTACTGTGCTTTTTTAAACCCTTTACGGAACTTTTTTCTTCCGGACCGCTTTTTTCTTACTCACTGCTTTCTTTGAGGCTTTTTTAGCGGGTTTGCCTGCCTCCGCTTTCGTCTCTTCCTGTGAGAATACCGCACTCATGCTATCTGACAGATCGGCATTAGTGCCCTTGGCTTCTGAAGACCCAACCTGCCCGCCGGGAAAATCGGAAAACGGGAAAGGCCGAGTCTCAGAATTAAAGGTTACAAAGTTGAGAATTTGTGCGACGTAGGTCACCAGCAAGGCCCCGAAACCAGCAAGGTTTTCATTGGCCTTTTTAGTAAAGATACGGAACAAACCCTGCACTAAGGCCAACAGCACAATTAAGGGCCCGATAATAAGATGTAACACCACAATAAAAAAAATCACAAATAGAACGCGTACCCAACCTGAAAGCTCGCGAACGTTTTCAACAAGATCATCCAATTGTTCAGGCATATTCATTCCTCTATCAAAACCTTTTCAGAGTGTGCTGCAAACTCAACATCAAGAGCCTGGTCTCCAAGCATAAGCGATGAAATGATACTCTCGATGGAGTGCTTCTCATACAGTATTTTGTATAAG
>Ga0163109_10004662_pt1 | contig 10382 bp, 8 predicted proteins | sample CRUFie1St13metaG_FD_108704 | JGI IMG/M metagenome (GOLD analysis project Ga0163109, IMG submission 108704) | Marine microbial communities from the Costa Rica Dome - CRUD Field 142mm St13 metaG | ecosystem: Environmental > Aquatic > Marine > Oceanic > Photic zone | place: Costa Rica: the Eastern... | reverse complement strand
TTTGTTTGGCCGGTACCGGCTGCTTGATACCCTGATGGTGCGCCTCAAGGCGCTCGAAGCCACCATTGATGAGGAAGTGGAGGCGGCCTCTCCGTTGAGCCAGCACGAGGAGATTCCCCATGAGTTGCGTGGTCAATGGGAGGAGGAAAGCAAGGCGGCCTTCATGGCGGAATACCGCCACCGACGGGCCGGGTTCCTGACGGCCTTACAGGGTTGGCTGCGGGATGTGTGGCTGCACGCGCGCGGTCTGGGCGCGGAACGCGCGCGCTTTCCGGATTTGGCCGACAGCGCCGCCTCGGTGGCTAGCCGAATTACGGCGCGTGAAGCCGAAGCCAATCTCCGTTTAGTGGAACAAACCCAGCGCACTCTGCACACCAACGTCGGCGAATTGTTGGTGCTGGAGATGGGCTTGTTGAAATTGAAGTTGTGAGGCGCGCGCCCACCGGGTAGCTTCGTGCCCGATGAAGATTCTCTTCCTCAATGGCCCAAACCTCAATCTGCTGGGGCAACGGCAGCCAGAGATTTACGGCACCACCACGTTGGCCGACATCGAAGACGCCGTGCGTGAACAGGCCGAGGGCCGCGCGGACATTGAGTTTCGCCAAAGCAACGACGAAGGCGCGTTGGTAACGTCGATTCAGGATGCCGTAGGGCAGGCCGATGTGGTGGTGATCAATGCCGCAGGATACACGCACACCAGTGTGGCCCTGCGCGATGCCATCTCAGCCACCGAGGTGCCGGTCGTGGAAATTCACCTTTCCAACATCCATGCCCGCGAAGAATTCCGCCATAACTCGCTGATCGCTCCGGTGTGTCAGGGACAAATTTGCGGATTCGGCCCCACTTCCTACATCCTAGGATTAGAGGCCGCATTATCGATAAAGTAATCGTTTTTTGCGGTTTCTCTGGGGTATTTTTGATCGTAAACCGAGGATCAGTGGATAATCCTCACTTGACGATTTCGCTAATTTGCCCACTCTTGCCCGCGTTGTTCACGTGAACACCGCCTGTCTCAACCAAAACAATTGCGGTTGCCATCGCCGGTCGATGTCGGCAACGGCGTGCCGCTGATCCCACTTTCCATGGACCTCAAAGACATTAAAGTCATTGTCGACCTTATGAAGAAGAACGCCGTCTCGGAATTCGAGATGGAAGAAGGCGACTTCAAGATCAAGCTCAAGCGCGATTCCGGCAAACCCCGCAAGGGCGAAACCGTGGTCGTGCAGGAAGCGGCCCCCATGATCCTACCGGCGGCCGCAGCGGCTCCGGTCGCGGCGGCCGTGGCGACAGCCGCTCCGGCTCCTGCGACCCCGGCGACCCCGGCGGCCGCACCGGCCGCAGCCCTAGCCCCAGTAACGGAAGGGCCGGAGGTGAAGTCGCCGATGATTGGGACGTTTTATCGGAAGCCCTCGCCGGATGCCGATTCGTATGTGGAGGTCGGCTCGGTGGTGGAGCCGGACACCGTGGTGTGCATCATCGAGGCGATGAAGGTGATGAACGAAATCAAGGCCGAAGTCAAAGGCACCATTGCCGAGGTGCTGGCGGAAGAAGGCAAGCCGGTCGAATACGGCCAGGCGCTCTTCCGGATTGAACCCAACTAACCGCAGCCACCCGCGCTTTTCATGTTTGAGAAAATTCTCGTAGCCAATCGTGGTGAAATTGCCGTCCGGATTATACGCGCCTGTCGCGAGCTGGATATTCGGACCGTTGCTGTGTATTCGGAAGCTGATGCAAACTCCATGCACGTGCAGATGGCCGATGAAGCCATCTGCATTGGCCCCAGCCCGAGTAATGAAAGTTACCTGAAACGCGACCGCATCATCGGTGCCGCAGAGATTGCCGATGTGGATGCCATTCATCCCGGCTATGGTTTTCTCTCGGAGGATGCCCGTTTTGCCGAGGTATGTGAGAGCTGCAATATCGCCTTTATCGGCCCGGGCGCTCAGGTGATGAACACTTTTGGCGATAAGCAAACCAGCCGCGAGCTTGCCACACGAGCCAATGTGGCCGTGCCACCGGGGTCCGATGGTATGGTGGAGGATGAGGATACTGCCCGCCGGGTGGCCAAGGAGATTGGCTATCCCGTGATGATCAAGGCGGTGGCCGGTGGTGGCGGGCGCGGCATGCGCGTAGCGCATAATGATGTGTCCCTGCTAAAGGGCTTTCACACCGCGCGCACGGAGGCGGAGAAAGCCTTCGGCAATGGCGGGGTGTACATCGAGAAATTCATCGAGAACCCGCGCCATATTGAGTACCAGATTTTGGGCGACACCAAAGGCAATATCATTCATCTCGGTGAACGCGATTGCTCCATCCAGCGCCGCAATCAAAAGTTGATTGAGGAAACGCCTTCGCCCTTGATGGCTAAAATGCCCGAACTGCGGCAGGAAATGGGTGAGGCCGCTCTGCGTATTGCGCATGAGTCCGGTTATGTGAATGCGGGAACGGTGGAGTTCGTGGCCGATGACAAGGGCAACTATTATTTCCTCGAGGTTAACAAACGTATCCAAGTCGAGCACCCCATCACGGAGGAAGTGACCGGTGTGGATCTGGTGAAGGCTCAGATCGCTGTGGCCATGGGGGAGCCCCTGCGTATTTCGCAGGAGGAAGTCACTTTCACCGGCCACGCCATCGAGTGCCGCATCAATGCTGAGAATCCCTATGCCGATTTTGCGCCTTCGCCCGGCCGTGTGGAAATGTATTACGCGCCCGGCGGTAAGGGGGTGCGGTTGGACAGCCACGTCTACGCGGGCTATACCGTGCCGCCGCATTACGATTCCATGGTGGCTAAACTGATCACCGTGGGCAAAGACCGCCGTGAAGCCATTGCCCGCATGAGCCGGGCGCTCAGCGAATACATGATCACCGGTATCAAGACCACGATCCCCTTCGAGCTGGCGATCATGCGAGACCCCAATTTCCGGCGCGGCGTGTATGCCACCAACTTCATCGAGAACATGCTCGCCAACCGGCGCGAGTTGATCGAGCGGGATGCCTAACCCGTGAAGCCCCTCGCCGACTGCCGCCTGTACGCGTTTGTCGACAGCGCCTATTTGCACGGGCGTGAACCCGCTGAGCTCGCGCAGCAACTGTGCGAAGGCGGCGCGGATATCCTGCAGCTGCGCGCTAAGGACTGGACCGAGCCGGAGGTTCGCGAAGCCGCCGAGGCGATCCTCCCGATCACCCGCGCCGCCGAAGTGCCGCTGGTCATCAATGACCACTGGGCCCTTGCTAGTAAGCTGGGCGCGGAGTTCTGTCATCTCGGCCAGGAGGATTTCTTTGAGCCGGACGAGGACCCCACGCCGGAACTGACTTTTCCCGGACCGCAGCTCGGTCTCAGTTCGCATGCTCCTGAACAGGCCGAAGCCGCATTGGCGGAGGATGCCGATTACATTGCCGTGGGGCCCGTTTTTCCCACTCCCACCAAGCCCGGCCGCGCGGGTGTCACGCTCGAGTACGTACGCTGGGCCGCCGAGCATTTGCGGGATTGCCCGTGGTTCGCCATCGGCGGCATCACACTGGAGAATGTCGATGAAGTTCTCGCTGCCGGTGCCCGGCGCATTTGCGTGGTTTCGGCCATCCTCAATGCCTCTGACGTTGCTCACGCTTGCCAACAATTTCAAGAGCGCCTAGTCTCTGTGCCTTTGGATTAAGGAGAACACCACAAACAATTTATGAGCCTCTTAGTAGTTGGCACCACTGCCCTCGATTCCATCAAAACCCCATACGCGGAAAACCCGCGCCTCTTGGGCGGCTCCGCTAGTCATGCGGCCGTGGCGGCCAGTTTCTTTGCTCCGACCCATCTGGTCGGCGCCGTCGGCGAAGATTTCCCGCGCAAATATATCAACCTGTACCGTCGGCACGGCCTTTGCCTGGAAGGCCTTGATCAGTTATCCGGTCAAACCTTCCATTGGTCCGGCGAGTATGAAGTGAACATGAACAATCGCCGAACGCTCGATACCGTGCTCGGTGTGATTGAAAACTATAGCCCTACCTTGCCCGCCGCCTACACGCGGCTGCCATACCTGTTGCTCGCCAACATCGCCCCCGATTTGCAGGGCCATGTGCTCAGCCAAATGAAACGGCCCAAGTTCGTTGTGGCCGACACCATGGATCTCTGGCTCAATATCGCCCGGCCTGCCGTCTTGAAATTATTGAAGCGTATCGACTGCCTCGTCCTCAACGATAGCGAAGCGGCGCAGCTGGTTGAGGAAGACAACGTCGTCGCCGCCCTACCACGCATCCACAAGCTCGGCCCCAAATATGTGATTGTGAAAAAAGGCGAACATGGCGCCATTCTCTCCGGCCCGAAAGGCCTGTTTGTGGCGCCCGCTTACCCGCTTAAGAAAGTCGTGGACCCCACCGGGGCCGGCGACAGCTTTGTCGGCGGCCTCATGGGCTATCTTGCCAGCCAGAAAGGGAGCCTTGATAAAAACCTGCGCGCTGCCATCATTCACGGCACCGTCACCGCCAGTTACTGCTGTGAAGATTTTGGCCTCAAGAAAACCACCAAGGTTAAGAAAACGGATATTTCCGGGCGCGTGCGTGAATTGACCAAAATGGGCAGCTGGTAAACAGTTGCCTTCGGTCATACCCTTTGCCAGAATGCCGGCTTCAAACGCGGGTGTCGTACAATGGTAGTACGTGAGCTTCCCAAGCTTGAGACGTGGGTTCGATTCCCATCACCCGCTCCAGTTTCTCAATTGGAACCTGTGGGTTTGGAGGATTCTTTTCCTATTCACGAAGTAGCGTCACGCGCTTCTTTTTTCCCGGTTCTGTTCTGAACCATCAAAGCCACAAAGAAAAAGAGAACCATTGGAGCAATCACCCAACCACCAGAAAACCAAGCCATAGCAATTGCCGAGGTGCCAAATAAAGCTCCAGTGATATATCGGAAGAAAGAAAACCCTAGGTTATCCTTGCCCTTGCATTCAGAGGGCTTAATCCACAACATAAAAAGGCCGCACAGAATAATTAAGATGCTAATCCATTTCATATATTCTTGAGAGTACTGAAAGAATACTGCCTCATAAAACTGATTCAAAAAATTCAGAATGACCGGTGTACAAAGGAATTATTTTTTGTTTTTGTGCTTTAGTAAAAAATTTAAGGCAAGGGAATCAGCAGTGTCCCGTAAATCTCTTCTGATGAAATGCCCCTGCCCTTTAACCTGACATAAAGCCACTTCTATACCGGTTTGGCTTGCGTAAGTGTAAACCACAATCTCTTTGCCTTTTTCATTAACGACCGGACTGGGTGCACATTGGTTGAACTTTTTCCAGATATCTATGCGTTTGGCTGCCGAATGCATCGTTACTTTAGAGTTTTGTGAACCGTTGTAGCTCTTGTCTTGGTCTCCGATAACTTGAAAGATCGGAACAAGTTTTGTCTTTTGATTTGGATCATGAGCTCCCTTTACCATGCCACAACTCATTGGAGATAACGCGGCAAATACGGTGACTTCTTTAGCCAAACGATAGCAAAAGAGCCCCCCACTGGAATGCCCGGTTGCGTAAATGGCCTTCGAATCAGCGACCTGACTACTAACCAAAGCTTCAACCACTTTCATTATAAAGCCGACATCATCATGTTCTTCATCGTGAAACTTGTCCCTAAAGTTCCACTTTGCTTGAGGCTGTACCGCTTCAGCGCTGATGATAATCAGATCACGCTTATCGACGTGAGGACTCCATCTCTTACTGGGACCATCCGCTTTACCTCCTGCACCATGAAAACAAAAAAGAATTGGATGCAGACTCTGTCGGTTAAATGTTTTTGGTGTAGTGACAATTAGTCTTCTTAGTTGACCGCCGTGCTGAACTTTAATTTCATTATCACCGGGAAGAATCGCGCCAAGTTTAACTGCAAGAGCATCCACTACATTGACTTCGGTTTGGATTTTAGCTTGCGTCACCTGGACATCGTCAAAAGCCTCAACAACTTTCTTTGCCCCGAATTCTCTGCACCCCAAAACCAACCAACCTATAACAATTAAAATTAGAACGTTCATTGTTAGAACCAACCCCAACCCAACCATCCTGATTCAGAAAAGTTCAAAGGATCATCATTGTAATCCCCCCTTCTCCCCAATTCTGACGAGGAACACTGAAATTGATCTATCAGAACGCTTTGGAATACTAAAAGATCCATTGATAATGGGTGTGACATGGGTTCGATTCCCATCACCAGCTCCATTCAATTTTTAAGTATTTCTTTAAGAGACCCTGAGAATCCGGGGATTAGCTTCAACGAGATTCAGGGAGGGACTATATTTTAACAATATCCTTGGCAATCATATCTGTAGATTTGCCCGTTGATTCCTCATGTTTGTTGTGACTTCCCGTTTTCGTTGGTTATACGTAGAGCACAAGGTGATGATTTTATCCAAATAATTATCAACGTTTACATTATCGGATTTAACGTTCACAGGTATACGGTGATATTCTACCGCATTGCCCAACAACTACAGGTCGACCGTGATTGTTTTCTTTGCAGTCAAAGGAAGTGACTGCACGTTTTTAATCACCTTGCGGCTCGATCCCTCGCCTACGTTAATCGTGTATTTCCCTTTGGAAAAAACTTTAGGGCGAAAATCCTTGCCGACAATTCGAAGGGTGTAGACGACCTCTCCGCTTTTTTCTTCCACCACCTGCACGACCTGATTGGGTTGATTGATCTTTAGAGTGGGAAGGTAGTCCAACGCTTCGCGACCATAGTTGTCGAGCTGGTTGAAAGTAAACGGCCAGCCGGGATAGGGCTTGGCTGCCTTGTCCGAGACGTCAACGTTGCGGGGCCAGCAAGTGAAGGTTACGTTTCGACTCCTCTTGTCGATACGCACGACTCCGAAACCTGCGGCACGGGTGCTTAACTTGTCTCCGCCCTTCTCGGGAGTCGGGTTCGCCACCGCAATGGCCGTAAGCTTATTGTCGAACCCGTCGACGTGATCGCCAAGAATAGGGTCCTGTCCGGGTTTGCGGTTCTTGCCCGGTTCAAGCGGTTTCCACCATCTCAAATATAAATTCGCGATCGAGGGAACGCAGAAGGAATAAATCGAATCCCTCCAGTCATCGATTCCATGATGAAAAACCGTAGCCAAGTGCTGATCACCAGCGAAATGAAAGGCGTAAGCTTTTCGCAAAGCTGCAATTGCCTTGTTTCTGCCGGTCTGTGGCCAACCATTGGAATCAAGATCGGCATGCAAGCGACCGCCGACTCTACCATGGATATGAGCTCCGCCGCAAAAGATGGTCTGGGAGAGAGCGACCTTCATGTCCGCATCTGTCCAGTCTTGACCCCATGCATCAAGAAACTTGAGTTGACGCTCACCGAGTAGACGGGCTTGAGGAACGTCTACCGACTTGGGATCGTACTCAGGATTGCGGATGTGATCAGGACGGGGGCCCTGTTTGGGAATCATGCCGGCCGGACCGGTTTTGAACTTACGGTCCTCGATTATGGCGAAGCTAATTCGCCCCCAGTTGAGATGGGTGTAATAGGTTCCTATACCCCGCTGAATGGGCGTAGGATCGTAAGGGTCGGGCAAATGGCTTGTCTGAGCCCGTTCCACCTCCTTGACGTATTCGACGGGCATCGCGTATCCGCCATCCGAAGCCCCGGGAAGAGTCGATTTTTTCCCATTGTGCCCCCATATATTGGGCTGCCCTACGTCATGATCATCCGGAATGGTCACGGTAGGAAAGTTCTTTATCACATCTCCGAAATCACGCCCAAACCTCAACCAGGCCGCGTAATGACGACGATGGTCGTAAACTTGATCGCCGGAAAAGAAAAGAAGGTCGGGCTGAAGCCTTTTGATATTCTCGACCAAGTCCTTCTTCGGAATATCACCTCCATGACCGGGTTTGATTGAATTCCCGGTGAATCCGACGGCCACGAATTCCCGCTTATCCAATGGGTTCTTGCGGATGATTCCCTCATAGGTCGCCTTCTCCCCATGCCTCACTCGATAGGCAATCTCTTGAGAATCATCCCACTTCTCTACCCGAAAGGGTGCGGTCCAACCCCTCTCGATCACCTTAGTTTCCGCTACCTTTTGCCATGTTCCGTCGCGATTGACCTCCAAGGTTGCTTCGCGAGATTCCCCCTCCTTGAGCGGATAGAGTTGAGCAGTCAATTTCAGGGTCTTCGCATGAACCGTGTAAAGAGCGAAGCAAATCACTTGATCTCGGGTGATCTCGGGAATGGCCAACGGATCCACTGTCTTATTCTTTTGAGCCAACGAGCAAACAACCAAAACAAAGGATGTGAGCGTGAATAGAAAGATGCGAGATGAACACTTGTTTTTCATAACTTCAAAAAAACAAATTAAACGAATGATGCTGGGCAGTCGAGGCAAAGCCGGAACTTTTGAGGCGTGGGTTCGATTCCCATCACCCGCTCCACCTTCAAGCGCACTAAATGCGGCGATCCTCTATCGTTTGGTGAAGCTTTCTGCCGAAACAATCGCTAGCAGAATGTCTCGCAGTCTGAAGTCATTCGTAGCGGACTGCTCATAGAGTTGTTTGATATTCTTGCGGTCGGCAAATGTGAGCTCGCGCGCCATTGCATAAGAGAGAATGTTTTCGATAAATGCTCTGGAGAAAATTTCCTTATCTTCCATCAGAATTTTCTTCAGGCCTTGAGGGCCCTCGAAGGCCCTGCCGTCCATGTGGGCCGTTCTCGTGTCGACGGGAAAACGTTGGCCCTTATTCTTGTTGGCGGTGTAGTTACTCACGTCTGTGTACTGGTCTCGCCAGCGTCCCATTACATCAAAGTTTTCCAGTGCAATTCCGAGGGGATCCATCTTCTTGTGGCACATATTACAACTGGCACTTTCCCTGTGTGCATCAATTGTTTCTTTAATAGTCGTGGTTTTTGTGGGGGGACTCAGTGCCGAGATCTCCAAGTCTTCGGGTGTCTCAAGAAGATCTCCGTAAAAACTCTTCAATACCCAGGCACCACGATAAAACGGGTTGGTGTATTCTCCATTGTTGGTGGTCATCAGCATGAATCCCGCCTGTGAGAGCAGACCTCCTCGATATTGTTCCTGATCGCCCAGCATCACTTTGGTGAACTTGGAGGTGACTTGCTTGGGCCGGTAATCCTTTGGCGATATCTTACTTGCTCCCGGTCGCTTGCCCGGTTTTGCAACCGGATGGCCGTGGATTCGGTAGACATAGTTGAGTTCCGGCGTGATCATCACGAAATCCGAGTCGATGAAATTCTCTAAGCCTAGATTGCTCGAGAGAACCTCTTTAAAAAATGCAACCGGTTCCTTGCTGATTTGATCACGGACAAGGTCAAATTCATCAACTGTGAAAATGTTCAGGTCAGGTTCGATGATCTTCAGCTTTTCCAGATCAAGCCATTGATAAACGAAGTCGTTGATAAACCGGTCTGCTCTAGGATCTTGAAGCATTCGGAGCGCCTGCTCCTGGCGGACCTTTGGGCTCTTCAGTTTCCCCTGTTTTGCCAATTCAAAAAGTGTGTTGTCGGGCAAAGTATTCCACAGGAAATAGGACAAACGTGCTGCAATTGCGAAATCATCTAACGGCCCGGATTCACCTTCTTTCTTAAAGATGAACTTCGGAGAACATAACATTCCGCGAATGCCTGCCTGTAGGCCGGAGTAAATGCTGTGGCCCTGAGCGAACTCTTTCTTTGCAAGCTTATAGAATGGCTCCAACTCGGCGTCAGAAACGGGGCGGCGAAACAGTTTCTCTGCAACCCTCTTCAAGATTTTCTGGCATGCTTCATAGCTCGCCGATGCATTGATGTCTTTACAGTACGTGTTGTAAAAGTGCGTCTTTGGAGGCCATGTTTCGTACACAGGTCCGGAAATGGTCGCTGTTTCGATACAGAACATACGCTGAGAACCACCTCCATTTACAGAATTGCATCTTAGAACGATCGTGTCTGTCGGGGACAGTTGCGTAATGAAGCCTTCACTAAGATCGAATTCCTTCCAACCCGCATTTTTGGGGACTGCATTCACAATGCTTTGTCCGACTCCAGAATTCTTTCGCAGGACAAAGCTCATCGAATGATTGGTTTGAGGTGTGTCGTTCGTGTCCCCCTCAGTGATGTCGGTGACGGCGGGCAGCCTTTCTTGAGCACGGTTTCCTGGAACAAATTTGGCCTGAATAGAGAACCCCTTAGGGATTACTCGATAAACACCACTCTTTTTGACCGATGGATTGATTTTGATTTGGATGGACTGAGATGCAAAAACCAAAGGTCGTGACGCAAGGGTCAGCGACGGGGCAAACCCATGAGTGTTGTCCTTGTGGCTGTGTGTATCGATGTCAGTGTTTTTAGTGGAGTAGACAACTTCACGTGGAGCAGGTTTGTCGCTGACGACACTCTCAGCAACCCGGTTGGCC
>Ga0163109_10004661_pt1 | contig 10382 bp, 13 predicted proteins | sample CRUFie1St13metaG_FD_108704 | JGI IMG/M metagenome (GOLD analysis project Ga0163109, IMG submission 108704) | Marine microbial communities from the Costa Rica Dome - CRUD Field 142mm St13 metaG | ecosystem: Environmental > Aquatic > Marine > Oceanic > Photic zone | place: Costa Rica: the Eastern... | reverse complement strand
GCCTTTTTACTGCCTTATTTAATTTTTATTTAATTTTTCTTATTTTTGTGGGGTTTTACTGTTTTTCTTATTTTTGTGGAGTTTTACTGTTTTTCTTATTTTTATGATTTTTATTCTTTTAGTGTATCGATGCTGATACCTTCGTTGAAGGTGGGAGTTTTGGCGATCGGATCCCAAGTTCCGACGACTTCGGCGTCGTCTTCCGATTCAAGCCAGAGAGTGTTCTCTTCATCTACTAGGAATTCTAAACCCTCAAACATAACCTTAGACCAGTTATCATCTTCTTCACCTGAATCAGAATCCGCTGGCTCTTCAACAACTGGCTCTTCAACAACTGGCTCTTTGTGGTCCGGCTCTTCATGAACCGGCTCTTCCGCTTCAAGCTCGCCATCACTCGAAACTTCAACTTCAGCCTTCTTGATTTTTTTTGACTTTTTAGCTACCGGCTTAACTACTTTCGCAGTGTTTTCTTCGCCAGTAGCAGTTACATCTTCCATAATCTTAACAGTCTTCTTAGGGCGTCCGCGCTTTTTCTTAGGCGCATCAGCATCTTGCTCTGGTTTATCACCGTCACTAGATGAACCCGAAGATTTGATTGGACGAGATGCCTTAGTCTTATCAACGTCCCACTGCTCCTTGGGGAGCACAAGACCGTTGTAAAGTTCGGCGATCTGTTTCTCCATTTCGTCTTGAGGAATATTCCTCTTAGCACAATAAGTACCAAACGAGATTTCTTTCTTACCTTTTGGAGATTTGTAGCACATAATCGAGGTATCCATGCGATCGGCGATAGTACCATAAACCAGACCTGCTTTGGAACAAGTCTTGCAGTAAGGCGAAGCCTTTGCTGGGCGAGTTAGGCAAGGAGAAAGAAGACCTCCATTAACCTTGAGCGCCTGGCAAGTAGTGCTATAGTCAATACAAGACAAGTAAGGCAGGTCCACGTTCTTAGTAACCTCTTCAAGAGCTCCATCGTCGTTAACTACTTTAGTAGTGTACTTGAGTGGAAACTGCTTTAGCAGATCCGAACCACAAACCTTTGACGGCTCTTGATTCGGTTCTGCGTAAACCGGTTCTTGATTGCGCTCTTCTTCCTGAGAAGTAACGTTTTCCTTGAAAGACGCGGGCTTAATATCCCGAATCGTTTGTTCTGAGTAAATCAGTTCTTGAAGCTTCGTCATCAACTCCTCGCCGTTGACTGGCGGAGAGTTTTTAGCGATGATCTCGTCGTAATAGCCACAAAACATCGACAAAGCAACGTCGTTAAACGCACGCATCTGAGGAGTCATAGAAGCCATAGTTAAGAGCAAGAGCTTTAGAACTGAGTCTGTGAGTGAGGAGGTCTAGGACCAACCGCGAGTATGCTGTCATATATACCCCATAAAACGTTTCAATTTTTTACACATTTAGCGATAATTCGTTTATTGAGCGAATTGATGAGTAAAAACTCGTCAATTGAGCTAATTGATGAGTAATATATACATACAAAAGAAGACATAAATACTATACTCATCAATTAGCTCAATTGACGAGTTTTTACTCATTTATTGACCTAATTGGTGAGTAAAATGTAAAATCTAAAAAAATTGAAATGATATCCATTTTGTTATGATTTTTAACACCCTTTGGGTCAACAAATCAGTTTTTACGCATACATCATGAACTCTACTTCGCAGAACTTTCCGAGAACGTTCTACAAGCTCACGAAGACATGGGACTTGAAAACCGGTAACCGGACATCGCAAGATGCTATTTGGACCACAACTTCAACCTCGAAGAATGATCCTATCAGCATGATTCCGGCTATTATGGCGTTCAAGTTCGGCGAAATAACGGACATGCTTGGCGCATTCACAGAAATCAACGGCATTATCGTACAAGGAGACCAGGTTTGGATCTACAACATGCGGAAAAGCGACGTTTTACCTAAGTCTCCGGCTGATCTCGAACGGATCTACACATTCGTTAGTTCAGCTGTCCGGCAATGGTTTAATATCGACGATGGTGACTACTTAATTAAGCACATACACATCACGGCTTCTTTCTTCGTTTGGTACTTTACCAAGCCCAACTTCTTTCACAAGGATAAAATCATGAAGCAAACCACACGCAACGGCATCCAACGCGTATGGAGCCCTTTCTTTTTAGAAAAGGAACCAAAATCAACTTCGACCAATCACACCACGCGTGCGATCGAACCAAAACGGCAACCTATGACGACAACGGACGCAATGCTTCCGAAGCAACTAACAGAACAAGAAAAGATTAAGAAAAATATCAACAAGATTATCAGTGATTCTGATATGAACGAAATCAACTGGGAAGACAGCAGAACTCTACACATCAGCATTTCAGAAGCTATCGCTGACGAAGAGAGAAAGCTATCCATCAAACAAACAAAAAAACTACAAAATCTATACAACGACTACACCAGGATCACCAATAAAATCAACGAAACCAATCGAAAGCGTGCGAAGGTTGAACTCGCCAACTCCAAGATCGCGATAGAGCCAGCAATTGACGACGAACTCGGGCCACCACCAGATGAACCACCAAAACTCACTCGCCAATTAGCGCAGTTCGAAGATGAAGAATGCGTTGGGTGCATCCAAAACCAGCCAAACCAATCGGCGCACATTGGGGGCTGTTTACCGGATCCTATCGACGACCTGGTAGAGGCCGAGGACGATGATGTCCCCGACTCTTGGGAAGATCTATAAAAAAAATAAAAAAATAGGTGATTAACAATTAGGACGGCAGCAAAAGGTAGGGATTTTATCCCATTTTTTATTTTTTTCGAAAAAAATTGAAACGATTTGTAAACTATCTATACATGTAACCAGCCCGCGGGCAAAACAGACTTCACTGACTACTAAGACATGAGTTCACGTAAAACTGTCGCTGAGAGGTGGTGGGATATCTACCTCAACGACGACGGATGCAAGAAGAACTTCAACGGACTTCACCTCGTTTGTGCCTTGTATGGCGATGATGAGGAGGATTCAGATACTCTTATGCAGAGTATGGCGGGAAATAAGCACTATCAACTTGAGAATTTGGAGTTTTCTAGCAATTCTAGCGATGATTCGCTATTTAATGAGACGATTTCAAGTTGTATGTGGAACGTCCAGTGCCCGGAGGGGACTGGACGCGCTAATCTCGTAAATAGGAACCATACAACAAAATAATCATAAAAAAATAAATACAAAAACGGCAGTTTAAGGCAGGGATTTATCCCATTTTTTTATTTTTAAAATTGAACTTTGCTCTATTATTATACTTGAAACAACACATTATGAACTCTTCCGTTCCTTCTGTCCGTTACCACGTCGGATATGTCTACGTCAGAAAGCCAGCTCCAAAAAAAAAGCCAGCGCCAAAACCAAAACCCAGTCCAACTTAACGAAACCGGGTTCTACAACATTCCAACGGAAACACTCAGGACGTTTAACGTCGATCAATTAAAAAATAGAAGATCTCTTTTATATAACACTTCTCTTTCAAGAGAAAAAAAAATAAGAGACAAATTGTACTACGAATTAGGGATTATTGAGATATTGATTCAAGAAATAGAAGTTAATAATGTTGACAACCTCGACCTAATCACGCAAAAGTGTATTTAAACTGTAGAATCTTCATAAATATTTTATGCTAACAAAAATATACATTGGCAGGGAATTATCCCATTTTTTATTATTTTATTTATTACTAGAAATGAGTGGGAAAATTGAGAAATGAGTTTGAAAAAAATTGAAGTTATTTTGCCTTTTATTTATATATACATTACAACCTAATCATGGCTGAACCTTGTAGACCTGGTAAAGAACATAAAGAGTACAAGTGGTGCCGATGTATGAGCTCTTGCGGATCCGTTGAAGACAAGTACTGGATTTACTCAAAGGGCACCATCAACGGACTTCACCTTATACGCGAGCTGTATGACGACGAGGTTCTTCATATTAGTCAGCGCAGGTGGTGGCTCACAGAAAAAGCATACGAAAAGAAAAAAGAAACATTGTTGGTTCCACAACAACCATAAATACATACATTTTAAAAAGAGACAAAAATAAATAAAAAAGGCAGTTTAAGGCAATATTTTTAATTTTTAAAATTGATTTATTATTTATTTTTGTCTAATTTTTAAAACACTCTATTACAACTCGGTATGAATTCACAAAAGAACTATGATTCGGATGAAGAATATGAAAAGAAAAGGCAAGCTTCTATTAAGAAGATGATTAATTCTAGGTGTGTTTGTTGTGGTTTTAAATGCAAAGATGTTGGGGACTATACTTTGGGAGAATCGTATCAAAATAAATGGTATTGTTTCGAACATACCGAAACGTTATTTAAAATGCTTAATGTTTCCAATACTAGTGAGTTTTGGGATGCTACCGGTAGATATCGCTGATTTTAACATACAATTTCATACTTTTACAATATTTTTTATTCTTTTTAAAATTGAAACATCATTTTTGTATTTTCTAAAAAAATTGAAACACAGAAACGAACATTATTCAAAGCATAAACAGACTTCGGTCACACAACCTCTTTCATCTTTCCGGTGTATTATACGCAACAAACATGGCTTCTAAGACTACTACTGTCATTCCGTCGCTGTGTCTTCCGCGCATTTACTTCAGCTTCGATGAGTCCTATGTCGAAAATGTCTTTGTCGAGATGTTCGGTTTCGCTGCCGACGGCACCTCTCCTATCAAGCAAATCGACCTTGTGGGACGCGAAGATCGCAGGACTGGGGAGCCTTTTTGGCTTTGTTTCGTACACTTTTCTTCGGATAAAGGTGTCGTTACTACACCTGAAGTCGAAGATTTTGTGAAAAGAATCCAAAGCGGTGAAGAAGTTAACATTCAGTACTGCTACCCCAAAAAGTGGTTCTGGAAGGTTCGTAAGAACAACAATAATTCGGACAAAAACTCACAAAAACAGGAAAAGCAGGAACAAAAACCGCGTATTATGCCTAAGGAAGAGCAAGATGAACTTCGCGAACAGAAAAATTTCATAAAGCAAGAAGTCGAAGATATTAAGAAGAAGACCTCCTCCGCCGAAACTAGGAAGTTAAACTGGGCCGACTCCGACGACGAGTAATCAAGAAGATGACTAACGGGATGTGGTAATAGTTTTTAAGTAGTCAAAATATTTTTTATTATCATTTACGGGTTTAAATTTGTTTTACTTATTCATATAAATAAAAATTGATTTAAAGATAACACGCTATATATTATTAGAACTAGAGAAGAAGACACGCCCTCGTGGCGCAATGGATAGCGCGTGCGACTTCTAATCGCGAGGTTGTGGGTTCGAATCCCACCTAGGGCTCATTTGCTTCATTAGCTCAGTTGGTTAGAGCGTGCGACTGTTAATCGCGAGGCCATTGGTTCGATCCCAATATGAAGCGCTTTTAGCACTGATGCCCGAGTGGTCTAAGGGGGCAGACTTAAGATCTGCTGTATTCGTACGCGTGGGTTCGAACCCCACTCAGTGCACTTCCGCATTAGTCCAGGTGGTTAGGATCCCTCGCTTTCACCGAGGAGACCCGGGTTCGAGTCCCGGATGCGGAATTATAAATATTTTAATACGCGAATATTTTAAAGTTCCTATAGCTCAGTTGGTTAGAGCACCAGTCTTATGAGCTGGGGGTCGAGGGTTCAAGTCCCTCTGGGAACACTTTCGCATTGATGCCCGAGTGGTCTAAGGGGGCAGACTTAAGATCTGCTGTATTCGTACGCGTGGGTTCGAACCCCACTCAATGCACTTACTCGGTTAGCTCAGTCGGTAGAGCGCAAGACTTTTAATCTTGTGGTCGAGGGTTCGAGCCCCTCATCGAGTGACAGGTCCTATAGCTCAGTTGGTTAGAGCACCAGTCTTATGAGCTGGGGGTCGAGGGTTCAAGTCCCTCTGGGACCATCTTTTTTTATTATTCATATACTTAAAATACTTATAAATCAATAAAAAAAATATTTGTATAGAAATGAGTCATATATTTGAATTACCAGTTTGACTTTTTTTTCATATTTTACACGCTAATAAGATGTATTCTTGCCCTTCGCTCATTATTTCATACCCTTTTCGTAGGTAACTTATCAATTCTAACGAATTATATTTTATTAAACGGGGATCTGGATTTATTTTTAATTTTTTTAAATACATTATATCTTTTCTTCCATCGCTATACCATCTAAACGGATTTGAACTTTGATATGGCTCTGGGATCGATCCTGATTCTACATATGATACACATTTATTATAAAATTCTATATCATAACAATCACAATTGTACGATTCAGGGATCGTCAAATACTCTTCTGTTATTTTTTTTGCTATTATACATCCGAAATTTTTTCCGTATTTTTTTATCATTACATCTATTATGATTTTCGCACGATATTTCAAATACTTTATGTTTTTATATATTTTATACACTTCACTTATATCTACATTACGAGTTTTGTAGTATTTTTTTATATTTTCGTGCTCTTGATACACCGCCTCTCTTATGGGATCTCGCGAACTACGACGAAGCTCCGGTGGCTCATGATTTTTTATCGTTTCGTGAATCGCTACTGCACTCGCTATCATTTTACATTTATATTACATTTTTATAATATTGTTTCAATTTTTTAAAATTGAAATACATTTTTATACTTACATTTTTGTATATTTATGGTTACAATTAATTATGGTAAAAGTTTCCGATAAAATTAAACAAAAATATATTTTACGCAAACTTAAAAGCAAAAATGTTAATGTTGTTCCAGCTTCCGAGAGTGATGAGAGAAATATCACTCTATATAATCAATTTCGCGTTGATATTGATTTTCAGAATTTTTACGAAAAAAATACGTTTGATAATCAGAAGCTATTCGGCAAGCAAATTTATGAGGCTTTCTTAAATTTACATTTGCTTACCGTTTTCGCTATCGCACCTACACAATCTGGTAAAACTGGCTCTATGCTTTCTGCCATTAATCACTTTTACAATTCTAAACATAATCACGTTCCACTACAGAATTGTTTTATTTTCACCACACATTCTTCTAAAGAATGGCTTTTGCAAACTAGAAATAGATTCCCTCCTTCTTTTTCTAATAATATATTTCATCGCAATCAAATTCGCTCTTTTATTAAGGCCGTATCTGGTAAGAAAAATTGCCTTATTATTTTCGATGAATCACACATCGCTTCCAAACAATTCCAAACTATGTTTCAAATTTACAATGCTTTAGATTTTTATAATTCTAAAACATTGTTTAATAATAACATTAAAATAGTTCATTTTACCGCTACACCTAAGAATATTGTTTCCCAGGCTCAATCGGTTTGGAAAGACACTTGTAATACTTTACATATGCAAGTTCCTAAACAATATGTTTCTTTAAATCACTATTTGAAAGATAACCGGATTTCGCAAGCAAAAGATTTGAGGATTTTGGAGAATGTTTTGGAGTTAAAAGATTTTATTAAGAAAGATACACCCGCTTTTCATATTATTCGTACTTCTAGAGGCAAACATCACTTTGAAACCATTTCTCACTTTAAACTGGCTTTTAAACACATTCAGGCTAAATTCATTTCTGAGCCTTTTAATAAACATTTTAATATCGACCGCGATATTTCACAATCTCCTAACGTACACACATTCATTTTCATCATCGACAAACTTAGATGTGCTAAAACTTTGAATTTACAATTCGTTCACATTTTGTATGAACGCGTTTCTAACAATCCTGACGAGTCTTCTATCATACAAGGCTTGGCTGGCAGGGCTACCGGCTATCATTCTCACGCTAAACACATTCACATTTTCTCCGATTTTAATATCATTTTACATTTCGATATTCACAGTTCTAAACATTTTCACAATTTTGTTTTATAATTTTCATACTATTTTAATATTTTTTTTTATATAAAATTGATTTTTTACTTTTACCATACTATTTTATACTCATGGAGACGGAAAATAATACATCTCGCAAGTCTGCCGAAGTGATGGAAAAGTTTCCGCCAGGAAGTTGGTGGGTAAATGAAGATGGCGAAATCATTATTCAACTCATTAGTGACAACAATATTCTAATTGAAACACCAAAGCTAATAAACTTTAAATACTGGACTGGACCAAAAACGAACCACGTAGAGGGCTGCGATTCTCTTGAAGAATTTGTTTCAATGTGGAAACTTAAATCTCGTTAATAAATAATAAACTCACTTCAAAAAATAGAATTTAATTTACGCAATAAAAACTAAATATTTTTTAAATAAAAAATTGAAACATTTTTTTTTATTTTTCTGGCTATACACGCACTCTGCACTACTATTATACAAATGAATACGGAAAATAATACTTCCGATATTGATATATATAGAGCTATGTCAATTGTAAGCGAATACAATGAAAAAAAATATAATAATCAGAATGAAAAATATATAAAAGAAAACGTAGCTGATTGGGAAAAACAGTGTAAGATATATAATAGAAACTTAAAAAATTATACACAGAAAGAGCAACAGCACGAACTCGAAAAATTAAATAGATCGCGACCATCGCAATATGATTTTTCTATTGCTCGCGGAAAATCAAAATTAATATATTATAAATCAAAAGAAGTGCGTGAAGCAGAAAAACTACTCGAACGCGTATATAGCCAAATTGGTAGTGTATTGGGAAGAAATAGGAATCCTATTTATTAATAGTTATTTCAATATTTTTAGAATAAAATTGAAAGTATTTTTTATTAAAATTTTTGTATATACACAATCACGAATATCATGGAAAATATTGATGCAATTTACAAAACTGGATACATTGACGCAGATAAAATGTCACAAATTAGTGATATAAATAAAGAATATATCATTAAAAACTGGTGTTACGTAAAGAACGTACACACAAATCAAGAATACTATATTATTCCGTCTGATGGAAAAACAAAAAATAATATGCGCTTTGAATTATTGAAAGTTGCCTGCGAATTTCAACCCGAAACATACGAAGAACAATTAATTAGAGAATTAAAACTAACGTAAATCCGAAAAATAATCACTAATATTATGTAAGTAATATATTTTTTTATTATTCTGATGCCGTATATGATAATAAATTTACAAATAAATTTATAGCATCTAAATAATAATCTAATGCTCCTGCTATACAATCTCTACTATAATTTATTGCGTCATATTTCAAAAGTATTTTATTTGTATCATATATAATATATATACTGAATAATACAATCGATATACTTGCCAATAATTTATTAAAATTACTAGTATATGGCATAAAAAATCCTACAATACGACCAAATATTAATCCATTCAATACCATAAACAATATTATACCTAACCATGATAAATCATATTTTAAAAATACTAAAGCAAAACCTATAGCCATCAACGAAACTAATAAAAATATGGTAGATACAAAAATAGACAATAATAAATTATAATCTACAAATTTCAAACAAAATCCTAGAAAAATACCCTGAAAAATACTAAATAAAGAAAACAATCCCAATCTTTGATTAAATGTAAAATTAAATGAAACCATTGCTATAATTAATCCTATTGTGATTAATAAAAATATTACTAACCCTGTTATGATTTTCCATTTATCATTTTTTATATCATTTTTTTCCTTTTTTTTTTATAAAACTATATTGCTTTTATATATACCCATAAAAGTTAAAGTAGTTACTAAAACCTGAAAAATTAAAGTTAAAAATATACATTTTAATAAATTTTGTTTTTTACGAATTAATGATGTAAAATCTTTCAAATAACTCATATAAATATAATAAATATAAAATTGATTTTCAATTATTTTTTTTGATTTTTATAAAAAATGAATATTATGAATATCCGCGAAGAACTAGATACCAAAGGCTTTTGTGTTGTTAATAATATTTTATCAAATGAAGAAATTTCACAAGGATATAATATGTTTCATGAATGGAAAAATACTATTCCAAATCATGATAAACTTCATTATGTTATTGATCCACACGGAATATATAAGCATCACGAAGCAGGTCATACAAAACACGCATGGTTTATTAGAACTAGACCAAACGTACAACAAGTATTTAAAGATTTGTGGGATACAGATGAGTTAATTGTTTCTTTTGACGGTTGTTGTTATATACCAAAAATGTTTAATAAAATAGATAAAAAAGGTTGGGCTCATAGCGATCAAGCACCAAATACACAAGGTAAACAATGTATTCAAGGATTTGTATCGTTAACTAGTAATAAAGAAAGAACATTTGTTGTATATGAAGGTACACATAAAATACATTATGAATTTTTCAAAGAAAGAAAAATTCAAAATTGTAAAAATTGGAATAAAATACCAGAAAAAGATGTAAAAG
>Ga0163109_10004660_pt1 | contig 10384 bp, 10 predicted proteins | sample CRUFie1St13metaG_FD_108704 | JGI IMG/M metagenome (GOLD analysis project Ga0163109, IMG submission 108704) | Marine microbial communities from the Costa Rica Dome - CRUD Field 142mm St13 metaG | ecosystem: Environmental > Aquatic > Marine > Oceanic > Photic zone | place: Costa Rica: the Eastern... | reverse complement strand
TGCTAGATCAACCTCATCTAAAAGAAGAATTGCTCCACGTTCCAAAGCTTCGATGACTGGACCATTATGCCAAACAGTTTCGCCGTTAACAAGACGGAAACCACCAATAAGATCATCCTCGTCGGTTTCAATGGTAATGTTTACCCGAATTAATTCTTTTTTAAGTTGAGCACACGCTTGCTCAACACAGAAAGTTTTACCGTTGCCTGAAAGTCCCGTAATAAATGTAGGATAGAATAAACCGGACTTAAGAATCTTTTTAACATCAGTGAAGTTACCAAAGCTGACGAAGGTATCATCTTTTGCAGGAATAAGATTTTGCTCTACAACAGGGGAAGCAGCAGGTGCCTGATATGTTTGCTCAAGTTGTTCAGTAATAGACAAATCCCATTTGCCACGACCAGTCTTATAAGAATCAAGTTTCTTAGATACAGTCTGATAAGTAGTATCATTCATCGCACACCACGCTTTTACATCACCAGAAGTGATGGTCTCGCCGTAAAGTGATTGAAGGGAAGTGACAACGTATTCAGTAGACAGTGCCATGATGTAGTGCGTTTGTTCAACAGGTTAATTATAGAGTAGTTTAGGGTCGCTAACGACCTCTAACAGACGGTTTAAGGACTGGTCAACAAACCAGTTCCATGAACTGACTAAGCACTTTTTTATTTAGTGCTTTTGCTTTAAGATTTTTCATAAAAGCAGATTTAATTTTTGCTTTAGTAGCACCCTCATCAACATCAAAATCACTATCAGTTTCCAAAGCAGCGGAAAGCATAGTAAAAAGACTAGTGTATCCAGATTTTTTAACAGTATAACTCTTGTCTTTTTTTGCTTTCTTCAATTTAGTATCATCAAAGGACTCATATCGACGAACAACATCTCCAAGTTCGCGACCAGTGCAAAGGCGAATGCCAATAAAGTTGGTTTCTGGAAATGTCTGACGAAGATCTTGAAGGAGAACATCAGTAAACTTATAGTAAGAATCTTTAAACTTATAGGTGTAACCAGTCTTACGATTGCGAAGAAAGTCACCTGAGTAAACACTAACACATCCCATTTTTTCTTTGTTATTGCGATTAAGCACAACTTTAAACACTGGTAATGAGTTTGCTTCACCATCAGTCAAGATTACGCAATGTGTTTTTTGAATATCATGCTTTGCCTTGAACTGAGGAATAATCTGATGGAGACAAACAAGTGACTCATGAAGTGGAGTACCAGAAAGATTAATCTGTTGTGGACATGTATAATTAACCCAATATTTGAAAGAAAACACAACTCTCCACATGTTTAAAATCTGTTTTTCTAATACATTTTTTTTAACATCACTGGTCAGAATATTCATCAAACTAAACGATGAAGCGGAGATATTAAAAAGACCACTAGATACATCTTGTGTTTTAAGATCATTCCAGTCTTGCGGATAGGGTTCTTCTGTATTAGGCCAGTTGTTAGTGAAAGCATAAACATCAAAGAGAATGTTTACTTTACTACAGAACCAAACAAGGTTCAGCAATTGCTTCATAGTCGGAACAATACAATCTCCCATAGAACCAGACCAATCAAGAACAAAGATAAGACCGTGGTTTTTACCGTCAGGCAAAATCGTGACTTTTTTAAAAAGGTCTTCATTATACTTGTAGGTATGAAGTCTTGAGCAGTCAAGGACACCAGTACGGGAAGTTGCAGCGCGAGCATAAGCATCAGCAGACTTTTTACACTCAAACTCCTTAACCATATAGTTAACTTCTTTCTGAGCAGACTTCTTGAACTTAACTAATTCAGAATCAGCAAATCCAAAATCAAAAGGAGAAGGAGTTACATACTCCTGTTTCCAACGATCAAAATAAGGTTCACGATTCAAACCTTTTTGCCAGTGCTCATTTAACGTCGAATGAACTACATCATTAGTAATAATGAAATCTTTCAAATTGACATTAGGAATCTCACAGTATGAGGGGTCACGATTTTGATCAAGATTGCCGTTAAATTCCTCGGCACCTTCTTCAAACATTTGATCAGTCTGAACTTGTGGTTCTTCGTTATTTTGCATGGTGCCACCATAAGATTCATTATCTTCTGGTTCAACAGACTCATTGTTATCTTCTTCATCCTCACCATCAGCACTTTGATTGCTTTCTTGTTGAGATTGTTGATCTGGTGCGCCATCTTGATCAGTCTGCTGCTGAGGAAGATCTCCTTCAGGCGTCTCACGTTTCTGAGCATCCTTGCAATAACGATAGATCTCTTCTGCAACTATCAGGGCATCAGCAAAGGTCTCAGTCTCCGCCATCATTTTGACAAGAGGAATCTCTTCATCACTGAAAGGAATATCAATAAAGTTACCGATCTTATAATATAGATTGGCACGATCAGCAAGATTCATATCTTTGACGTTAGAACCTTCCAGGCAGAAAAAATCATCATCTGCTAGTTCACGATATCCTTTGAAAAAACTTTTAGACAAACCAGGATACCGACGTTTCATCAGTTTCTCAATACGAGCATCTTCAACAATATTGACAAACTGTTGAGGAATACGATCTTCCCAGTCCCATTCGTTAGGGGTAAACAGGGCATGACCTACCTCATGCCCGACCAGCATATCATATACGTTCTCACTTGCTCGCTTCCACATTGGCAATGTCAGCACACGGGTTTCAACATTAAACTGTGCAGTGGCGACGTTGCGATTCTCAACCACCAGGTCCTCGGTGGCAAGCAAACGGGCAAGTTGTGACTTAATTTCGTAGTTGACAGTCATCGTGCTTTGCTTTGTATATGAATATCATACAGCAGTCAGAGTTGTTTTAAAGCAGATCCAACCAGTTTAAAAACTGTCACAATAACCAATCCCCCACACTCATAGAGTGCAGGGGACTTCGGTGATATTTGCTCCTTGATGCTAGTAGTTATTTTTTGGTAAGGATGTGTCTGCAGAACCTCCTAGCGTTTGTGTCGATGATCTCACATTCTGAAATGCATTGAAAGTATTCGGACACTTGATCATATTTTTTATCAACCGAAGACTTTTCGTCCCACTTCCAAGATGCTAGTTCATTATGTGATACAAGATTATGCATAATGAATCTCCATTCATATCACATATTATATAGTCAACTTATGCCAACTTAATGACGTATTGATACATTTACATCTAACTTAACATTCTGCTAAATCCCTTAACCTTTTCAAATCGTAAAACTTCATCAAACTTATCTTCAAGACCAGTTTTATGTGAAATAACAAAGATATTAGCATCTTTGATTACAAAACGAATAATTTTCAAAAATTCATCTGTACCAAATCCATCTAGAGAAGAATCAAATACTTCATCCATAATCAAGAGATTAGTATTAACAGAGTTTTTAAGTCTAGCAATTTCTCTCCAAGTAAAAAGTAATGATAGATCAACTCTCATCTTTTCCCCTTCAGAGAAAGAAGAATAAGTAAAATCTTCATGAATTGGTGTTTCAATAGTTTCGTTAAACTCTTCGTCCAATTTAAAATTGATATAGAAATCCATCATCTGCAGATAACGATTAACCTGCTGATTGATAAGTGGAAGATATTTATTAATAATCTTTGCTTTGACACCGCCATCTTTAAGAAGATTATAGATAAAATCTTGATAAGATACTTTATCTTTTCTTTCAGCAAGATTATCGTAGGTTTCTTGAAGAGACTCGTTCAGTTCTGCTAACTTGTCATGTTCAACACTTTGATTTTTGATTTCTCTGGTAATAGTTTGAATTTCTGATTCCAATCGACTGATTTGTCTCTGAAGTCCAGTGATTTCAGTATTGTTAGTAGAAATGCCATTAAGAGTAGAACTTACCTCTTCTGATAGTTGTGAAAATTTAGACTCCCTCAACTCTTCATCTTTAATTGCTTTTTGGAGTTCCAAAAACCCTGTACGCAACTTTTCTGCTTTATCTTGGGAATCTTTAATTCTATTTACACGAAATGACTCCTCTATATCTTGTCCACAGGTAGGGCATACCGCATTCTCATTAAAGAACTTATGATCACTTACCAATTTGGTAATACGGGCTGACAGTTTTCCTTTAATACCACCCATCTCTCGTATACGTTTAGAGGCATCAGAAAATTTATTCATTTTAGTTTTAAGATCAGACATTTGATTTTCTAAATCAAATCCATCTTGATACTTATCTTTAATATTATTTTCGTATGACTGAATCAGTTCCTTCTTCTTGTAAATATCGTTTTTAGTTTGACTCTCAATCTTTTTAATAAATCCTTTTTGCATATCAACCTTGTCTTTCAAGGATTCTTTTTTTAGTTCAAGAGTTTTAATTTCATCCTTAAGAAGTCGAATTTTTCCTTTAACAATATCATTCATCGAAGAGAAAATCTTGATATCCAACAGATCTTCCACAACCTCTCTACGACTTGACACAGGAAGTTGCATAAACGGAACAAAAGTACTGCTGCCTAAAATAACAATCTGTGTGAATGACTTATAATTCATTTTTAAGACATTCTGTTCCAACCATTTTTGTTGATCAATGGCAGAAGAGTTTTGATTTAGTTCTTCACCGTTACGATAGATCTTAAAAATATTAGGTTTAATACCTCTTGATACCTTCCAATTAACACCATTAATATCAAAATCAATATCTACATGACAATTTTTCTCATTAACACTGTTAACTAATTGTTTTTTATTAATTTTACGAAAAGATTTACCATATAAAGAAAAGGTCAGGGCATCCAAGATAGTGGATTTGCCAGCACCATTGCTTCCAATAATTAAAGATGTAGAATTTTTATCTAAATTTACAACAGTGGGTTGATTCCCAGTCGATAAAAAGTTTTTCCATGAAATAGTTTTAAAGATAATCATTTGCGTTATCAGGAGGAATCACAATGTCATTTTTAGTAATTACTGTATAGCGATGATCATGCATTTCGCATGTTTTGATCATCACCTCATCATCTACTTCTAGCACATGCATCTCTGGATAGTCAAGTTCTTCCAAATGCATCGCATATCGCATGGCATCATCTTCGTCGTCAAAGATATAGAGGACCTGCTCTCCCTCATCATCCACGACTGAATATGCTCCTTCTTTTTCTCTGCCAGCGATTGTTAGTATAAACATCAAAAAATTAATTCACACGCTTCTTGATAGGTTGCCCTCATGAAGTTCTTGATCTTAGACTTATCAAGACTAATATCTGATTCTTCAATATATCTATCAAGGATAGAAAGTGTATCTTCTGACTCCAATCCCTCTACTTCTACTGCATCATCGTTGAGTACGAAATTCTCAACAATTTTAAGATCAGCAACATTTGAAGAATACAATTTATCAATAAATTTTTCAAACTGAACGCTATCAGATTTTTTACGAACAATAACCTTGACAATTTTACCTTCGTATTCTCTGGTGTCAAACAGTTGATAATCGATATCCTCGTAGTAGATAATCTTGAACATCGTATATGGATTATCTATATGATAGTGTTCCAAAGTTTCGGTGTCAAAAATAGTAAATCCTCTCCGATCACTAACATCGTTCCAGAACATCTCGTATGGATTTCCTAGATAATAGATTTGCCCATCATCCGATCTAGTATGGTAATGTCCGCTAAAAACTTTAGTAAAGTTTGAATATAACGTGCTTGAATCACCATGTTCCATAATGCAACCTCTATGAGCTCTAAATCCTTGGAGTTCAAGATGTCCCATTGCGATCTTGCTAGTACTATTTTTAATACATTGATGGGTTTCTTTTTCATTATTTTCACAGATCCAGGGAATGTATAATACATCTAGATCGCCAACTTTAACTTCTTCCGCTTTGGAGTATGTAATTACATTATCATATTCTTTTAGTAATAGTTCAACCGCATTGATAGAATTAGTGTTCTTATAATATGCATCATGATTGCCAACCATCAGATCCATTTTAATATTTCTTTTCTTCAGAGGTTCAAACACAACACGCTTTGCCCAATCTAAAGATTTAAACTCAATACCCTTTCTACTATCAAAAGCATCACCCATATGAATAACATGAGTAATGTTCATTTTATCTAGGGTTGGAAAGAAGATATCATTATAAAACTTTTCAAAGTAATCATGAAAAAGTGAAGATCCCTTTCTTGCCCCATAATGTGTATCAGTAATAATTGCGACTTTCATTGAAAATGATTAGTATTTTATCAATTACGCAACTTACTATAAACCGCATCTTTAATGCTGTTGTAGTCTGAATAGTTCTGGATGTCAATATCATTAGCATCAAATACTTCATCAAAGTTAGTTTTTTCAAGAATCTTATTCTTAATTTCTAACTGTTTTTTCTCCTGCTGAATACGTCTCAGGAAAGCATAGTAGATGATTTGAGTAAAGTAAGCAAATGGATTCTTAGACTTTTCTGGATTAAAATTATGGACATATCTTACACAGTTTTCAATGCCATCACAAATCATGTCATCTTTAAACATGTAGTTAACAAAATTTGGTTTATATGACAGATGATTGGCAATCTTCAGGAAACACTCTCCAATATACCTAGGGATAGGTGGTTTAGGTTCATCATTAAGTTTCGCTCTTTCTACCTGTGCAAAATATAGTTCTAGAGCAGAAAGAAAATCTTTATTATTGACATAGTGTTCTGATTTTTTAGGTCTCGGCATAACCTTATAAGTACTGTTGACAACCATAATGTATTCAAATCCATTTCATTTATTATAACAGATTGATGAGGACTTGACAACATACCAAATACCATATAGACTAGGTTTGTCGCCTTTGAAAGATCAGGTCTAGCTATTATTATAGAGTTTCTCTAAAACTTCTTTAGCCTCATGAACAGAAGATAGATATCCCATCTTTCTATCTAGTTTAGAATAATTTCCCTTAAACATTTTACGAGTATAGTCTTGATAATACAGAATCATTTCTATATCTTCTGATTCAGACATTGTCAAAACATCTTCTAAATTTAAAATAAACATGTCTTCTTTGGTTGTCTTTAACCAAGGTTCAAAATTATATCCTTGTACTTGTCCTCTAACTTTAATTTCTGATATCATAATTGGATTAGATACCAAAAGCATGGTTCTTCCTTCTTCTTCTGATGCTGCTACTTTACAGAAGATTTCATCACCACACTTAAGTTTAATTGTTGCATAGAAGTCGTCCTCGATCATACATTTCTCCTTTTCTATTCTTTAATATCAATTGATATAATGTCATAATTGAATTCTTCTTGAACGTAAATTTTAACTCTTTCAATAAAATGATTGAGAGTGTAATTCTTTCTTGATCCGATTGTCAGATCATCAGCAATATCATAGAGTTTAGCACTTACTTTATTTTTGCCTTTTCTAAGGACTCTACCAATACTCTGCAGATTACGAATGCGAGATTTGGATGGAGAGGCAAAGATTACATTATGAAGATTTTTAATATTAATACCTGTACTGAATGTACCGTAGGATGCTACGATAATTGCATCTTTTTGTTGTTCTGTAATCTCCCTAACTAATTCACGGTCTTCAGCATCTACACCGCCGTGAACGAAGAATACTTTTCTTCCTTCACTAACATTTTTATTTATCAATTCATAAAGTACCTTACCGTGTGCTTCCACACGACTGAATAAGATTAAAGTATTCCCTTTTAGATCAATTGCTAGATTTTTAATAAAGTTATTTCTTTTTTCGTGACTGATAAGAAATTGAATCTCATCTTCATATGTGTCGAATTTCTTTGGTTTATACTTTAAGACTAAACACTGAATATTAAGAGTTGCAAGATGTCCTTCATCAATAAGTTTCTTAGTTCCTGTTACCTTGTATGATGGTCCGAAGAGTCCCTCTAACACCCACTTATGCGTCTGTGTGCCGTCTAAGGTTCCTGTAAACCCATATCTATATTTCGCATGATGTAACTTATCCATGATGCCGATAAGAGACTTACTTTTAAAAAGGTGCGCCTCGTCGCCAATCACCACATCATATTTTTCAAAGAATTTTCTATCTAATTGATAAACAGACTGCCAGGTGGTAATTGTTACTTCATTAGTATTGACTTTTTCACGTCCAGCGTATATTCTATGGCAGTGGTTTCCAGCATCCCATCCATACTCTTGGAAATCCTTAAACATTTGCTCTACAAGTGATGTAGTAGGCACTACAAGTAAAATCTTTTTACCAGCATTTACAAAAAATCTGACAATCGAGTAAATCATAAATGACTTACCGGATGCCGTAGGTGAAATAAGAAGTTTTCTGTTATATCGTAAAGCATCAGATACTGCGTCTATCTGATAATCTCTAGGTTTTAATGCGGTGATGGATGCCATAAAATCTTTGACACCCTCTGGGTTTACCATCTCATTGACTTCAAATGGTAGACCGTAAAATTTGTTTTTTGCAAACGTATATGTGTATCCTGCTTTTTCGCAAAAAGCAACAATTTTATCCAACAAACCAACATAGATTCTTTTAGTTTTAATATCAAACAGATGAATCTCTCCGTTCCAATGCCTCTTGCGATATTGAGGCATGAACTTCATGTTAGGAACTTCAAATGTGAATCTATCTCTTAATTCGTATTCAACGTGAGGTTCAGTGTAAATTTTTAAATATACTTCATTTACTTTTTCAATAATCAGGTCAGCCATAATAATATCTCACCTGAGATATTTATTAACTGTTTTCAAACTGATAATTTAAAATAATTCTGTAGAAATTATCTCTCATCGCAAGAATATCCTCTTGCTCAGATGCTTCTCCACCCGGCCATTTTTCATAATGAAATGATAATGATTTGTGAATTACTTTGATTGCTTCTATTGGCAATTCTAAATTATAATAATCTTCTTCCATCAACCTAGACCTGAACTGAATCGCATGAATTCGATAGCATTTTTGATTTGATATGTACGATTACCAACTTGTTTAAGTATCTCCTCGAGATATTTCAAAGTTGTTTCATAATAATCAATTTTGAGGCTGCAATTGGATAGTTTTTCGTCAGCGTCAAGATATTTTTGCATTGTGTCCTTGTCCCTGATTTTCTTAGGAAAGGGGTTGTTGATGTATACTTCTGGATCTGCTTTACCCGAAAAGTATTCGTATCTTTCATGCCGAATATTTTTTCTTTGTTGTTGTGCTTTTTTGTACAAAAGCGTAACAGTATTATACATTTCATAATATTTAGCATGAAGAATAGGTATATTCAAAGATTCTGTATGAAGATTATCTGGATCAATCTTTGAATCACTTTCCCACATGTTTTGGATAGACTCCAAATCAATCATATTTAACTAGGGCAGCACCCCACCGCTTCAATGTTGTATATATCATATTTAAAAGATACCTCTGCTGTAAAGTACTCCGTATCAGGTAATGTAGCATCGAATTGGAGAGTTGACAAGGAATATGGGAATATATTCTCAAAGTGAATCTTAAAGTTTGGATTGCTTAAAGAATCATAGACAATTAGTGTCCCATCAGAATAAATGTTCATGCTATTTTGCAAATCAGGTCTGGCAACCCCTTCTGTATTATCTTGTAGATCGTAAATCTGTTCCAACGTTTCGGGAAATCCAATACCGCGAATCCAGTTTTGAACTTCAATATAGTTTTCCATATTCTCGTCCACCAAGAAACGAAGTGTTAGATCTCCAAATTCAATAATCTCACCAGGTTGAGGTAAATTCTTTAATGCCTGAGTTGGTTGAATAGTTGTACCAAGTAACAAATCAGGAATATTTACAGCATTACCGAAATAAGCAACCTTAGGTGCTCTAGAAATTATCATCTGAAATCCAGATGGTTGTAGAAAATTTCTATCTTGAATCTGTTTTAATTTAGTCTTCCTGAATAGAGTATTACCTCTAATGGGTTGTCTAATTCTAACTTGAGCAGCGGTACTGGTAGATCTAATACCAGTACGCCTTAGGTTCCTTGCCATATCTTTTTTGACTATTTATCAGTAGACATAAAAAAAGGACCCCTTTGGGGTCCTTGTAATCTCTGTGAGATGAATCACATGAGGTTCTTGACGGCAACACGACGATAGTAGCGGTTGCTGTTGACGCGGAGGCGACCCAGTCCTTGAGTTGTGCCTTCTGCGAATGGGTTGGCAACAATACCATAGCGGGTCTTGAAGCCAATTTTGGGTTGGAAGGTGTCCTCTCCAACAGCGCGAACCATCTGAAGGGGAACGTAAGGGCAATAGAACAGACCAGCGTCATAGGGTGAAGAACCTTTATAACCAACAACATAATACTGGTTACCACCGTTAGTAGCGGCGTTAGCAGCACTCAGGTTGGCAGCATATGGGTCGATGTAGACGCGGAACTTGCCATTGATAGTACCAGCAAAGGTGTTA